>SDBT01005991.1_pt1 | contig 20318 bp, 12 predicted proteins | sample 2277101 | NCBI WGS metagenome assembly SDBT01 (sample SAMN10404973, study PRJNA504765) | marine sediment metagenome | isolation source: marine sediment core GS10_PC15, 103 cmbsf | place: Arctic Ocean: Southern Knipovich Ridge | collected 2010 | reverse complement strand
ATAGCCATTATGTTAAATTAATTCAAATAATTAACTGTGTTTTCGGGCACAGCCTTCATGTGCTTTATGGAATGCTGATAGCTCTTCGATATGATTTGGGCAACAGCCCGTTGAATTGTGAATTAAGCATGACGGCTTCGTAAAAAGTCCATCTGCGGCGTTGTGCTTCATCTTTCGTCATTCCGACGTACGAAAAGTACGCCTCATTCCTCAAGATTCGCGAGCCTTGCATATGAACTTTTTGCAAAGCCGTCTGTTTATTGACTTTTTACGGGACCATCAAGCATAGTTAATTTAGAATTCGAATTCAATGAAAAGATAATTATAAAACGTCACAGTTATTTCCTCCATTCATATACCTCTTTCACCTTCAACACCATGTATCTATATGTTCTAGGGAGAGACCCAGTATGCAAATCCCGGGATATCCGCAATGCCCAGTGTTAATAGCCATGTGTCTGAAAAATCCTTAACGTTACGGGCACCAATACCGACGCGAATGCGGTTCTCCAGAAAGCCAACGTGTACATCGAAACCCAGGGAGTCCTGGTCGCCGGACCTTGGTTTATCCCATGTATGGAACCATCCAGGTGTCACGCCCCAGCTTGATACTATATCCGAGTCCCTCAGGCGCGTGAAATCCAAACCGATCGAAAAATAGTGCTCGCGCTCTCTGTCGGACGATGTGCGGAATAATCCACCTGCAAAACCGAGGCTTCCGCGTATACCCACGTTGCTGCGTTTTCCTACATTCCACGTTGGTTGCCAAGTCAGCAGCAGATCGCCTGATACTACATCAGAGGAGATTTCATAGGGAATGACATTGCGCCAAAACCATTCAGGCGGTGCGGTAGAAGGTGCAAAGTCAAAGTCCGGATACTTGTAGGTTACCGTCTGCAGCCCAAGCGTTGTTACTCCCATCAGTGACGTGTAGGCCTTCTCACGTATTTTGGGATCGGGCTCACGCTCTTTATAGATTCGTCTTGCTTCCTTTTCAAGGTGAACAAGACGATTAGATACTCTGCGCGTGAGTTCATGAGACCAGCTGTCCGGATCATTCATGATCTGTGTCAGCAGAGGAACTTCATCATTATCCACAGGTGTTGCAACGAAACCTGCTTCTCTGAGATAATCGAAAAATGCTATTTCCACGCTAAATATGCTCTGCCTTTCCTCAGGACTGATGTGGCCCGCTTCGAGTGCCTTGTTCAATCCTTCGTGAATAATGCGCATGTCATTATCTTCGGCAGGCATCGGTTCATAGGCGAAGCGAAGTGAATCCTTACTGTCAGACTCTTTGCGTGCGAGCAGTGCAAATACATAGTGCCCGCGCGTATCATCATTCAGGCCCACTGTGTCAAAAAAGAATCTGCCCATCTCATCCAGGCATTTGTCATACTCGGTCCTTTGGTCCGTTTGTGAAAAAGGAAGCCTGCACACGCTTTTGCTCGCAAGCACTACGGCATCGTATACTCCGGCATAGTAGTCGTACTCGCGAAATTTGTATTCAAGGAACGCACCGAATGAACCCAATATAGTTCCTGTAATAGGGGTCCCGCGGCTTGAAACACGGAGTATCCGATCATTGTGCATGGAGAACCGCGAACGGTTAATCCTCCGGACAATCCCTTTGTCGGAGACTTTGACGCGTTTGGAGATCTCAACAAGTGCGTTAGCGACTCGTTGGCGATAGCGCGAAGTGTCTATTGTGCACTCGTTGTACATCTGCGCGTCGATATCAGAGATTGAACGCCGACATTTCTTTGCAACGCCCTCCTTTTTCAAGCCTTCCACAGAAAATGGCTCCTTTATCCGTATCCTGACACTATCATAGGCTTGCTCCAGAAGCCCGCCTGCAAGCTTCAGTGCCTCTGCACAATCAATCGGGCGGTCAAAAAACGGCAGCTCCGCCCGGCAATCTATCTCAAGCTCTTTTTCTTTCAGAAATCTGCCAAGCGCGTAGCTCAGTTCCGACATGTTGAGACTCCAATTATCGCTGGTCAGTTCGCGATAAAGCTCAAACTTGCGGGCTGTTCCCATTGCACCCGTGAGCATTTTGCTCTCCGTAAAGAAGCTGAATTCCATCTCCCTGCAGGCCTCCGGCGGATCGTTCCCCCTACAGGCGTTCTTCTGAACTGCTTCAGGGATCTCATAACGCACACGGTTCGGATCGAGATAAATATACGTTACAGGCAATGCATTCTTCTTTGCCCGGACATTGAGTTCGGCGAGTATACGTGCCAATCCTACCGGCAGGTTGTCGAAGAGCCCTCCATCGGCAAACTCAGCCTCCCTGAGCACGTAGCCCTGCGGACATACCAGAGCACCTTCCGGGAAATTTGCGTTCGGGTCTGTTGAGTCCTGATCCTTATTTTCCAATGAAAACTTCTCCGGGCCGCAGTACTGAATTCGTCTGCGTCCAAAGCCGACAGGGAAGGCGCTTGTTGTAAGGATTGCATCCAAAACGCGCTCGTCGTCGATAGAAAAGGGTGCGGAGTTTTGCGCCCTGGGCATGAGAATCATAGCGGGATCGGAAAGTGTCGGATAGTCGGCGGGATCAAAGAAAAATTGCACAGTATTATCCGATTGCACCCTGAGCTCAAAGGGGATGAAAAAGCGCTGGTTCTGAACCTCCACATTGCCTACCTTTAGAGTCTCCGGAATGATCTTTGTAACTGTTACACCGAGAGGTATGCTGCAGCCTCTTCTGAACGAGGGGGTGTTCCATTTAGAAGCCCACGTGCTGTATTGACCAGGTCCCTGCGTGACAGTACGGCATCATCGGACAGATATTGGGGCGATCTGGCCTTAGGCGGAAGAAGACTGTTCACGTCGGGCATAAGCCAGGCGTCCCGAAAGATGTTGTCGTCGATCCGGTTTGCAAGCCCGCCCTCAGATTCCGGGAGTGTGCACCAGGTAAGGCCCGAGAGCAGTGTGTTGATGCCGCCTGCCGAGGCGCCGGCAAAGCTCGCCGGCTCAAAGGGGCGATAACGCCCGCCCAGAACAGAATCCGCTTTTGAAATATCACGCATGATTTTGAGGAAGCCCCAGTTCAGTCCCGCTTCATAGGCCCCCTTGCTGGCGCCTCCGCTAATGGCAATGGATATGCGTTGTGGCTGCTCCTCAGATTCAGCTTTTGCTATGCCCGATATGACAAGGAGCCAGAAGCTCCCTAAGAGCAAAATACAAAATACTCTAAGTCTCATTTTACAACTCTATTGTTGATCTCCATCTTAATTACTGTCCATGTCACCATAGCACGCTGTTTACAACTGAGAATCAATCGGAAACAGACTCAGAAAGCCGATACCGAACCGACGCCAGAATCCTGTATAGGGATCAGCGTCAAAGACGCGTGGTTCTCCATCTTCCCTCCCGTGCCACAGGATATGCTCGAACCCTTCCGCATCCTCCCGCAGTTCCAGACGGAACGCCAGTTTTTCAATATTCTGATCAAACCAGTTAGCCAGACCTTTGGCAAGATCTGATGATGTGAGCACAACACCAATCTCGGTATTATGATAGAGCGCCCGGGGATCGAGGTTCAGAGAGCCGATGAAAATCTGCTTACGATCAAAGACGAATGATTTGGCATGCAGGCTGGCCTTTGATGACCCATGCTTGCCTTTTTTTCTTTGCGCTGTTCCCTGGTGACTTTTTTTGTTCATCTCGTACAGTTCCACACCCGCTCGCAGCAGATCCCTGCGGTATTTGGAATAGCCCGCATGCACGATGCCAATATCGTTTGATGCAAGAGAGTGAGATTTGGGGTCAAACCTTGATCAGTGATTTAGTTTTTTGGTATTTCTCATTAATCACGACGCTCTTGGGCTCATTTTGCTTTCAAGGTCGATCATAGCCTGTTGACTCACGCTGAAGAGCTTCTGTTCTGGACGCTCAAGATCCGTAATTAGCAGCATGACTGCCGAAAACGCAAGTATTAGCGCAAGATTGGCAGTTAAACTGCGCGTACCCGTCAATCCGGCGTGGTACCCCATCACTGCCATTGAGAGGAAGGCCACAAAGTAGAGCGTAACCCAGATGCTTCCAGGAATGCGGTTGCGCAAGCCCGCCGTCACTCGTTTTCCGTGTAGGTCGATTACAGCGTTCAAGGATTGGATGAAGAGGCTGGCTACAATGGGGGAGCCGTTTTCCTCTACCACCGCGACCGCCTGAGACCAGAGAAGGTCGTGCAATTCTTCTGACCTAGCTATTGCTTGTTGTATCTTCTCCAACCCAGCATGCACTGCTCGTGCTCGAAGCTCCACATATTCGCGCAGAAGACCCTGAGTTTCCGTGCGATGGGGTTCCGGAAGCAGGTCCGTCCGCAGATAGCATGTCGCAATGGCGTTTGCCTCCTCAAGGACCAAGTTCTTTCTGGCATCGAAGCGAGAAGCCGCCATGCCAAACGTGAACGCCAAAAAGAAAGCAAGTAAGCCGAGGGATGCCGCCATAATAGAGCCCACCTGAGACTTCTGCTCCTCTTCCTGACGCGAATGTTTGTGCCTCCCAGTGCGGAAGCCTAGCTCAACCGCGAGCAGGAACACCACCGCAGTGGTAGCAAACAAGGCCCAGAGGGGAAAATGGTCAAGGGGTTGACTGTACGGCATAAGCTATCTTTTCCTTTATCTGTCATAATGTCACGATGTCCTACACGCGAGCGAGAGATAGGGGACGTCTATGATTTTGTGCAAATTTCAATGCTTCAGGCATGTTTCATATCCAGTCAGTCACTCGAAAGCAGTCATGAGGGAAGCCAGAATCTAATTCAATTCCGGAAACAACGTTACCCTTACAAAATGCGCATACCTTTATCCCTGCCTAGTCGAGATCACGTGCCGTCGCCTCGGCCATTGCCCTTTTCGCTCGAAGCATTCATGAACTTTTTGCGCAACAGATCGATATGCATTCGAAGATCATAAAGCTTTTCTCGATAGCCAAGTGGAATGGGGATTTGCGAGACTTGTTGTTCAATATGGTTCAGCCGCTCGATGTTTTCCTCAAGACGTGCCAAGATTTCATCGTGTTGAATTAAAGGGTCCAATTCCTCTAACTGACGGTACCACCGATAGATTCTGGAGCGTACCCTCCAGCGGTAGAGAGAAGGCATGACTTTAACAAAGGGCAAAAGCAAGGCTACAAGTGGGATGAGCATGATTTTCATCCGATCCAGAAAGGTTGCCAGCCAAAAGGGCATATACCGGCGAAGAAACGTCGGCCCAGATCTGTAGAACCTATGGGCATCCTTACTCACCTTGAAGTCGACCTGTTTCAGGGCTGGAAATTCTCCAGTGTCTTCAAAAACGCCACCGGCGCCGTGGATTTGCCGGGCCGCCAGCAGCAGCATATCAATCAACGCGGGGTGAAGATCTGACGAGGCCACCAGTTGGGTCGTTGTTGCCAGAAGCGTCACATCTTGTGGAGGGATGTTCTTGGCGAAATCCACAAAACCCTCGGGCAGTTTCACAATCGTCATATGGCGGTAATGCCGATAGAAGGCTTCTGCGCGCCGTGCGGACCACACCCGGACGGTGTCGGCCAGAAGGAGCCGCTGGACCACCGGCGCTTGATAGCCGTATATCATGAATCCAAGGTCCAACTGGGCGGCCTGCAACATATCCGCCGCCTGCTCTCCTCCGAAAGAGGAAAGCATGGCGTCGGCGGATGTTATGCCCATACGGTCCAACACCTGCTTGGCCATGATTTGCACGCCGGAACCCTCGGCACCGATATCAATCCTCAGTCCCTTCAGATCGATAAATCGCTCAGTAGGCAGATCAGCGCGATAAAACATCCACACGGGCTCGTAGTAAAGACTACCGAGGGAGATGAGGGTGTCGCCGTGGGCCAGTGTGCCAATCCCGCCCTGCAAAAAAGCAATATCCACTTCACCGGCTTCCAACAGTTGGAGGTTTTCAACCGCGCCGGCCGTGCGGCGTACCTCCAGTTCAATGCCATCTTTGGCTAATATTTCCCGATATTGTTGCCCCACATGGTAGTAAGTGCCCTCCGGCTGGCCGGTGGCAATCACAATATGCCGCGGCGGGGCCGGCTGGACGAACTGAAAGGCCACAAGGAAGCTGATGATGATCAACAAAGCTCCAGGGCCATAGAATTTAAGCTGGCCCTTGAAGGAGCGGCCGCGGTCATGGCGTGCCAAAGCAATTAATCTCCTTATCGAGCCCTAAGCTCCACCGAAGAATTACTTTCACTCTTTTGGCATTTCTCCTTAATCAGTTTAGTCTTAATCAATAAGCAAGGCTTGACCCCAGTCTTACTTCTTCCATTCACCCCATTACTCCAATACTCCAATGTCATTCCCTCACGGCGTATACCAGATCGGCGATGTGATTGCTCTCTCTACATTCACCATCGGGATCTCCTTCTTCATTTTGATCCCAAAGCGTTTGGCCTCGTAAGCGGTCCACCGCGGAGTGGGGATCTCGAGAACGCGGGCGTAGTACGCCGCAGAGATTTTTGGGTCGAACTCGGGATCGGTCCAGACGGTGATCAGCTCGGGTGAGCCGATGGTGTTGGTCCAAGTCGCGTTGGCGACGTCAACAGTGTTGCCGACCAGCGGCAGTTTACCGTCACGGCCGGGTTTGCGGTTTCCCGACCACACCGCGTCGTATACTTTTTCCCGACGCTTGCCAGATTTGCCCACCCACACCTTGACGATCTGGATGCGGTCTAGGTTGCCGGACAGCGGATCACGCAGCGCAGCCACCAGGAAACTCGGCGACTTGCCGTCCTGTCCCTTGGTCAGGTCGCCGCCCATTGGCACGCCCTTGCCGTATCCAACCGCCGCTGGCAAACGGTTTTGCGCGTCCTTTTTTGTGAAGTTCCAGCCGCCGAAGAAGCGCACCAGCATGCGCGAGCCGGTGGTGCCGTAGGTCTCCTTGTTATTCATTGCATCGAACAGCGCCTCGCGGGTGTTCTCACGGGCCCACACTGCGGCGAGGCCGGAGGCGACCATCCCCCAACCGGTGTACTCGGCATCGCCAACCTTGGCCATTGGGTGCTCGACACGCTTGGGGTTCGGTTCCGCACCGGAGTGTTTGCCGAAGAAGTTGTCTTCCTGTGCGGTGGCAAGACCGGTGTGGCTGTCGGTCGAGCCGATGAAACCAAACTTGTACGGGTTCACGCCAAGCTTTTTCTCAAGCTGCATGCCGATCCCCAGCGCGGAGCGTCCGTACTCGTACTGGAGCATTTCGTCCTTCTTGAACTCGCTGAGGTCCAGGTTGCCCTGGTCCCAGATCTCGTAGTCGGCAAACTCGTCGTTCGGCGACAATAAAGGGTGGGTCTCGCCGTCTCCTTTGATCTGCGTGATCTCGTAAAGCGGTTCCCACTTGATGCGTTCCTCCGCCCACGCGCGGTCGTATGGTTTGCCGGTGAACGTATCCACTACCGGGAACATAACGCCGTTGCTGAGGTTGCCGTTGTGTGCGATCGCCAGTATGCGCCCGCCGGTCTTGTCCTCGTAGGCCCGCAACCACTTCCACAAATCGCGCTCGTCCGGGCTACCGTACGGAGGCAGCGTGGTGTACGGCTCCATGATACTCGCCTTGTGACCCCCGTCGCGGTAGATGACAACGCGGTGTCGGTTCGCGCCCTTCTCGGTCGAGGTCCACTCGTAGCCGATGAACGCTGTGTATCGACCGGGCTCGTTGTACTTCTCCGCTGCCGCGATGGTCTTCTCCCAGGTCGAGCGGTAGGCAGCGGTCCCGGGAGCGAGGTAAAGGGCATCAGGGAAACTGTTTCCGGTGAGCGCTTGGATGATCTCGACCGCGGCCGCGACGCCCTGCTGGCCACCCGCCTGGATCATGTCGTACCACTTCCTGCCGGTCGGGTCGGCGAGCATCTTCGGGTCGCCGGAGTGCAAGAGGGGGAAGAACCCCATGTTATCCGAGTGGTCGGCGACGACGAGGAAGTCGAGCGGGCGCGACAGCTTGACCTGCAAGCCGGTCGAAGAGGTCAGCTCCTCGCCGCGCGCAAAGCGATGCGCGTCCTCAGGCAAAAGCCTCGCACCGAATGCGCCGGCGTCCAGCGAATTGCCGGTGTGCAGATGAGTGTCGCCCCAGAACACCTTGGTCGGGAAGCTACGCCCCGCGTAGGGCGAGTAGTGCTTCTGCGCAGGGAACGCGTCCTTCACGTCATCCGTCGGCGGCGGCAATTGAGCGGTAGCCGGTACTGATAAAGCGATAAGGCCCAATAAAAACATTACAGCAAAAATAGACTGACTGACTTTTTTCATTTTATTCTCCTTTTTATATGGTTTATATTTCATTTTTCCTTATCCTTCGTGGCCCCTAAGCTTTGGGGCGCAGAAAGGATTACCAAAACGATACCGTCCTCTGAATAAACCAGAACGCTGCCAGCGAACCGATCGCATAAGCCGGCACCCGTTCTACCCAGACAGGCCATCTTAATTTCGTCTTTGTAATCATCCATGTAACAACAAGAACTCCTGAAACAAACATAAGCTGCCCGACCTCGACTCCAAGATTGAAAAAGAGCAGTGCAAGCGGGATATCCGTCTGCGGGAGCCCCACTTCAGTCAGCGCCCCTGCGAATCCAAATCCATGCAGCAATCCGAAACAGAGAGCAACAAGCCAAGGAGCTCTTGTTGTAAGCCCTGTTTCTCCCCTTTGTTTCTTGGAAAGCTCTGTTGCCAGAAAAATAATGCTGAGTGCAATCACGGCCTCTACCGGGGCCTGCGGCACATGAACAAACCCGAGGGCAGCCATAGCGAGCGTTACACTGTGCGCCAGGGTAAATGAGGTGATCGTCTTTATCAAAAGCTTGGTGCTTCGGACTATCAGGAGCAGTCCCAACACAAACAGCAGGTGATCAAACCCTCCGAGTATATGCTCTATCCCGAGCAGAAGATAAGAACCTGCAACTTTTGATTTTGATGCCTTTTCCGGTACGAGGAATGATGGAGAGTCGGGGCGCAGTATAGTTGTGTGCATGCTCCCGTCAATTAACTGTATCCTCAAAAGCGTATCAGTCTGGGTCGCTGGCAGGCCGTCTATAACAATGGTCTCATTGATCACGCCGTTGCTGCCGCAATCCACCATCCAGCGTTCAACTGTCCCGCTGGCAAGCGGCTGAATAAACGGCTCCGTTAGATTGCTGCAGACTGAAGGCAGCTTCGGATATATATTCATCGGCCGGCCGGCGACAAAGGGCCTTTTCCACAAAATGCTGAACTTGCCTGAACTCTGTTCACTAATCTCCAGATACGCAGGCTGAAGCCTGTGTGCATCGGCACTTCCTGTAGATGAGGCGAGTAATAAAGCGATCAGGACAATGATATAAATAAAACGATTCATGAGGTTCCCCTGCCTGATGCTGCTGTCATTGCCATGACGGACTGCATGGGTATTTCTTCAATAACGATCTCATAACGCTCTTTAAACCTTTCATAGATCTCTTTGTTCATTTCTTGCCTCTGCTCGAACATCCAATCCGTGCGTACTTTATCAATGACTGAAGCAAGCTCCGGCATCCGGGATTCAACCTTTTCACTGATTCGCACAAGGTGTAGCCCATAGCCTGATTCTATCGGCCCCTGCCAGTCATCCATCTTTGATTGAAAGAGCTGTTCTGCAAAGCCTTGCCCAAACAGCCGGGCAACTTCAAACGGCGTTTCCAGAGTAAAATCGTACTGCAGCATAAAGGTGTCGCCCTTTTCTGGTGCCCTCAAGGCATTAAGTTCAGGCAAAACACTTTTTGCATCCTCAACAGCCTTTGCGCCGCGCTTGTCCTGGCTGAAATAAACATGCGTAAAAGACGCACGCGCCGGCAGTTCATATTTATCCTGATGGTCAAGGAAGTAATCATTCAGAGCCGTTTCGTCCGGGGTATTTAGCTCGGCAAGGTCATTGGACAGAAATTCCATTTTCTGCATCAACCTGCGCCGCAGAATCGTATCATTCTGATCAAGGCCCAATGCGAGGGCCTCGCGATAATACACTTCCTCGCGGATGAATGACTCAACAAGGCCTTGGAGTTCAGTGACAGTGGGGGGACGGTTCCATTTTCGTGACCAGTTACTACTCAGCCGCTCTATATCGTCGGTTGACACGACGATCTTATTATTGGTAACAACAGCGTCGTCTGTGTTTACTATCGAGAACAGAACAAAGATCATCGCCCCGATAATGAGGAAATGCAGAAGAGGTTCTTTGTATAGTTTTTTCATCGAGGGCTCCTTTTACTTAACTTATTACGAATTACGTTTATTAAAATACTTCAACATTCGTAACTCGTCATTCGTGATTATTTCCTCACTCCACAGCTAGCCGGGCAGACACTTATAAAGAGCGTCTGCCCCAACACAGCTCCTTCTTAATCAGTCAAAGTTATAACAACCCGGTCCAGATCACCCTTGAACTGGAATGGACCACTGTAGAGTTTTGTAACCTGTGTGCCCGTATCGCGACCGACATCAAAGGTTTCAGCCAGTGAATAGGTACTGATGTGCATTCTGGGCATATCGACCTCAGCAACTTTGTTGCCGTTGACATAGAGCTCGCCTGTGCCGCCGAACTCCCTGGTTTTGATGAAGTTAACCTTCAATTGGGTCATACCTTCGGGAAGCTCCTCTGACATCAGAGTGTAGTGAACGCCATCAAGATAATTGTAGTCATAGAAGAGTCTTCCGCCCTTGATGAACATGGAAAAACCGCCCGTCATACCGCCTACAGCAACGATAACCCCCTCTTCATCCCCTTTCAGATCCACCTTGGTGACGATTGTATGCGAACGGTTCTTCACTGGTGCGGAAGATTTTTCCGCAATACGAACAGCGCCGGGAGCAAAATAAGTGAAAACGTTTTGATCCCCAAAGAGTCGGTCCTGCTGCTTGGCGAGGCGCTTAATCATGTCGTCGTGAAGAGGATAGACGCCATACTTCCAGGCTTCTTCGTCAAATATTTCTTGCAGCTCTTTTAACTTCTCAGGATATTTGTTGGAAAGATCTGTGCTCTCTGAAAAATCCTTTTCAACATAATAGAGCTCCCATTTGTCGTTTTCAAACGGAAGCATGACATTGACTTCCCATGGCATGCGATTTGCGTGAAGCGTTACCGCCTTCCAGCCATCCACCCAGATTGCCCGGTTGCCGAACATTTCATAATACTGACGTTTTTTGACGTTCGGTGCTTTCGGATTATTGAAAGAATACAACATAGACTTTCCATCCATCGGTTGCTGCTTCACACCGTTGTATGTTTCCGGCACAGTGATACCAGCCGCTTCCAGGATAGTGGGAGCAATATCGGCGATGTGGTGATACTGGCTGCGGATCTCGTCTTTGGCTCTAATGCCTTTTGGCCAGTGCACGACTAAGGCATCATGTTGGCCACCGCGATGTTCGCTCTGTTTGAAATAGCGGAAAGGTGTATTGCCGGCCATGGCCCAGCCCGCATGGTAATGGGGGTAGGTGTTTTCCCGCCCCCAATCTGTGTAATGGCGAAGATTTGCGTCTAGTGCCGTTTGCAGGCCATTGAGCACATAGGTTTCGTTAAAGGTTCCCGCCAGGCCGCCTTCACCGCTGGCCCCGTTATCGGCTGTAACAAAGATGAGTGTATTATCGAGTTCGCCGATACGCTCGAGTTCTTTGACCACGCGGCCGATTTGGTGGTCCACATGCTCCATTTGAGCGGCAAAGACTTCCATCTGGCGCGCGTAAAGTTTTTTCTCTTCATCACTCAAAGATTTCCACGCCTTGATTTCAGGAATACGCTTGGTGAGTTTCGTATTCTTGGGTACGACACCCAGCCGTTTCTGATTTGCAAAAATCACCTCCCGTGCCTTATCCCACCCCATATCAAATTTTCCGCGGTACTTTACCATGTACTCTTCAGGGGCATGATGCGGCGAATGCATGGAACCCGAGGCCCATAACATCATGAACGGCAAGTCCGGTTTAATGGACTTATGCCCGGTAATCCATTGAATGGCCCGGTCTGCTAAGTCCTTATCAAGGTGATACGTTTTTCGATACGGTTCAGGCGTATGATCATTCCACATGACCGGGATGAACTGATGCACGTCAGCCGCCATAAAGGTGTAGGCATGCTGAAAACCTTCACCGCTTGGCCAGCGATCAAAAGGACCCACTTGTGATACCTCATAAAGCGGTGTGTGATCCCATTTGCCCCGGGCATAATTGATATAGCCGTGTTCCTCAAGATAGTTTGCCACTGACTTGGCAGACTCCGGCATGATCGCGTTATAACCCGGAAAACCCATGGCTGTCAGCGCGTGGCTGCCCATGCCGATGGAGTGCGGGTTGCGGCCGGCCATTAAAGTAGCGCGAGAAGGGGAACACAGGGCTGTGGTGTGGAAATTGTTGTAACGTAAACCGCCTTCGGCCAGGCGATCGATGTTAGGCGTTTCAATGAGACCCCCGAAACTGCCTACCTGGGCAAAGCCTACGTCATCCAAAAGGAAAATGATAACGTTCGGCGCACCCGCCGGTGGTCTCACTTCAGGCGCCCACCATTCTTTAGAATTTTCATACTCGCGTGCAATTTTTCCCTTAAACTCCGGCTTGCCGGTTTTTTCACTCGCAACCGAACTGGAAGGAAAAATACCTGATGCTATAAACAAGCCTGCGGTAATGAAGGACATGAGTGCAAACAAGGCAAAAACATTATTTATAAATCGTCTTTTCATAACCCCTCCTTAGTTTAAGGTTTTGTGTTTCGTTACAATTTCAATCATAGGCGGAAACCATTTTCACAATGCTCGTTGGTTGGTTTGCCTAACAGCACGATACATAACGACGTATTATTAATTAAATATCCCAACAGATTAAATGGGGTGAACACCGTATTTCATTCCAAGGAACACTGTATTTTGCAATAAGAACAGCTGTATTCTGCCCGAGCAAAACCATCTATTCATTAAGCTGGCGCGTTGAGAGGGCAACTGGGGATGTCACGAGGAGGTCAGGGGGACGGTCTTATATCGGGGGAACGGACTTGCTGTCGGCTTCTTTCAACCGCATCAAAGGACCGACTTTGCAGATCGGTCGCTCGGCCTACAAGTTTGTGTAACGCCCCTTTCTACTTGCATTTCTCTATGCATCATTTTAGACGATTGGTAAGGTCAGGCATGGGCAATCAAATGGTGGCTAAACATCCTGACCATCCCCTTGGATGCCACTTGCTCGGAGAAAATGGTGTTACATCTTGAATCCAGTAGTAGTAAATCTCGACACCTAGATCTTCCCCTGCGGTTTTGGCGCCATTATGAACAACGCTAGCAAAGGAACCCTTCTCGGGACCGCCAGGGAAGAATGCCACTCTGATCCTGTCAGAAGCATTGCTGGGTGATGTGAACATTATCACCAAGAGTGTCGTAGCAACCAACGATGCAAACCATGACTTAGGTTGATTTGAAAACATAGCCCCCTCCGCTTGTGTTCCAATTTATCCGCTCATTGGAGTAGATTAAGGAGATCCTATTTTTCTAGCTCGGTTTTTACAGCCAGCCCAATCTTTTCCAAGGTATATGGTTTCTTGATATACTGCCCTGCGCCTAGCCTTTGAGCCTGCTTGACGCGGCGAGTTTCAGAAAATCCGCTTGCGATGATTGCTCTTTGTTCTGGGCACACCTCTCGAATCTTCTTATAGGTGTCAAGACCATCAATACCTGGGTCCATAATCATATCTAAAACTAGCAAATCTGTTGAGTTAGTTTTCACGTATTCAACAGCCTCTTCACCGCTTGAGACAGCGTGGGCGGCATAGCCTAGTTGGGTTAACAGCACAGATGCAATTTCTCTTTGTTCTTGGACATCATCTACGACCAGGATGGTTTGTCCATGACCCATATACTCTTGAATTGATGTAGCGGCTTTCTCCTTTTCTAGTTGCTTCCTGGTCACCGGAAAATAGAGGTCAAAGATGGTTCCTTTTCCCTGGATGCTTTTGAGCTCAATATATCCTTTGTGGTCTTTGACTGTGCCCCACACAACAGCCATACCCAAGCCTGTTCCGCTTCTTCCCATAACCTTCTTGGTATAGAAAGGCTCAAATATCCTTTGTGCGTCCTGCGAAGAAATGCCCACTCCATTATCAGCCACTGTCAAGACCACATAGTCGCCTTCTCTTACCTCGTCATAGCCTCTTACTGGCTTGTCGATGTATTGGCTCTTTGTAGATATGGTGACCTTACCTCCATCAGGCAACGCCTCAGACGCATTAGACACCAAATTCATGATAGTCTTTGACAAATGCACCGGTGAAGCCAGAGTGTTCAATAAGTCTGTTTCAAGCCTGCTTTCAATTTCAACACTTGCATGAAACGATTTCAGCCTTTCATGCTCAGGTGATGTCAAATACTCTGTGATTATGTCATTCAGATTCGCCACTTCTGAAACGGCAACCCCTCTTCTTGCCAGGGTCAACAAATCGTCCACAATGGCTGCCGCTTTTTGGCCTGAGTCTTTTATGGTGGTCACTGGCTTCCTCAAAGGACTGTCCTCAGGAAGCTCCATCAATAACAAGTCTGGATAACTCACCAGGCCGCCCAAGATGTTGTTGAGGTCGTGAGCTACTCCTCCGGCCAGTGTACCGACCACCTCCATTTTCTCGGCCCGCTGAAGGCTGGCTTCCAGTTTCCGCTTTTCCCGTTCTGAGCGCTTCTGTACGGTAATGTCGGTATGGACTCCGATGAGTCCGATGATGTTTCCGGCGTCATCCTTTATCGCATCTGCCCGCAAAAAGACCGGGAACGTGCGCCCACCCTTAGATACCATTTGAGTCTCACCGATCCATGAACCGCCACTCGTAATTTTTTTGAATATCTCTTGGGCAGTGGACTTGTCCGAATAGACTGCAGCCCCACCACCTGCCGCATCGAGTTCTTTTGCCGTATATTCAAACAAATTAGCAAAGGCTCTGTTCTGATAGCAGTGACGACCCTGCGGATCGGACATCCCAATCGCGTCACTCGAGCCTTCAACAGCCGTCGATATGCGTAGCAACTCTTCCTGCGCCTGCCTGCGCTCTTCCTCGACCCCAACAGCCGAGGCGGCTATTTCCAAAAGCTTCTTATCATCCTCGCTGGGAACAACATCTTTCTGAAAAACAACACAAAGTGAACCTATCGGCTTACCGCCGCATTTGACATGCCTTCCAATGTATGTCTGCAGGTTGTATCGTTTTACGTTTTGGTCTGTTTGGGCGTAGGAAGTATGCGGCAAATCTCGTATGACCAAGACATCATCTTGCTCCCTTTGGATCACATCATAACAGATGTGTCCTTCCGGCTTGTCCTCCGGTCATAGTCTGACGGCGTATTCCATTGCCCCAGCGAACAGAGCAGGCCTCCTTGGAGACGGTTGTATAGGGCCGAGGTAGCGCCCAGCAGTTCACCAGAGAGCTTCGTGAGCAGGTTGATGTTTTCTGTGGGGTTAGCGCCAAAGTTGAGAAAACACTCGTTCATCTTCTGCAACCGTTCTTCAGCCCGCTTTGCCTCTGTGACATCACGAAAGCTCCATACACGCCCAACGACTTTGCCTCTCATCAACTGGGGCTGCGAGTAGCGCTCGAAGAATCTGCCGTCCTTGAATTCAAGGATGTCATAACTCTCTGCCTCTGGTTTAGCATACAGCTCTTCGACCTTGCTGATGAAGCCTTCGGGGTCTTTCAACTGTTCCAGAACAAATGAGAGCGCCTTATTATCAACCCCTGATGCTATGATTGACTCTGGGATACGCCACATGTGCAAGAATTTGTTATTTAAGCTTGTTATTTTTCCCTCTCTGTCCACAACCAGTATTCCGTCGGCAGTTGATTCGAGTGTTGAGCTGAGAAGGGAAAAAGATTCCTCAAGTTCTCTCTCTGTTCGCTTGCGTTCGGTGATTTCTGTGGACACACTTCCGATCATTTCATTTGTTACTTCTTTCAGGGATTCTAACAGTTTCACTTGAGAAGTCCCGGACACGCGGGCTGTCAGGTCACCTGTTGACACCTTGTGTAACGCATCAAAGTGCTCGGCGAGGCCAATGGCAAACTCATGAGAGAGGTCGACTATTTCTCCAAGCTCTTCGGCAGTCATGTTGACCATGTGTTTTAATTTGTTTACCAGCTCAAGGTCGGAGTCTTCGGGCAGCCTCACTGAAGGATCCCCCGAAGCAATTTTTTTCAGTGCCTCGAAGACTTCTGAGAACCCCAGGGCCAACTCCATGCTGACGCCTTCCACCTCCCTGTTTTGCCCCTCAACCAAAGCCCTAAAATTTGCGAGCTGTTTGTCTAATACCTTTAGCGTCTCCTTCATTGATTCAACATTCATATTTGCCTTGAAGGGCTCGCAGTTTAGGCACATTTCCATCTTCTCCAGAAACTTTCCCTGTATCTCGTTTCGGCAATGGGTCCCTGGAACAAGCCAACACCTCAGCTCCTTTGATTCACAAGCTGGACACTGCTTCTCTTTACACTCAAAGAATTCCCAGCATTTCAACTTTTCTTTCATCACCTGCATACCCCTTTTCAATAGAGCACCAACTTGTGAAGTCGGCCCACTGTTTCTTCTTAGTTGAACTTCTGCAATCGAATTCCTTTTGTTAATCTCGGTTTGTTATGACATACGCAGGCATTCGTCGGCGTTTTGATGTCCCGCTCCGATTATTCTTCGATTCTTTCTTGCCATGATAAGGCTCCTCGGCTTTCAGTCACCTAATTCAGCTCTAACAGCCGACCCCACTTTTTCCAAAGTATAGGGTTTCTTGACATACGGCCCCGCGCCCAGCCTCTGAGCTTCTTTGACACGGTCCGTCTCTGAAAACCCACTGGCAATAATTGCCTTTGTGTCTGGATGCAGTTCAAGAATCCTCCTGTAAGTATCCAGACCATCAATTCCAGGATCCATGATCATATCTAAAACTATAAGGTCTGCTGAATTGGATTTCATGTATTCAACAGCCTCTTCACCGCTTGAAACTACATTGACGGAATACCCCAACTTGTTCAATAGCACAGATGCTATTTCTCTTTGTTCCTGAATATCGTCTACAACCAAAATGGTTTCGCCATTACCCACATACTCGTCAACTGACGTAGCGGATTCGTCCTTTTGTGCCTCCTTTCTTGTTACCGGAAAGTAAAGCCTAAATGTTGTCCCTTTTCCCTCCATGCTTTCAACATCAATATATCCTTTATGGTCTTTTACTGTTCCCCACACCACAGTCATACCTAGACCTGTTCCGCTTCTTCCCATCACCTTTTTTGTGTAGAAAGGCTCAAGGATTCTTTCCAGATCTTCAGCAGAGATGCCGATTCCGTTATCGGCTACACTCAACACAACATAGTCACCTTCTTTTACCTCGTCATAACCCCTTATCGGCCTATTGATATATTGGGTTCCTGTAGATACGATAACTTTACCTCCATTAGGCAATGCCTCGGCTGCGTTTGAAACTAAATTCATGACAGTTTTGGATAAATGAACAGGTGAACCCAACACATTCAACAAGTCTGTTTCAAGGCTGGTTGCGACTTGAAGACCAGAATGAAACGATTTTAGCTTCTCATGCTCTGGAGATTGTAGGTAATCAGTGACAGTATCATTCAGATTTGACACTTCCGAAACAGCGACCCCTCTTCTTGCCAAAGTTAACAAATCCTCCACAATGGCTGCTGCCTTTTTGCCTGACTTTTCCATGGTCAAAACCAGACTTCTTAGCGAACTGTCTTCAGGGAGTTCCATCAACAACAGCTCTGGATAGCTTACAAGACTGCTCAAGACATTGTTCAGGTCATGAGCTATTCCTCCTGCTAGTGTGCCAATTGCCTCCATCTTCTCAGCATGCTGGAGGTGGGCTTCAAGTTTGTTCTTTTCTTCCTCGGCAAGCTTCCGGTCGGTGATGTCCCTGGCAATAGACATGATGGCAGGGTGTCCCTCGTAGTCAATGGCGCAGCTGTTCATCTCCACAGGGATTAATCTCCCGTCCTTAGTGACATGAACCGTTTCAAAGACAATGTGTCCTTTTTTGAGTATCTGCTCCGTCCGTTCCGGTACCTTTTTGGCATATTCCGGAGTATCCAGGTCCATTGGGGTCATTCGTAATAATTCTTGACGACTGTATCCCAGCCGATCGCATGCCATCTGATTGACCTCATGGAACTGCCCATGGCTGTCGCGAATAAGTATGGCATCCCCAGCATTGTTAAACAGGGTCCGAAACTTTTCCTCGCTCTCCCTTCGTGCCTCCTCCGCCAGGCTACGCTCCGTAATTTCTGCTTCTAGTTGCTTATTTATCAAGCGCAGCTCCTCTGCGGATTGTGCCTTGATCTCCAGCTTTGTTTTGTCTTTCTGGAGTTTCAAAAACACAGCGGAGATGCTAACTAAAATGAGAATTAAAATGCCTGCGATGATGCCAAGCCTCCCGGAATGAGCTTTAACAGGGCCTGAAACTTCGTCATAGTCCATTGAGACAGCTATTGACCACAAGTTACTTCCCATTCTAATTGGTGCAAAAGCGGTCAGCTTCTTCGTAAGCCGAAGCTTGCCATCCTCCCACCATGCCAAGTGGTAGATGCCAGTATCTTCTTGGGCGTTGGTCATCTCCGTAACAATGTTTTGGAGCTCAAACCAACCATACTCTGGAATTGCCTCTTTCCTTCTTCTGATTATATCCCTGCCGATATCCTGGAGTTCGGGGTGAGCTACCATTAATCCATCATGATCTATTATCCAGGCATAACCCCTCTTGCCTGCTTTGACAGAACTAATCATATCGTTAACCATATCCAAATAGACCAAAACACGTAGAATGCCTATGAACTCCCCGTTTTCAAAAACAGGTTCGCAAGCTGAGATGGCTTTTCTTCCTGAATTTGTTGTAAATATTTCGCTGGTAGGTCTATTGCCCTTTTTTTCGTGTCCCGAATGGCTTTTATGGTTTTCCAATACGAATTTGACTCCCGGCATCCGGGAAAAATCAAGTCCCCGGATGCCTTTCTGGAAGGGGAGTCTGGCCTGCACTATCCCTTTTGAATCAATTCTGTAAAACGAACCAGTCAGTTCTCCCAAATGTTCATATGCAACTTTGGCGGGACAATATGCTGTCTCCGGAATTTCATTTGGTTCAAGATTTTCCGTGATTTTCCTCTTGAGAGTTGGAATTGAGGCTAGAAATTCTAATTGGGAGTGTATGTTGCCCAAAAGACTTTCAATGTGCTCAGCTTGTGTTTTGGCTATGGTGAGGAGATTCCTTTGTGTCTGACCAACGACCGCTTTTTCAAAACTCTTGACATTCTTGTGAGCTAGGAAGCAAACGGCGAAAATAATCGCACCGAATACCGCTACCAAGCCAACTGCTTTGCCTATATTTTTCATTTCCGACTTTGATCTTTCCGTATTTTCAGACTAAAGAAAGTTTACAATTTTGATTTGACTTCTTCCTGGTCCTCTTTCCATTTCTTCCTGTAACCATTTGATGATGCTTTCAATTCCGAAACACTACACCCGTTCAGGAATCCTAGTCAGTATTGAAAACAACGCCAGCAATTGGCAGTTCCGAAAAGCTGGCAACCTTTTCAGCCGGAAACGTGGAAGTTCACCCCCATCTTTTCGGCAAATAGCCTAGAATCTCCAGTCCTTACGGAATATTTGTAGCGGGGTGGGTGGAACCCACTATTTTGGGAGGGGCTATTCAATCATCTGGCCGACAAATTGTGGATGAATTTGGGTTGTAATCGGCCTCCATCTGACATTGTTGGCGAATGGTACCAACAAATATGAAAGGTAGTGGATGGGGTTTGCGGGGGCTCCTACTAGGATGGGCCGACTTCAAGATGTTGGGGTTGTTAGTCTCGCTTGAGAATCACTGATAGCTTGCCAGTATCCGTGATTCTTACCCTCTGATTTCATTGTAGATACCGTACAATCCCCCCCATTTCAATCAGCGGAGCCCCGACCCAGACTGCTACCAAGAATCTGTGTTGGGAGAACTGTGAAGATTTCAAAATAACACCGAGACCTCAGTCTTTCGCCTTGCTCCGCCCGCCTCCCTGAGGCTGCGACATTCCACCCAGGCTTCGTCGCGGCAAGGAAGGGTTGTGAAATGAGGGACGTCCTGAAAGCGCCGGGATAAACCGCCATAGAGCAGGGCATTGAAGTCTTCACTGTGGGCCTTTGAATGGTTAATGATTTTAGAACAAAGTTATGATTTTAGGATCATCTCCCGATTAGTTGTAGTTTTAATGCGAACTAAATGGGCTATCTCCAACTGAGCAGGCGTAATCCCAGAGGGTTCCAGGGGTCAAGGATTCAAGGGTTCGAGTGACACGAAGTGA
>SDBT01005990.1_pt1 | contig 20318 bp, 10 predicted proteins | sample 2277101 | NCBI WGS metagenome assembly SDBT01 (sample SAMN10404973, study PRJNA504765) | marine sediment metagenome | isolation source: marine sediment core GS10_PC15, 103 cmbsf | place: Arctic Ocean: Southern Knipovich Ridge | collected 2010 | reverse complement strand
GTCCCCAACGGCAATGACGGCTACCTGTGGCCCCACGCCCGCATCGGGTTCGAGAACGGCGCGCTGCTCTCGGTGGTCAACGGCCTGGGCTACCCGGATGATAGCGCCGGCAGCAACGACCAGGGGCTGGTGATGTACTGCGAGGGCGACGGCAAAACCGGGCTCATCAACCACAACGATCAGTTCCGCGGCGTGGCCCACGGCCTCCTCAGCGGCAAGAGCTACAAATACGTCAACCCGGACTTTTTCAACTTCGTGCCCTGGACAGGCGAAGGTCTGAAACCCATCGGCTACGGTTACGACTCGGCCGCCGCCCTCATCGGCGCGGTCAAACGAATCGAGGATGAGAGCTCCGGCCTGGCCGCTCGCCAGGAAATGATCCGTGAAATTGACCGGAAAGGCCTGCTCGCCACGCCGGCCAACTCGGCCTGTAACGAACTATTGCACGAAGCCGCGCGACACTCGATCCTGAACGGCGGCCAGACCGTTGAGATCGTCTATGGCGAGTCCCCGCGTATCGTCGCAAGCACAACCTGAGAAAGGACGCTCCAATGGCTGAATACAGTCTTGAACCGGTCGAGGTGCCGCCGGTCGAAACGGCTTTCCGCCGCATCCACACCAAACTGCCGGTGCCGGAGTCACTGCCGATTCTCGAGGTTTTGGAGTATTCCGAACCGCGCTCGATGAGGGGCCAGCCGCCAATCGTCTGGCACTCGGCGGAGAACTTCACGGTCGCCGACAAATGGGGCAACCGCTGGCTTGATTGGTCGTCCTGCGTGCTCGTGGCCAATAGCGGTCATGGCCGCGAGCCGGTTAAAGCGGCGATCCGGGAAATGCTGGACCAGGGACTGCTGGCCAGCTACGTCTTCGTGCACGAACAGCGCGCCCGCCTAACCGCCATGCTCCAAGCCATCGCGCCCGAGGAGGATTACCAGATATTCCTGCTTAGCACCGGCAGCGAAGCCACCGAGAACTGCATCAAGCTGTCCAAAACCTATGCCCTTGAAAAACACGGCCCAGCCAAGAAGTATTTCATTAGCTTCAACAACGCCTTCCACGGCCGTACCCTGGGCGCTCAACTCGCCGGCGGCAATGAAAAGCAGAAAATCTGGATCGGCGACCGCGACCCGAGTTTTGTCCAGGTCCCGTTCCCAGACGGTTACAAGAACGAAGACACCCGCTTCGAGCTCTTCCTCGAAACGCTCGCGGCCAAAGACATTGCCCCGGAACAAATCGCCGGGGTGATGAGCGAGTCATACCAGGGCTGCGGCCCCGATTTCTTGCCCAAGGAATATGCCCAGAAGCTGGCCGCCTTCTGCCGCGAATACGACATCGTGCTCACCATGGACGAGGTCCAGGCCGGTTTCGGCCGCACCGGCGCCATGTTCTGCTTCGAGCACTACGGCATCCGGCCCGACCTCATCGCCTGCGGCAAGGGCATCAGCTCGTCGTTGCCGCTGGCCGCGGTCATCGGCCGCACCGATATTATGAACCTCTACACCCCCGGCTCGATGACCTCGACCCATTCCGCCTCGCCGCTCTGCGTCGCTGCCGCTGTCGCCAACCTCAAACTCCTGGTCGAGGAGCATCTGGTTGAAAAGGCCGCGGCCCTGGGTGAAATCCTCCTGCCCGAGCTCGAACGTATCCGCGAGAAGTATCCTGACCGCCTCGGCTGCGTCCACGGGCGCGGCCTGGTCGCCGGCGTTCAAGTGGTCAAGCCCGGCACCAAAGAGCCGGACAGCGCCACCGCTGCCGCCATCAACCTGGCCTGTTTTCACCAGGGCCTGCTCATGTTCGCCCCGGTCGGCGTCGGCGGCGAGTGCCTCAAGATTGCTCCGCCGCTGACCACCACTCCCGAGGCCCTGGCCGAAGGCATTCAGGTCTTCGAACAAGCCATTGACCAAGTCCTCCACTGAACCACGCCCCGGAATTCAGTATTCAGTATTCCGTGCTTTCCGTGGTTGAATATTCCAGTGTTCAGTCTTCAGTATTCTGAATTGTGGCGCCGGAATCTGTCCGGCGATCCTGCGCGAGACAGATTCTCGCGCTACAATAGGATCTGTCCGGCGATCTTCTCCTGAATTGTGGCGCCGGAATCTGTCCGGCGATCCTGCGCGAGACAGATTCTCGCGCTACAATAGGATTCGTCCGGCGATCTTCCGCGAGACAGATTGCCGCTTCGCTCTGGCGCTACCGGGATTCTGGATTCTGCATTCTTCCCGAAAGTCGGCCCGGTGATTACGATTATGATCACGATTACGACTGCCTTACAGGCATTGATAAGCCCACAACTCCCGCGATGTTAAGACGAATGGAATGAAATTGGCCGGTACTCCGCTCGCCGGCACGAAAAGAGTAGCGAAAAATGGAACTCGAACCTCGAGAAAAACTCAAATAAATAGATGTGACCCCCATTCCTATCGGCCGGCACGTCCCCGGCCTGTCGGGGATCCGGCCTCTATTTGACGAAGTGAGCAAATGCAGATGAACCGGCTGGGAAAAATACTGACGCTGGGATTGGAGAGGAAGCGGGCCTGGCAACTGCCCATTATCGGCGTGCTCCTGCTCATGTTCGGCCTGGGCATCCGGTGGTTTGCCAACCACAACGCGGTGCGGGTAATGAACCTGGTGGGTTCAATCGATATCGGCGACGTGGAGGCGGTGCGCTACATCCTGAAATGGGGGCCGGACCAAGCCGAACGCAGCCGGGAGATTGTCGAAACTGCCCCCGGCTATCGGGACGAAGGCAAGCTTGTCGTCAAGCCCAGACCGAAAAAACTCCGGTATTTGCCCCTGGGCCGGGGAGTCAAGTGTAATCGCCCTGAGATCGCGACGGTGCTGATCAAGCACGGGGTGAAAGTTAACATTCCGCTTAGGGTTAGGGCCGGCGAGAAGCCGGAAGTCCGATTTTACGCCTGGCACCTCAGGGTCAAAGGGGCAGCTGACCCACCGCAATTCTGGGCGTGGCAAGAGAAATTCAGGTATTCTGAATGGCGCAAGAAGAACAGGCAGGTGGTAATTCGCGTCTCCGCGCGGACACCCCTGTATTATGAGACCCGGCGCGGTCACACGCAAGTGGTGCGTTTGCTTATCGAAGCTGGCGCGGACGTTAACCTTGGCAATTCTGAGGGGAGGACGCCCTTGCACAACGCGGTTTCGGGGGGGCACTGCGAGATTGTCAAGCTGCTGATTGCCGCCGGGGCGAATCTCAACGCGCGAGCTAAAAACGTTATCACACCCTTGCATAGCGCAATTTGGGGCGGCCACCTTGCGGCTGCGAAGTTACTGGTCGAGGCCGGCGCCAAAGTTGGTCCTTATGACTGGTTTCGCCGAACACGCCTGCTTTACGCGAGCGAGAGCGGACAATTCGAGGTCGCCAGGATGCTGCTCGACGCCGGGGCCGACGTCAATACCATAGACAGGTCCGGCAGGACCCCCCTGGATTGGGCCATCAACGGTAAACGTGAGGCAATTGTCGAATTCCTGAAAAAACACGGCGCCAAGACAGGTAAGGAACTGCCCGAGAACAAGGGCGGGACTCCTTCGATGGCCGCCGAGACGAAGAGGCAGTGAATGTTCAGCATCAGAAGCGGCAAAAGGTCAACCGGGATCGAACGCCCGACAGTGAAAAAATCCGGCGCTTGTCTCTAAGATTTTCGGGGCGCAGACGTTTTATAATATGAGAAGAGCGGTTATTGTATAAAGGTTGCGGTTGTTCCCCGGTCCGAGCTTGTCGGGGAAAGTTGGCCGTTTCAGGGAACTTTGGCCGGCAGTTGGCGGTCAAGTATGGTAATTCAGTGTTCGGTGTTGAGGGTTTGGCGAAATGACGGAAAAGGAACAATTGCCGGAATCGCTGCGGGGGCAGCTTCGGTCATTCGAGCACAAGCTGCGTTGGATGGAGACGGTGCTGGCCATCAGCGGGGCCGGGGCGGGCCTGCTGATTTCGTGGCTGGTGCTGTACTTGTCGGACCGGTTCTGGGAGACTCCAGGGGTTTTGCGGGTGCTGCTGACGGGCGGCGGGGTGATTGCCTGTGCGCTGTGCGCCCGGTTCTGGCTGCGGCATTGGTTCTTCCGGCGGCGGGACGTGCGTGAACTGGCGAAGCTGATTCAGCGCGGGCACCGGCAGCTTGGCGACCGCCTGCTGGGAATCGTCGAGCTGACTGAGGAAGGACAGCCGGATAATTTCTCGCCGGCGCTGGTGCGGGCGGCGATTCGGCAGGTAGCCAGCGAATCCGAGGCGATTGATTTCAAAGCCGCGGTAAAGTCGCGCCGGCCATTGCGTTGGGGGCTGATCTGCGCTGGGGGCCTGTTGGCGCTGGGCGGTCTTTTTCTGTTCACCCCGGATGCGGGCCTGAACGCCCTGCGGCGCTGGCTGCGGCCGGTCGGGGGTGTTGCCCGTTATACCTTCGTGAGTCTCGAGGCGCTGCCGGATGAGCTGGTGGTGCCGCATGGTGAAGAGTTTACCCTGGTAGTAGGGGTGCGCAAGGATTCGTTCAAGAAGCCCGGCCGTGCCTGGGTGCGGTGCGGCAGTCAGCGACCCATCAGCGCGAGGGTGGTGAACAGCCAGGCAACGTTCACTATCCCCGGCCAGCGGCGGGCGGTGGCTTTAGCCCTGCGGGTCTGGGACGCCACGCGCAAAATCCGGATCAAGCCCAGGCACCGGCCCGCGCTGAAGGAATTGGCCGCCTTTGTTACCTACCCCGAGTACTTGCTCAAATCGCCGCGCAAACAGAACGTCAACGGCGGACATTTGGCGGTGTTGGCCGGGAGCCGGGCAGCGTTCCGGGGCAAGCTGGGCCGGAACCTGGCCCAGGCCGGCGTCTTGGTTGACGGCAGGCAAAACGGCGCGCGCATGGAACTGAAACCCGGCGGGTTCCTGACCAACGCAATTCCACTGGACAAGGTGAAGACCCTGACTTTTACCTGGACGGACCAGGACAAGCTGACGCCGCGCCAACCGTACCGCTTGCAGGTGGAAACCGAGCTGGACGGTGTGCCGGTGGTCGAGTTCCCCGAGCTGTCGCGGTACCTGGCAATCCTGATTGACGAGTCGCTGGAGATCGAGCTTCAGGCCGAGGACGATCACGGCCTGAAGGAACTGGGTGTGGAGTGGTACGTCAGCGACTTGAAACGCCAGAAGCTAACCCCGTCGGCCTATACCCGCCGAATCTGCCCGGGCGACCCGTATAAAACTCGGCTGAAAGGGACCCTGATCTTTGCCCCGGCGCTGATGAACATCCCGCCGCAGAGCATCGTCTCGCTCACGGGTGTAACGACCGACTATTATCCGACCCGCGGCGCGGTAAAATCCGCGGTGCATGAGATTTATATTCTCAGCCGGGCCGAGCACGCGAAGCTGATCAAAGAGCAGTTCGAACAGCTTCAGGCGCGGCTGGAAGACCTGACCCGAAGCGAGGAGAACGTGCAGGAAAGAACGACGGAATTACAGAAGCTGGACCCGGAAGTGCTGGCCAAGAAGGAGAATTCGGCCAGGATCAAAGACCTCGAGCGTGACGAGTATGCCAACCAGCAGGAGTTGAACCGCTTGGCCGAGAAAGGGCTGGAACTGCTGAAGGAGGCATTGCGGAACAAAGATTTGTCCCCGGAATTGCTGCAACAATGGGCCAGAATGATCAAAGGCATGAGGGGTATTGCCGCTAAGGAAATGCAGGGCTCCCGCAAAAGCCTCAGCCAGGCATTGCAAAACCCCGGCCAGCGCCGGGAACAACTGGGCAAGGCGGCCAAACAGCAGGCCGAGGCCATCAAAAAACTGATGGAACTGCTGAAGGACTTGAACGACTCGATCGAAAACATGGTCGCCCGCAACTTTGTCAACCGTTTGCGGGAACTCGCCGGGCGGGAGGATAAGATCAAAGGTGAATTGCGGGAGATGCTGCCGAAAACCGTTGGCGCCACGGTCGAATCGTTGAGTGTAAAACTGCAGCGGCGGCTGGGCAAGGTGCAAAGCTGGAGCGAAGGCGTGCGGCAGGAGACGGAACTGATTATGGACGACCTGGGGCACTTTTTCAACCGCACACGCCTGGCCAAGTACGAGAATGTCTTTCGGGAGATGCAGGGGCTCAACGTGCTGGACAAGCTCGATCAGCAAAGCGAAACCATCAAAGATAACCGCGGCATTTCGGCCATGCAGCAGGCCGACTACTGGGGCAAACAATTTAGTAAATGGGCCGAGATGCTCGGCAGTGGGAACAATGAGCGCAAAAAGGCCGGCAGCGGGGGCGAGATGACCGCCGAGCAATTGCAACTGTTGCTGGAACTGATGCGCATTGTTCAACAGGAAGAAAACATCCGCAGCAAGACCCGGCTGCTCGAACGGCGCAAGGAGTTCGATGAAGATTACCAGGACAAGTCGCTGGCCCTGGCGAACCAGCAGGCTGAATTGCGCATGTTGTTGAACGAGGTCATCGTTAAGGTTCCGCCTGGCGTGCGCCGGCTGCTGGATCAAGCCGGGAAAGCCATGGACGACGCCGAAAGATTATTGGCCCTGCCGCAGACGGATGGTCAGACCGTGGCCGCCGAAACCGAGGTGATCGAACTGCTTTCTGCCGGTTGCAGTCAGTGCGCCGGGGCGATGGGCGCGCAGAGCGCGGCGATGGCCGCGCTGATGCGTCAGCTTATGCAGCAGATGGGCCTGGGCAGTAGCGCCGGGTCCGCGGGGGGCGGCAGCGGCGCGGGCGGCGGCAGCGACACGGGCCAGGGCAAGGTCGCCGGTGAGGGCATCGGCGGCAACCGCGACCCGCGCGCGACTGATAAGGCGGCCGGCCTGAGCCTCGAACAGGTGCCGATGGAATTCCGCGAAGCCATGAAAGCGTATTTCTACGAGGTGGAGAAGCTTGAGGATTAAGCTTGCACAGGCAATTTTTCCGGGGCTGATTTGTTTGTCGTTGGGCTTGTGGCCGGTCTGCGCCCAGACCCCGTTCGCAGTGCATGACGAACCGGTGCCCAAAAACATCGAAAGAATGTATGTCCGCGGGTTGCAATACCTGGCCAGAACCCAAAAGAGTGACGGTTCCTGGCAGGATTCCTATGGCCGGCAGGCCGGGGTTGTCGGGCTGGGAGTGCTGGCCTTCCTGGCCCATGGCGAAGACCCTAACTCCGGGCCGTACAGCAGGAACATCAGGAAAGGGCTCGATTACATCCTCGCCAAGGCGGACACGAGTACCGGCTACATCGGCAGTTCCATGTATAATCACGGTTTTGCCACGTTGGCTTTGGCCGAGGCCTATGGCATGGTTGACGACCCGCGGGTGGGCAAGACCTTGGCGAAAGCGGTGAAGCTGCTGCTCAGTTCCCAGGCCAAGAATCGTTTCGGCGCCTGGCGCTACAGCTCGAGCTCGACGGACGCCGATACCACCGTCAGCGGGGCCTGTCTGGTGGCTCTTCTCGCCGCCCGCAACGCCGGCATCGAGATTCCCGAGGCCGCGATTAAGAAGGCCCTGGACTATTATCGCACCTGTCAGTGTGCCGACGGCGGTTTCGGATACACCAGCGCCAACGGCTCGAACGCCGCGCGGACAGCTATCGGCGCGTTGGTCTATGTACTGGCCCGGAAAAAGAAATCGGCCGTGTGCAAAGCGGCGTTCCGTTACCTGAACCAGACCCCGGACAGGGGCCGGGATTACTACTATTATTATTACCTGTACTACGCCTCGCAGGCCTTTTTCCAGTCCACGCCCAAGGAATGGGCAAGCTGGAACAAACACAACGTCGCGATGCTCGAGGCCGCTCAACAGAGCAACGGCAGTTGGACCGGCAACTATGGCCTGACCTTTTGCACCGCCTCAGGGCTGCTCTCGCTGGCGCTGAACTATCGTTTGCTGCCGATTTACGAACGCTGAAGGACTGAAGGATTGGAGTATTGGAGTAATGCAGGACTGAAGGACTGGAGTATTGGAGTATTGGAGTATTGGAGTATAGTCCAAGTTGATGGTATTAATACTGAACATAATCTAAACGCGGAGGACAATGAACATGCGTTATCTTAATGATTACCTGATTCGGGGGCTGAGCGCCCTCGTGCTCCTTGGCGGCCTGGGGACTTGGCTTCAAGCCGGGCTCGAAATTGATGTGGATGACGACAAGGACACACCAAGAATCAACGTGCCCCAGCCTGCCGGCGGCGCTATCACGGCCAAACGGCCGGCCAAGCTCTTGACCAAAGGGCCGCTGGACGAGCTGTTGCGCTTCAAGAACGAGGACACCCTCCACGGCAATCTGGTGAGCATTGACGAGAAGTCCGGGTTGACCTGGATCCGGCCTGACCTGAACGGTCCGATCATCACCAAGCTTACCCACATCCGCGGCGTCAAGCTCTTCCGCCAGCCCGCCGCCCAACCCAGCGGCGCCCGCGTCCAACTCAGCAACGACGATGTTATTTACGGCGCCCTGGTGAGCATGGACAAAGAAGAACTGGTGTTGGACACCTGGTTTGCCGGCCAGTTGAAGATTCCCGTGGTCATGCTCAAGACCATCCAGCCGGCCACGACCGGCGGGGCGCTGCTGTTCAGCGGCCCCGGCAAACTCAGCGACTGGGGCTACAAAAACGGCAGTTGGCAACTGAAGGGCGGCAAGCTCGTATGCCAGAGCGGCCAACTCGGCCGTCAGCTCAAACTGCCCGACCGGATTCACATCAAGCTCGACGCCAGTTGGACCGGCACCTATCCCAGCTTCTCGATCATCTCCCACTGCAAGGAGATCCGCCGGTACTACCGCGAGTCTTACAACCTGCAGTTCAGCAGCAATTCGATTTATCTGTACCGGGGCAACGGCAACGAGAATTTCGGCCAGTTGAACTATTCCCAGCTCAGGCGCATGAAAAACGTTCGGATTGACCTGTTCGTTGACAAGAAGGACAAGAAAGTCGCGCTGATGCTTAACGGCGCTTTGGTAAAGCAGTGGGCCGGGCTTCATTACGCGCCGCCGGGAGGTGGTTTCATGCTGGTCTCCCACGGCAGTTACGGTCCCACCACCTTCGCCAACCTCCGCATCATGCGCTGGGACGGCCGGGTCCCCAGCTCGACCGCCACCGCCAAAGCCACCAAAGAAGACCTTATCCACTTTAGCAACGGCGACAAGATGTCCGGCAAGATTACCGGCATCAAGAATGGCAAGGTACATTTCCAGACCGCCTTCGCGCCCATTCCGGTGCCCATCAAGAATGTCGCCCAGATAATCTTCAGCGATGAGGAAGCCGAACGCGCCCGCCGTAATGCCGGCGACGTCAGGCTCTATTTCCATAACGGCGACCGGCTCACCATGAAACTCATCGAGCTCAAGCAGGGCAAGATTGCCGGCAAAAGCGAGAACTTCGGCGAGAAGACCTTCGACCTCAACACCTTTATCGGCATGAAGTTCAATATCTACGACGAGGCTGAGACAGACAGCAAGTTCGAGGATCTCCTGTTCTCTGACTGAGCTCTGCCTGCCGATGTCCCCGCAATGCAGCACCGCCCACGACCAGTTGGAACTGGGTGAGAATGCTGCTCTGTGTGGTAGCTGCGTTGCGCAGCCCGAGTCTTCCACACCCGGAACGCTTGGGCTGCTTCGTCACTCGAACCAGTGGATCAAGCCGGGCAGAAATTCGGTGGCCAGGAGCGGATGGCCGGGAAGCAGACGGACGGTGTAACCATAATGTCCGCCGCGGGAACAGGGGATGGCCGTGTGGAAGATGGCGGTATCGCCCGTGACGGTTTCGAGTTCCATACGGACCCGTTCGGGGGCGGCCAGGGAAGTCCCGATTTCTCGGGATTCTCCTGTTCTGCTGTTCTCCTGATCAGGTGGCGGGTGAGCAGGTGAGTTGGCGGTTTCGCCGCCAAGCGGACCGTGGTTGCATTCCACAATCAGGTCTTCAGGCGCCAGACCGTTAAGCTTAACGGTGGCACGGACCTCGAGTTGACTGCCTTTATAAACGTAATCACTCGCGGGTGACTCGACTTGGAGAATCTCGAGGCCGGCCCAGGCGCGGGTGAGCTTTTGACGCCAGGCCGCCAAGGCCTTGGCCTGGGTAAATTCGTTGGCGCGAAGCTGGTGGCCGAGTTCGAGGGCACGCCGGTAGAACTGATTCGTATATGCTTTGAGCATGTGGTGCGAATTGTAGGCCGCGCTGAGGCGGACGATTGATTCTTTCATCATCCCGACCCAGTCGTGGGGAACGCCGCCGGCATCGCGGCTGTAGAACATGGGAACGATTTCGCGTTCGAGGGCGCCATAGAATAACTCGCTTTCGATCCGGTCCTGCAGCTCATAGTCAGTGAAGGTCTCACCCTGGCCGATGGCCCAGCCGAGTTCATTGTCATAGGCCTGAGCCCACCAGCCGTCGAGGACGGAGAAGTTAAGGCAGCCATTGAGCGCGGCTTTCATGCCGGAGGTGCCGCAGGCCTCGAGCGGCCGGCGCGGGTTGGAAAGCCACACGTCCACCCCCTGAACCAAACGACGGGCCACCTCGAGGTCATAGTCCTCGAGAAAAAGGATATGCTTTCTGAATTCGGGTTGGTGTGACAGCTCGAAGATTCGTTTGATGATGTCTTTGGCGCTGTAGTCAGCCGGATGCGCCTTGCCGGCAAAGACGATCTGCACGGGGTACTGCGGGTGGCAGAGAATCTGGCGCAGCCGTTCGGGGTTCATCAGGAAGAGGTAGGCGCGTTTATAGGTGGTGAAGCGGCGGGCGAAGCCGATGGTCAGCGCCTTGGGGTCGAGCAGTTCGCGGACCCGGCTGAGTTCGCCTGCCCGCGCCCCGCGCCGCAGCAGTTGCTCCGTTGCCCGCTCGCGGGCATATTCCACGAACTGCCGGCGCTGGGTTTCGCGCAAGTGCCAAAACTCCGCATTGGGAATTCGCTCGATATTCTTCCACAGGCCCGAGTCGGCCACTTCGCTGAGGTCCTCCGCCCCTGAATGGCGCTGGAATAGCGCCAGCATCTCCGGGGCCAGCCAACTGCGCACATGAACCCCGTTGGTAACATGGGTGATGGGGATTTCCGCTTCGGGAATACCGGGATATAGCCCCCGCCACATCTTGCGGCAGATTTCCCCGTGGAGTTTCGACACGCCGTTGGCATAGGCGGCCAGGCGCAACGCCAGCACGGTCATGCAGAATTTCTCGTCCTGGTCTTCGGCATTTTCCCGCCCCAGCGCCATGAATTCCTTCCACTCCAGGCCCAGGTCTTTGACGTAATCCGCCAGGTAATGCTCCATCCGCTCGGCGCTGAAACGTTCGTTCCCCGCCGGCACCGGGGTATGCGCCGTAAATACGGTCGAGGCCCACACCACCTCGCGCGCTTCGGTATAGCTCAACCCATGCTCGCTCATCAGCAGCCGCAAGCGCGCGAAGAGGAGAAAAGCCGCGTGCCCTTCGCTGACATGATAGACTGAGGGGTTCACCCCCATCAGGTGCAGCGCCTGTACCCCGCCGATCCCCAAGACCAATTCCTGGGAAATCCGTTTTTCGCGGTTCGGGTCATAGAGCACCTTGGTGATGTCCCGGTGTTCCGCTTCATTCTCCTCCACGTTGGTGTCCAGCAGATAGATACAGGTGCGGCCCACCGCCACCCGCCAGATCTGGAACTTCACCTCTTCGGCCCCCAGCATGATCGAGCTCTTCAGCGGGGCGCCGTTCTTAGCTTTGACCAATTGCACCGGCATACTGTACCAGTCGAGTTCCGGATAGTGTTCCTGCTGCATGCCCTCGGCATTTAAATATTGCCGGAAATAGCCGCGCCGGTAGAGCAAGCCCACCCCGACCAGCGGCAGTCCTAAATCGCTGGCCGCTTTCATTACCTCGCCCGAGAGCACTCCCAAACCGCCCGAATAGGTCGGCAGACAGTTGTGCAAGCCGAATTCTGCGCAGAAATAAGCGATCTGCACAGTTGGCGGCTTCGCATCTGAAGCCGGCTTCAGGTGGGAAACCTTCAGAACTTCACGGTCGTACCACGTGGGTTCCCGCAGATAATTCTGATACTGCTTGTAGACTGCCTTCAGGTCCGCCAGAAAGGTCGGGTCGGCCGCCGCCGCGTTCAGACGCTCCTGAGATACCAGGCACAACTGCCGCGCCGGATTGTTGCCCGAATCTTCCCAACACCCCGGGTCCAAGCGCTGGAATAACTCGAGTACCCCTGGATTCCAGGAAAAATACAGGTTAAAGGCCAACTCGTTCAAATGCCGCAGTTTTGCCGGTGTGTCCGGCAACACGGTGAACGCGGTAATCTTCATCTTCTATTCCTTCCGGTTGAACCCAGAATGAGGAAGTTCTGGTTTCTAAGTTCTTTATTGCCGCTTCGCTCTCGCCTAGGCCCTTCGGGCTGTCTCATTGGTTCTGAGATCCGCGAGTCCCCGCCGGCGCAACGTTTCGTGGATGTCGTTAAGCACGTTAATGTAGACCACATAGGCTTCATGGGGGTTGATGAAGGGGTTGAAATACTTGTGGATTTCGCCGTCACTGAACCACTTTGTGCACATGTAGTAAAAATGATCGGAAGTCTGCAGCTTGCGCCAGGCGTGGATCAGCGCCGGGTCGCCGGTCGCCAGCACAGCCTCCCGCATCGAGTAAAGATACTCGAGGGCCGAGTCCTGCATGGGGTTGCCGAGCCAGGCGGTCAGGTCACGCTCGGCGTCGGCCCAGGAGATGAAGTAGGGCACGTCAATCCTGGCCTTGGGCTCGCAGGCCGCGGCCACCTCGGATGGGGTCTTGAAACCAAAACCGGGGTCACCCAGGATGGCTGCGGGCAGCTCGCGCAGGAATTCAAAGATGCCGGTCTCGGCCCATTGGTGTTCTCCGAAGGTCTCGTAGTCCATGAACAGATTCACCACCTCCGCCCCAGGTTGAGAGGTGACAGGTGACAGGTGAGCAGGCGGCTGGGCCGCCAGTTCATGGATGCGGTGGGCGTATTCGGCGGCAAACAGTCGTGGGGTGCTGTCCGCTCGCAGCTTAGGGAAACGAAAAGCCAAATCGTCCGACAAGCGGTAATTCTTCAGCAGCAGCTTGAGCTGTTTTACGTCTGGGGGCGCCGGCTGATAGACGAAGTTGGGGGTGCGCCAGCCCAGAATCTGGTTCGCGCCTTCGGTCAGGATGGCCGCATAGCCCAGTTGCTCGATTTCTTGGGCCAGATCGTTGTTGTAGATCAGTTCGGTGTTGCGGAAACTGCGCGGCTGGTAATCGAAGATTTCTTTGAGCTTGGCGCGATGTGCCTTGACTTGGTCGCGGAATTCCTCCCGGGAAAAAACAAAGGCCAGCGAGTGATAATAGGTCTCCGCCAGCAGCTCGACACAGCCGGTCGCCACCAGTTTGCGAAAAGAGTCCAGCACTTCCGGCGCATAATTCTCGAACTGTTCGAGGGCCGTGCCGCTGATCGAAAAGCTCAGGCGGAAGCGCCCGCTGAACCGGTGGATCAAGTCCAGCAGCAGGGCATTGGCCGGCAAGTAGCATTTCTCAGCCACTTGCCGCAGCATAGCATAGTTCAATCCCTCGTCTTCGTACGGAAAACCCAAGGAATCCGTCTTCGCCAAAGCTTCGGCGGACAGGTCGGCCGAGCCAACCTGGAAAAAGTTGTAATCGCGCCGCAGGCGGTACGGCTGATGTACCTGAAAATATAAACAGACTGAAATCATTTCAGACTCTAGATTTTAGATTGTGGGAAATTTGAACGGGAGCCAGTTCCCGGTAATGCGCGATGATCTTGCGGGCGGCGGTGTCCCAGCTTACGTGGTCAAGTTCCTTGGCGCCTTCTTCAGCCAGGCGTCTGGCGAATTCTTCGTCCGTCAACACCTTGATAATGCTCCTGGCCAGTTCGTGCACGTCCCAGAAATCCACTTTAATCGCGTGCTGTAGAACCTCCGTGACCCCGGACTGTTTCGACACGATAACCGGCACGTGATAAAGCATCGCCTCGAAGGGCGTAATGCCGAACGGGTCGGAAACCGACGGCATCACGTATACGTCACTGAGGGCAAAGATTTGTTCGACGGCGTGATGGTGCAGGAACCCGGTGAAATGGAACTGCTTCTGGAGGCGAAGTTGGGCGATGCGCTCGATGATTTTCCCCAGCATGTCCCCGCTCCCGGCCATCACGAAGCGGACCTCCGGAAGTTCCTTGAGCACCAGGCGGGCCGCCTCGACAAAGTATTCCGGCCCCTTTTGCGAGGTTACCCGCCCCAGGAACAGCACTAGCTTTTCCGGGAAATTCCTCTTTATCTGGTCGCGCTTGATGTGCCTTTCCTTGCTGACCGCGTTGTGAACCACAAAAACCTTTTCCGGGGCGATAGCGTAGTGTTTCAGGACGATTTCCCGGGCCCGCTGGCTGACGGTAAGCACCCGGTCCGCCGCCTCGAGGCCGTACTTTTCAATCGCACAAATCTCGGGATCAGCGTTGTCCCCGGCCCGGTCGTATTCGGTGGCGTGGACGTGGCAGATAAGCGCTTTGCCGCTGGCGAGTTTGGCCTCGACCCCCGCCGGGTAGGTCATCCAGTCATGGGTGTGGATCACGTCGAACTTTTCGCGCGCGCCAAGCTGGCTGCCCACCACCGCGTAGCGGGAGACCTCCTCGAGCAGGTCCTTCCCGTAACCGCCGGTCAGCTCTATTCGGCCCGGCGCCGGTCCCGTTTTCAGTTGCTCAACCTCTTTGAGCGTCCGGGCTTGCCGCGTCTGATAACTTTCTTTGCTCGAGTAAGGTTCCAGAAGCGAATCAACCTCGAGAACGGTCACCGTGGCCTCGGAGAGTTCTTCGGGCCGGGCAGATGTTTTTGAACTGAGTTCGACCTCGTTGGCCCCGCGCAGCTCGAAATGTTCGAAATCCACCGCGTCCCCGGGTGCTTTGGGCATGACGAAGAGGATGTCCACGCCCATCCCGGCGATATGCCTGGTCAGTCCCAGGCAGGCCGTGCCCAGCCCGCCGCTGAAATATGGCGGAAATTCCCAGCCGAACATCAAAACCTTCATTTCCCGTCATCCTCCCCATACAGCAGGTTCCACGCCCGGATCACCTCGGCCACGCTCCAGGCCTGGTTAAAGCAACCTTTGGGAGTGTATGGCGGGTCCCCGTTGAAAATCTCGGAAATCCCCCCGAGACAATAGCGGCACAGGTGACTGCCGAAAAGCGGCGCCAATTCGGTTTTAAGTGTTTCCCGCGCCTGGGCGCGGTCCTCGGCCACGGCCAGGTACGCCTGGGTAAAATGGCCTAGCAGCCAGGGCCAGACCGTGCCCTGGTGGTAGGCGGCATCGCGTTTCGCCGGCGGCCCGCGATACTCCGGGCAGTACCCCGGATGCCCCGGCGACAGCGAACGCAGCCCGTAGGGCGTCAACAAGTTCTTGGCCACACAATTAACCACCGCGCGCTGCTGGGCCAGGTTCAACGGGGAATAGGGCAGCGAGACCGCGAAAATCTGATTGGGCCGGATCGCTTCATCCCGGCCTTGCTCATTGACCATGTCCGCCAGATACTGGAGGTCATCGCGCCAGAACGTGTTAACAAAGCTGTGCCGGCTCCCCTCGAGCATGTCCCCCAGGCGCTTATCAAGTTCTATACCCAGTTTTTCGCAAAGCTCGCCGAAGAACGCCAGCGCGTTGTACCACAAAGCATTAATCTCGACAACCAGGCCGTAACGCGGGGTTGCCGGCCGGCCGTCGATGCGGGCGTCCATCCAGGTGAGTCTCGAGCCATCGGGCTCGGCGGCGCCAATCCAGATCAGGCCATCGTCCTGGGGCGTCACGTGCGGGGCTCTGCCGTGGGCAAAGGCCTCGAGTATGCGGCGCATGGTTTTGCTCAGGTGTTTTTCAATACCACCAAGGTCCCCGGTCGCCCGCAGATATTCCTGCACGGCCCAGAAGAACCACAGCGCGGGGTCCACCGCGTCATAGCTCGGCTCGCCCCCGCCAGCGGGCAGCAGGTCCGGTAGCAACCCATGCTGTTCATGGCCGGCGAAAGTTCTCAGCACCCGCATCGCGGACTCCCCGTGCCGGCCGCTGCCGTGGGTCAGGCCCGCCAGCGAGATCAGCGCATCCCGGCCCCGCTCTCCGAACCACGGATAGCCCGCAATCAGCGACGGCTGACTACGGCTGTTCTTGGCGAGGAAAAATCGGCCGGCGCGGGATTTTAGCACCGCTATCGGCAATGGTTCATTTTTGAACTTGGCCAAAGCCTTGCGGCGACGCCGGACTTCTTTTTCCCAGAGCTCGTCCACGGCTTTGCCGGGATCCGGCGGGCTAAGCGAGGCCCGGAGGATGACGCTGTCGCCGGCCTTCATCTGGACCTCGATGGACCCGGGGCAGAAGAGGTCTTCCTGGTATTCATAGCCGCGGTTGCGCTCTTTGAGATACTCGAGGTTGTAGGACCAATGCGGTTCGGGGCGAAATTGGCTGAGGCCCGAGCTATTCAGGTACAGCGGCGGCAACAGGCGCCAGTTGCCGCCCGGCACCAGCTTGTAGTACCCGTTCTCCATAATGGCCTCGACGTTTCTCGGCGCGCCGGGGTTCACCCGGGTCAGTTCGTGGATATTCCGGTAAGCCAAAAGCGGCTGTAACTCGAGGGTCAGCGGCAACTCGGCCGCCAGCAGTTCGTACTTCAGCAATACGGTATGTTCGCCCTGCACCATCAGGAGTGAGCGGCGGAATTCGCTGTCCCCAACCCGGTAGAGTGTAACTGGATAAAGTTCGCCGCGGAACTCTTCGAGGTACTTGTGGCCGGTGGGATGAAAGACGCCCGGGTACTTGTTGGTCGAGAAGCGGAAGACCTGGTCGTGTACCCTGAGTAAGGTCTCAACCTTGGAGAGCAGCATAAAGCGGCCGTTAAGCTCGGGCAGCGGCGCCGCCAGCAAGCCGTGGTACTTGCGGGTGTGGCAATCAAGAATCGTACCGGCGGCATAGCCGCCCAGCCCATTGGTCTCGAGCCACTCGCAGCAAAGCGAATTCTCCAGGTTCAGGCATTCATCGCGGGAAAAACTGAACTCCACCAAGGACTCCTTTCACCTTCCACCTATTGCCCTAATTATATACGTTTGGGCCAAATGTCAAGACCTAACATTGGCAAAATAATTCGCCCCGCGCCTGAATGCCCACCGGGCATTCAGGCGCGGGGCGCCAAAACCTGGACGCTGCGCGCCGGCAGATAAACTTGGATGCTCTGCAAACGTTCATCCCACGGTTCATCCTGCAACGGGTAAAGCTGCGAGACCTTGACCCGGTCAAAACCGCCGAACTCCCCCGCGTCGGAACTGAGCACGATAGTGTAGTCGCTTGGCTCGGGTATGCCGACACGGTACTCGGTGAAGGACCTGTCCGGATGAAAATTGAACAGGAAGACCAGCTTCCCGCGCCAGCAGCACAGCAGTTTATTGTGCTCATGCACGGCCAGGATTTCGATCGCAGGTTCCGCTGTGTCGCCGGAATCTGTCCGGCGATCTTCCGTCTGCCCGGCAAGCAGGTCGTAGTCCCGGTCAAGGGCATGCATGGCTTGGTCGAAATTGTTGAGGAATTGGTAGCGCAATAACCCGTTGTCGGCCAATGACCACTGGCGCCGGGCGTAGAAGTAGGAGAAGCCATTGCCTTCGCGGGGAAAATCAATCCACTCCGGGTGCCCGAACTCGTTGCCCATAAAGTTCAGCCAGGCTTCGCCGCCAAAGGCGTAGGTAACCAGGCGGATCAGCTTATGCAAGGCCATGCCCCGGTCGATCAGGTGATTTTCGTTCGAGATGGCCATATCCGTATACATTGCCGAGCCCATCAGCCGGAAAGCAATGGTCTGATCGCCGACGAGGGCCTGGTCGTGCGACTCGCAGTAGGCAATGTGCTTCTCACCGGGCCGGCGGTAGGCCAGCATCTGGAACAGGCCTTCCATGGGCCAGTCTTCATCGCGGACCTCTTTCAGCAAGCGGATCCAGTTGTCCGGCACGCCCATGGCCAGGCGGTAGTCAAAGCCCAGACCACCATCATCGACCGGCCGCGCCATCCCCGGCAGCCCGGAAACATCCTCGGCAATGGTGATCACCCCGGGCTTCACCCTGTGCGCGAGATGGTTCGCCAACTGCAAATAAACGATGGCATCCGCATCGAGGTTATATTCTTCAAAGTAGTCGTCGTAGTCGCCGAAGTCCCGATGAAGCCCGTGGTCGAGGTAGATCGTGCTGGTCACACCGTCGAAACGCAGACCGTCGAAATGAAATTCCTCAAGCCAGTAGCGGACATTGCTCAAAAGGAAGCGGAGCACCTCGAACTTGCCGTAGTCGAACAGCTTCGAGCCCCAGGCCAGATGTTCGCCCCGCCCTCCGGCGTGGAAGTACTGGTAATTGGTGCCGTCGAACTCGTTCAGCCCCTCATGCAGATTTTTCACGGTGTGATTGTGGATCAAGTCCAGGAAAACCGCCAGTCCCAGGCCATGCGCCGTGTCAATCAGTTCCTTCAGATCTTCCGGCGTCCCGAAAAAGCTGCTCACGGCAAAGAAATTGCTGACCTGATAGCCGAAGCTGGCGTAGTACGGATGCTGCATAATGCCCATAAGCTGCAAGACATTGTAGCCTTGGGCCGCAATCCGCGGCAGGATTGTTTGGCTAAACTCGCGGAAACTGCCGATGCCCTCTTTCTCCTGGGCCATGCCGACGTGCGCCTCGTAAATCCGCAGACTGCCCGGCGCCGGGACCGGGTGCTGCCAGGCGTAGGGCGGCGGCGCCCAGTACTGCCCGCTGAAGTCCGGCGAATCTTCTGCCTGCACTACCCGCCGGATATACGCCGGAATGCGGTCGAGCGTGTGCCGTTCGCTGACCACGTGCACTTTCACCCGGCTGCCGTGCACCAAGCTGTGCGCATACTCCGCGTCCGGCAGAAAGATGCTCCACACCCCGAACCCGTCGCAGACCAAGGGTTGGCGGCGGCGATTCCAGTCGTTGAAATCGCCGGTCAAAAACAGCGCCTGGGCCCCGGGCGCCCATTCGCGGTACCACACGCCTGGTTGCCCAGCCTGCTCACCCCGGGTAAGGCCGAAGTATTCGTGACCGCGGCTCATCGCCTCGAGCGAGCCGACCGCCGCCTCGATCTCCGCCAGTTTCCGCCGGAAGCCGTCGTAGCGCTTCCTCAGCGCGTCCCGATAGGGTTCCAGCCACGGGTCAAGCCCGATCAACCCGGTCCCATCCGGCGCTGCTGTCTTATCCGTCATCTCCATCACGCTATCACTCCATCACTGACCCCAAAGTTACCCCTGTCCACGCAAAAAACAAGTTCACCACAACGCCCGCTGACAATAACCGCACCCTCACTGAGAACCAGGTGCTAAGTGCCAAGGACGATTACGATTACGATTACGATCATTATTCTGCAAGGGCGAAGCCCCCTGTGAGTGCCGAAGTTCTGAGCTTCATTTTGGGCGTTTTCGGGTTTCCGGTGGCAAATTGGCTGAATTGACCAAAGTTAAGCCAAAAATCCGCGAACATCGGTCTTGCCGCACTGGTAAAACGTCTGAAAGAAGCTATATTTATGCATTGGCAAGAAATGACTGAGGTCTTTTGATCACTTAAGGAGACGGTGACGATGCCGCAAGATGACAGCTTTGAAATGCCGGACCGTGATTTTACGCGAAAGGCGCAGGACGTTCTGAAGGTGGCCAAGAAGGAGGCCAAGCGCTTCGGCCACGATTACGTGGGCCCCGAACATTTGTTGCTGGGCTTGATCAAGCTGGGCCAGGGCGTGGCCGTGGTGGTGCTGCAATCAATGCATCTGGACCTCGAATCGGTCCGCCTGGAAGTCGAGAAACATTCGCCGACGGGGGGCGCGACCATGCAGGCCGGAGATATTCCGCTGACCCCGCGGGCGAAGAAGGTGCTGCGGCTCGCGGCCCAGGAAGCGCGGTCGCTGAACCATAACTACGTTGGCACCGAACACATACTATTGGGACTTCTGCGCGAAGGCGAAAGCGTGGCCGCCCAAATTCTGCATAACCTCGACGTGGATGCCGAAACCGTCCGCACCGAAGTGCTTAAGGCGCTGGACCCGAACTTCATTCCCCCGGAGCACCAGGACGAAGACGAACTTGCCCCCGGGCCGGTCGCCAGCGCCGATGAAGAAAAAATGACCGCCCTGAAGGCCTTCGGCCGCGACCTGACGGAGTTGGCGGCCAAAGGCAAGCTGGACCCGGTTATCGGCCGGGCCAAGGAAATCCAGCGCGCAACCCAGATTATGTGCCGGCGCACGAAGAACAATCCGGTCCTGATCGGCGAGGCGGGGGTAGGCAAGACGGCAATTGTCGAAGGGCTGGCCCAACTCATCGCCAAGGGTGAGGTGCCCGAGCTCCTCCGCAATAAGAAAGTAGTCGCCCTGGACCTGCCGC
>SDBT01005989.1_pt1 | contig 20322 bp, 56 predicted proteins | sample 2277101 | NCBI WGS metagenome assembly SDBT01 (sample SAMN10404973, study PRJNA504765) | marine sediment metagenome | isolation source: marine sediment core GS10_PC15, 103 cmbsf | place: Arctic Ocean: Southern Knipovich Ridge | collected 2010 | reverse complement strand
GGTTGCGGCCTTTTCCCTCACAATACGGACTCCCACGCCTAGAGATAGAGGACGAGTGATAGTGGATAGGCACAGAGCTGAGCTATTCATCTTTATGTACTTCACCGTCTTGGTTGGTAATATGGGAAGTTAGAGTATGCATGCTGTGTACTATACTGGTAAGGGCGGAAATATCTTTATTGTTTATTGAATATTGGACGGAACGAGCATCTACAGCTATGTTATCGCCAAAGTGAGGTGAGTTAGGTTTCAAGTATCCTTTTAATTTAAGGGCGGTTTTAGTAGCTTCAAGACGTATCGCAAGGGCGGGTTTTTCGTCGCCGGAGAGCTTGCCTTCATGCGTTAGCTTGTCGTTTGAGTTCGTTAGGGCGTTCAAGTTGGTAGCTAGTTGGGTATCAGATAGACCAGCTTCATCCATTAATGCGGTGAATCTCTTTTTGATATGGGGCTTTTTCATTAGTAGGCAAGCGTTAGTTCTCTCCGTGCTAGGGGCTTTAGGGCGTGGATATTGTTGTCTATATGCGTCTACTTGCGAGCCGCTTTTAACTACTTGGCGGACGAAGTTCTCATGTTGTGGTTTCTTTAAGGGTGTCTTACCGTCATAATCTTTAGGGTATCTTGGCATACCTAAATATATCATACAATATCACAAAGGGCAAATATATATCTAACTGTTTAGCAAGGGGGCGTTATGGTGTAGTGTTATGGCGTGTAAGGGCGTTGTTAAGTATTTTGATTATTTCGCTTGACACTATTGACTTCGTTCCTTGTTATGGTATACTTGCATTATGGTAAACAAGGACAGTAGGGACAAGAGGAACGAAAGGAGACACGAGTGATATGGAAGTAAAACAAGGATTTAGGATAGAGCATATTGGTGAAGTTAGATGGTGTTCAGACGCTGTAACGGCTCTCGCTCATTTATCAAGTATTTTAGATGAAGAAAAAGTAAAACATACTATACACCCTGATTTTAATTTGTGTTTTATGAAGAAAACTACTTCTGAAAGAGTTATAGCATGTGTATTCAAATGTAAAAATTGCGAAGAAAGAAGGGGAAACTACGAAAAATTAAAGTTTTCAGGTAAACTATCAAAGAAAGAAAATACTACTATGGTGTCCCCTTGCTGTGGGCGAGAGCTTCCCGCCCATTTAGAGGGTGTTGATACAGTTACCTGCACTTGCGGGAAACAGTTTAAACCAGAATTTATTAAGCAGTATAACGAATTATTTAATAAACAGTAAAAAGGCATAGGGACACAACAGGGGAGGGGTGAGGTATGACAGTTTTAGAGTTTGCGAAAGTGGTAGAGGAGCAACAAATAGCGAGGTTAAATTCGGATAGTATAGTTCATGCTGATAATGTGCATAATTGCAGAACAGAGGTTCTTTCGGGGCGAAAATACACTAAGGTTAATCTCGGCGGGGCAGGCAAGTATATGATTGATAGGGAAGGCAATATCTTCGGTATAAAGGCGTATGGCGTTATACATAGAGGGCATCAATACGGCACACTTGACACAGTTCACAATTATTTCTGGGGCGGTTATGCCCCTATAGTGAAAGGGCGAAAATGAAAAAGAGTAAAGTTGTTAGGGTCTTGGAAGAAATGTCAGTAGAACTGTCTGACCGAGTTAATATGCCAGTAACAACTTTGGGGGATAGCAATAAAATTACTCAAGCCCTACTGCGACTTGACGTCCTTACAGGTGCCATAAAGATAATTAAGGGTAAGTCCACCAGTTAATAGAGATAATGTCACCACGGGCGGTAGGTGACTAAATACACTATGTTTTGAAAGGGGGCGAGAGTGGATAAAGAATATGATATGTCTGAATTGCCGAGTATCAATGACGTAACCTGCCCTAAATGCAAAAGTGAGAATGTAGAGGGCGAGGTTCCTCATCACCCATATTACTATCACTGTGAATGTGAGTGCGGGTTTGAGTTTTCCTATGATGGGTGGGGTGGGAGATATTATACCCTTAATGGGGACGAAATACGAAAGGAGAAGCCATGAACCATTACCAGCATTTAGGTAGAGTGGAACTGTATGAGGAAGTGCTTGAAGTTATTAGAGTTATGGAGTTAAAAGAGATTGAGAGGGGGGCGAAATGAGACAATTTCTATACCTTGAGCAGAAGACCCATGCTCCTGTGATTGTATTTGCGAAGAAGAAACCATCTGAAAAGACAATTCCTCGTAATGGCGCATGGGTTTTAACAGAGTGGACAGGCAAGAAATGGTCATTGCCTTGTTTTGCTCAAATAACGTGGGGAACTTTAAAGAAACAACTTACATTTATTGGAGAAGTAAAAATAGAGGTTCTTTGATATATTGTGTGGGGTGGCGTTCTGGCGAAAACGCAGGAGTATGGTTACTGAATGACAAATAAATTGTAACCCATCCTAAGAAGGATTTTGTTAAGAACTTTCTTAAAGCAGGTTCAAATCCCGCCCCTACACAATATAAACCAGTAAAGGAGTAGCTATGAAAGTATCTAAAGGGCTGAAAGTTAATAAACGAAAGAAGTTACGTAATATTTGGGTGGTGGGATATTCATTGGGTATGTGGGGCGAAGTTTTCTTTAGGAAAAACGATGTTTATTATTCTTATAAGGCGGCGAAAAACGCCCTTCTTGCAAGTAAAACTCATAAAACATATATACTGAAAGGGTGGGATTATGAAGGTTAACAAAGGGCTGAAAGAAATGTGGGTGGGTATGTCTTGGTATAATAAAGAGAAGTTTTTAGAAGCTAATTGTAAGAAGTTACGTGAGGGGGCAAAATAATGTCAACTAAAATAGGATATGAACAACATAATGTATTACATCAACATTTTCCAAATGACTGTTGCCTGTGCCGAACAGAATCAGAAATTCGCCAGCTTAAAGAAGAAAACTCCAAGCTGAACTCTGTATTATCAAAGTTGCCCGATAAAGATGAACTTTATGAAATAATAAAACTCTATATTTCGCACAGCAAGGCGAATGGCACAAAAGAAATCTATCTTGACGTAGAAAAATTAGCTGAAGCCCTATACAAACGTATTGGAAAGGAGACATAATGACAGAAGCTGAAAGAGCTGTGAAACTGTATCGTGATATGGTTGATGAGGGCGATAAAATACTTAAATCGCTTCAATCTTTGCTGGGGCAATATAAACTAATAATGGCTGGTATGATGGCACGATGTGAACTTAAAAAGATGGAAGGGCAAAATGAGAAAAAATAAAGACGAGTTACGAACTGAAATGTGGAAAGTGTTGGTATCTAAAAAAGAGAAAGCTCAGGTTGCACACCAGTCTTGGTTACTTCATAAATCAGAGGGTGCGTATGGGCGGTTTTTGCTTAAAGCGTGGGTTAATAGAAAGATAAATTAAAGGGAGCGAAAATGGAAAAAGAAACGATAAGATATGATGAAGTTCAATGGGGTCACGAGGAAGTGACATTGCTTATTAATGGTATGGAAGTTGACCGAATAAACCTTGAGGACTTGTTGCAGAGGCATTTGGCGTATAACGATTATATACTGTATAGAAAGATAAACTGATGAAGTTGATGTGCGTTAGGTGTCACAAATATAAACCTGATGTGTCGGGGTCTGTAAAGATATACGATTTGCAAGGGCGACTTAAAGATTTCTGTTGTCTATACTGTGTTGATAACCCGCCACGACCACTTATGAATAAACGTGGGTATGCGTGGCGATTTGAGGGGGTTCAAAGTGAGGGAAATTAAATTTAAGGCGTGGGACAAAGAAAAGAAAGAGATGATTAATTTTGAGCAGGAGAACATAGACTATTATGTTCTACACATTCATCAATGCGATGGGGAAGGACACTATTGCGTAGAATTTAACAATAGCGAAGATGAGCCAGTTTACTATGAACAGGAAAGATTTATCCTTCTCCAGTTTACTGGGCTGACCGATTCTGAAGGCAAGGATATTTACGAGGGCGATATTGTAAAACTACCAAGGGATAAAAAACCCTTTGAAGTAGTTATGCATTACGGAACGTGGTCTTTAAGAGAAGATATAGAAAGCTATCATTATTCTGTAACGTTGGTTAAATATTTGAAAGGTAAAGTTGTCGGTAATATCTACGAAGGGAGGAGTGATGAAGAAGGGTTATAGAACAGAATATGCTATGGGGCGGATTTTTCACGTTGCTCTATGTTCTGCCCCGTACTGTAAAAGAGAGTTAACTGCTAAAGAAATGAGTAATAGGTATGGTCTGTGTGATAAACATTTTGATGAAGTAATAGAGGACGATAGAGAAAATTACGAAAGGGGGCGATAATGGAGTGTTGCGTATGCGAAAAGAAAATTACATTTAGGGAAGTTTCTAAGTATGGTTGTGAGATTTGCGGAAGGTGTTACCGTGACCATAAAAAACTTGAGAAGGGCGAGCAAGATGAGGATGTGCTTAAACAACGTGAAGATGATTTTAGAGAGGGGTTAGAGGATAGGGCGGAAACCCGTAATAACGATATGAGAGGAGATGTATGAAAGTTAAGAAAAAGGGTAATACTGCACGGGTGGCTCATAAGTTTATGGAATGGGCAGGGCTAAATCAAATTTTGTATGGCGATGCTTTTCTTGTGTGGTGGAAAAAAGAAGGATTAAAACTGTTCTTGAAATGGGCTGAAAAAAGAGGGGCTAAATATACCTCAACTATAAAATGGGAGGGCAAATGATACACGAGATGTGCGTTCATTGTCGGGCTTTTGATACTGTCCCCCCTAATAAACCCTGTATCTCTTGTGGGTATGATGATGGGGCGATTGATATTACCGAGTGTCCATTTTGTATGACTGTAAATCCCTCTATTGTTGAGGGCGAATGTCAGAGTTGTGGGAGAGAAATATAAAAGGAGGAAGTTATGGCTATTAGAGAAGGATATGGATATGTAAATGTTGAAATGAAAATTATGACGTTTAGTGAAGTAAGACAAGCTGGTAAAGCAAGGATATGCGATATTCAAGGGCAGAATATTGCAACTGGTGAGGCAATTAAAATCGGGGTGTGGTTGTTTAGAGGGCAGGAAATGCAATGGCAAACTGGTGATGAGGTTTTTTTCCTCGCTGAATATGATAAAGACCCCGTTAAACTTGCGAAATACGGCAAACAGTTGACGGTTAAACTTGTAGATATTTCGCCTATTACTACAAAAAAAGAACCTGCGGGTCTCATTAAGGGCGTGATTAAAGACCCGCACTCTGAACTAGCTGCTAAAATTGTTCGAACGCAAGAACCGCCCCAAGCAGAAAAGAAACCTGTCCGAGATACCAAAAGTATGGATATGATAAGAATGAACGCTCTACGACACGCAACAGAAGTAGCTAAAATCTATTTCGGGCAGAAAGGGGCGAGTGAGGGTGAAACTGTTATAGATGAGGGAATAGCCATAAGACCTATTACTCACGGTGAGGATACTATCGCTGACCTTATAGTGAAAGTAGCAGAAACCTTTGAAACTTGGGTGTATCGTAAATAAGTTGACAAGGTTAGTGTCGTATGTTGGAAAAAGTTAGTTTTTAAGTTTACAAGTAAGGGGGTTGTTATGAAAGATTTTTGTTTGATGTTAATAACCGCAATGTCGGTGTCTATTGCAATAAATTTGTGTTACATTTGGAAAGTGTTAGTGGAAATAGCAAGTAAAATGTAAGGGGGCGATATGGATAAGAAAATATGTCCGTTAAAGTTTTCTACTGGTCGTGTCGGTCTTCCGTGGTGTCTTGAGGAGAGATGTGCTTGGTGGGTAGCAATAGAAACTACTGAAGGAAAAGACACAGGAGATAGTGGTTGTGCCGTAAGACTGCTGGGTATGCAGGCATTTTTAAAAGGGGTGTAAAATAAGGAGTTGATATGGGCATTTTTATGCGTATAGTGTGTTTTCTCGGTGTTGTTGCGAACAGTATTGCTCTCATAGGTAATGTGATTAATGTTGCTAAAGGTAAAGAGGGGCTTGTGGTGTGGGTAGGTGTAAATTGTGCGTGTTTAATAATCTGTTCTATTGGGCTTGTGGCGGCTTTATTTGGCGAGTTTGATTTAGGGGGCTGAAATGAGATTCATACCGTTTAGAGTAAGAATCTTTGTAGGTATTGTGATAGCTATGATGTTGTTAGCAGGGATATGTCAGGGAGAAGTAGTATGGGATAGTTTCTCTAATGAGCAAGTAGTTAATGCAATCTTTTTTGCAGAGGGGGGCGAAAAGGCGACCTACGCTTATGGTATAAGGTCTATCCCCTACAAAGATAAAGCAGATGCTCGTCAGATATGCCTTAATAGCGTCAGAAATGGGCGTAGACGGTGGTTAAATGCGGGCAAGCCGTCAGACCTTATCGTTTATATAGGTAATCGCTACTGCCCGCCCTCATCACACCCCTATAACAAGTATTGGGTAAATAATGTAAAACGTTTTTTGATAAGGGAGGCGGTATGAAGAAAGCTATAGTGGGTAGTGAAATAATATTAAAAGAAGGTGCAGATGCTGTGAGAGGCGATGAGGGCGTGGGCGTGATTAAAGCTATACTCCGTTATTCTAGAGTTGACTGCTTTAAAGTTAAATACTATACGGATTACGCTATACAGTTTAAAAAAGATTGGTGCCATTACAGACGCACAGAGTTCAAGGTTATTTAACCACTCACAACAGTATTATGGGCGAAACTTCAAGTTTAAGATGTATTTTGTAAAGGAGAGTTACAACTACTAATTTGCTACTAATATCTACTAATTTAGTAGTTGGGCTATACATAGGTATAAACTGAAAGGAGAGTTATGAGTTTTCACGTTCCTAATGAATATCGGTTCCGCAGTAGAACAAATCCCTATGGGTCTGTTGATGCTATTGGGAACTATGGGGTGTTTGTTATTCCGTTTGAAAGCACACAATTACGGTGTATGGCATCTGAGGGTGAAGGGTGGGAACACGTTTCAATATCTTTAAATAATCGTTGCCCAAACTGGAAAGAAATGTGTTTTATAAAAGATTTGTTTTGGGGCGAAGAAGATACGGTTATCCAATACCACCCGCCCAAATCTTTATATGTTAACAATTTCCCATTTTGCTTACATTTATGGCGACCACGCAACAAAAAGATACCCTTACCACCTACGATATTAGTGGGCGTTAAACCACCACCCACTAAAGGAGAATAAATGGAAAAAGTAAAACAAGTAGAGTTTAGCATAATAGCTAAATATCGTCCCGACGACAAAGCCGAAGTTCACATATCAGAGGGGTTTTTTCAGGTTCATAAGGTAGATGCTCCGTTTGAGTTTTGGATGATGGCTTGTGAATATTTTATGCACAAAACCGCCCAAAAGAGTGGGGCTGGGTATGAACGAGCAATGGAACTGTTGATGAAAGGGGCGATGACCTATAAAACTATTTCTACACCACATAAGGAGGATAATGATAAAACTTAGAATGGAAACTAAAGAAGTTGATATTGAGCTTACCTATGAACATCTAATAGGGGCGAAACCGTTTATAAAAGTTATCGGTAAGGGCGATTTACCACATCATTTAATAGAAGGGGCGTTTCAAATCGTAGAGAAGTTAGCGAAGATGGAAGATGTAGGGCATAGAAAAGAAGAATATAAGATAAAAAGAAGATACGATGGAACTGTTCTCTAACTAAAAGGAGGTTTGTAATGTGGTGTAAACATAATTGGGTAAGAATAGCGGTTACTTATGCTCCACCTACGGATGGTAAGGTTGAGGGCGTTAATTTGGCAGTTTTTGAGAAATTCTATAAGGGCGTTACCACTATACTTTGGGAGTGTTCTCTCTGTAAGGAAATAAGAAAAGAAGAAATGCTCGGTAAACAAGTAGAAGGGGGTAGTAATGAAACTGAGTAAAGATGCAAGAACATTGTTGGGTTATTTAAGAGTTCAATGTTTGGGTTTTAAAAGGGCGAAAAAACGCAAGCACATTCCTTTTGACTTTCAGCGTAGCGACAAATATCTACAGAAACTCATCTCCGAACTACGTCACGCAGGGTTAGTAGCTACATCATCTCATTTAGGTGTATGGGCAGTAGACTTATCTCCTAATCGTAAGTATAACTCAAGGGCGGAAATCGCCGCCGTTAAGAAAAGTATTGAAGAACACGAACACCGAGCTAAATCACAACTTAAAGGGACAAGCCGATTAAAGAGAAACCTTGCGTTAATATCAAGCAAACAAATACATTGGACATCAGCCCTAAAATATATATCAAGTGGACAGAAGCAGTTTAGGTGAGGGCTTGACTTCTTGCTTGAAGTGTGCGATACTTGTATGGAAAGAAAGAAGGCTTGAGATGTATGTTGTCACAAAACTAAAACAAATATTGAAGTGGATTCGGGAGGTAAGTAACCCTTACCTAAAAGCATGCTCTCAAGCCTCGCCCCCGAATCCACTTTTTTTCCATAGGGGTATGTAATGAATGATTATGTGGGTGAAGTTAGAGATTTGCGTAAAAAGCATTTCTTTATGGTGGACGATGAGTATTTAAATGGTTATGCGAAACATTGTGGGTGGAAAGCGACTTTAGTATATATGGCGTTGTGCCGACACGCCGATAAGCACCAAACCTGTTTTCCTTCCAAGAAGTTGTTGTCCACAAAGTTGCTTATAAGTGAACGAAGTATCTATACCGCTATAAAAACCTTGCAAGAATGGAATATAATAGAAGTAACCGAGCAAGGGCGGAAAGAGGACGGTAGTTTCCGTAACAAAATATACCGCTTAAAAGACAAAAGTGTATGGGGAAAGATACCGCAGGCAACTGGTGCCGACGGCACAGGGAAGCACTCACCGCAGGCAACTGACGACACTCACCGTAGGCACCACGTGCCCAATAAGGAAACACATAGTAAGGGAACACATAATAAGGAAACACATAATATCGCAAGCAGTAACTTGCTGATGCAATTCCCCTCAACATTACAAGAGCGTATCAGAGTATATATAGAGCGAAACCGATTTAAAAACAAATCACGGTTAATAACTGAAGGTCGTAAATCAACCTTGCTTGCCGAGTTGTTTAGTAGCCGTGAGAGATGCAACGATGATTCTGTGTTCGGGTATGCGTTAGATATGTCTATAAACTACGATGCTTGTAATGTCGGGTATGTTGGCAAGGTGTGGGGCAATAGAAAGGCGGGTAAAGCGTGATATTGGTAGATAAGTATACACAAGAGGCTTTAAAATATTGCGAAATAAACAATATTAGGGTTATAAACAACAGAATACCACTTCGCTACAAGCGTGAGATACACCATTATATTGTAAGTAGGTTGCGTAAGGAAAGAGAAATAACAGCAGAGAAGGAAAGGAAAAGCCAAATATCACGCCTTATAGACGCTTTCTTGAAGAATCCAGAGAAACAGATACTTGAATCTCCAATAGAAATTTACCTATGGGAAGCATTAAAAGAAGCGGGTCTTGCGTGTCGGGCTGAATTACAATACAAAATAGGTAAGTGCAGAATAGATATTGCGTTTCCTAAAGAAAAATTAGCAATAGAGTGTGACGGTGCACAGTATCATAGGGCTAATGTCCAACAATTAGAGCGTGACCAAAAGCGTGACAAATATCTTGCTCGCAAAGGGTGGAGAACGCTAAGAATAGAAGGTCTTGCTATACGGCGTGATATAAAATTGTGCATAAACAAAATTAAACAAGCACTTGGTATAGAAGTTAAGGGGCGTGGATAGACCCCTCATATAAACCCGTAAAGAAAGGATAAAGATGACTAAATATTTCAAATGGTTTTATTGGGTGGTAAGCATTATAAGTGCGGTGTGTTGGATATTCTTCTTCCGATTTAATTGGAAAGTAGCTTTGTCGCTTCTCTTTATTCTGTGGCAAAATAATTTGATGATGATTAAGAAATTGCCCCAAAGAGAAGAAAGAGACGATATAAACCCGTAAAGGAGTAGTTATGAAAAAGACGTTCTGTGATAAGTGTGGTAAAGAGTGTTTTTATGGATTTGCTTCTGTAAATTGTAAAGTGTCTATACAGGATTGTGATGTAATAATACTGCGGGGGGATTATTGCGAAGAATGTTTTAAAGCATTGAAAGATGTTTTAGGGCAAGACCCGCCCTTAGCAAGAACACCACCCATACAGGACTCTGTAAGCTCGCCCCAAGAGAAACAAGACCCCGATATTACCCCTGAAGAAAAGAGCCCGTAGTGAAGAAGAAATTAAAAAGGATAAGATTGAAGTGTTTAAAAGAGGATAAATGAAAGAAAAGCGATGTTCAAGATGCAAGCAAGTGAAATTAGAACTTCGTGAAAATATTATCTTGGGTCACACGGGCAGAATAAAAACGCCCCTACAAATCAAGACCTCTATACAAAATATAACAAACTGGAATAAGCGAGCCAAGAGGAATAAATTAGGACAATTCATAAAAGAGGTTAAGCAAAGGTAGGGATGTAGGTATGGACATTAAAGACCAAGTATGTTCGTTAGAGCTTGCGAAGAAACTTTGTGGGGCGAGCATTAAGCAAGAATCCTTTTGGGAATGGGTTAAATATCGAGATAAGCCCGTTGCTTTATTGGCGAGAAGTAGAATTTCTACCCAAGAACTACGATTTATAGAATTCTCATATTCTGCATTCACGGTAGCGGAGCTGGGCGAAATTCTTGTGTCTGCGTGTAAGAGCGATTGGTATTCAGAACCTTGTGCAGGAATATGGTATTGTAGATTGCATACACATAATGTAAAAGATTCTTGCACAAGAAGGATTGAAGCTGACACCGAAGCTGACGCCCGTGCGAAAATGTTACTATGGCTAAAATCGCCCCAAGCAAAAGAAGAACATTTACATACCTCTGGAGGTAACTGATGAAGACGCATAAAAAAGTTAAGCATTATTTTTTTGATATGTCGCCCTGCGGATTAACTAAAGGTTGTTTAACAATAACGGAACGAACAACATATAATCGGCATAGCATAATACTTGATAAACGGTCAGCCTCCGCCCTAAAGAGGTTCTTAAACGCCATAGATACTATAAAGACAAAGAGAGGTGCGTAATATGAAGAGAAGGTTAATAGGGTGGATAAGCCCCAACAATAAATTATCTTGGCGTCCCGCCCCTCTTACAGAAGGCGACTTGATAGCATTATTCTTGTGCAGTAAACCACTAACAAAACGCTATATCAATGTGCGTATAACTATTGAAGAAGTGCCAATAAAGACAAACAATGCCCCCTCAAGCAAAGGTAGGTGAGTAAATGGAGAAATCTATTAAGTTTATAAAGGCGTGCAAGGAAATACTGAAGACGGATTTGGGAACGGCGATGGGCATTTGGCATTTCGCCCAATTTAGAATGTCGCAAAATGAACAAGCCATTAATGCTTTATTCAATGATGCAAAAGAAATGTATGCAGAAGATTCACCACCCCTAAAGACAAAGGCAGGTAAGCCGTTATGAAAAAGCCCGCAAAGAAACGACTTAATGAATGTGGTCGCTACGCAAAAACCATTTGGAACGAAGCCTGTGATGAATGGCAAGCGTTTTTGCCCGCTTGGAAAGAAATAGCATACATTATTTCTGACACAATAGGCGGTGCGGATTATAACAACTCAGGTAAAGGTCTGAAGCATGAAGAACTTGAAGAAATAGCTCACGCCATATCCAAACGTCTTGGGAAGGAAGGTGAGTAGATGAACTGGTTGTTGTATGTTGGTGGCGGTCTAATATTTGTTCTTTTCGTTGGAGCAAGACTAAGAGGATTAGTAACAGTTACTTTTGACATTGGAAAGTTCAAATTAGGTAACTTGGTATTTCACGTTTCATTAATGTTAATTTGGTTATGGCTCTGCTTGAAGTTTATTAAGGGAGCGTGATGCAGAAACTCATACTCATATTACTGTTACTATGTTCTGGCTGTGTTATGAATACTCCTCAAGGTGTATGGTTCTCTAAAGGAGTTTATATTGTATGTCCTAAAGGGCATTTAACTAAATTAACCGAATCACAGTATATATGTGTAATGCGGTGTAGAGCGTGTGGTCAATACGCAAGAGCGTTTTTACCAAGAAAAGCTACACCTGAAGAAATAGAGAACTGGACTTATGAATGAAAGGGGGCGTGAATGAACTGGTTGTTGTATGTCGGAGGTTATTTCCTTGGAGCAACTATTCTGTTATCAAAAGAAGAATGGAACAGCCCCTTTACGAGTTATACGTTTTTAAAAACTGTATCTTGGTTTTGTGTATGGCTATGGTTCTGCTTAAAGTTTATTAACGGGGTATAAATGAATACTGAATATGAAGCTATAACTAAATATGAACGTAACCAAACCGACCTAATGTATGCCGTTAAACAAATTGAGAAATATGGGTCTGAATGGGTATGGTTACGTAAACGATGGCGATGGGCTGTCGCAATACCTAAATCTAATACTTCCTCCCATAAAGCAAAGAATTATGTGCGCTCTTATAAACGAGAAGTGATTAAACCTAAAACTGAACTATGCCTACGATGTTACAGACCGTTTAGAAGCACAGGTAATAGAGTATGTGAGAGTTGTCATAACTTTAACGACCAGATAGGCACACTTAAAGGTAAAGTTACTAACCATTCAAGGGGCTAATATGAATTTCTATTGTCCAGACCAAAACAAACATATACATTATAGCCGAGCAAAAGCTATGTCACAGTTAAGGTCTTTAAAACAGCGAGGCATTGATTACAAGGGAAAAGTTTATCCGTGCGAATGTTGTAAAGGTTGGCATATAGGCAGAGAGAAGTTAAGGAGAAAACGTGATAAATATGCGAAGAAGTTATCTTAGACGAAAGGGAAAATCTCCCCGTGCGAAACTATATCGTGAGTTAGATAAAATATTCTTTAAACTACTGAAACATAAACGTGGTGAAACTTGTGAAATATCTGGTCGTCCTGCAAACGGGTTAGGCACATTCCATATACTTTCTAAAGCCACCGCCCCACGATTAAGGTATTCAGAACAGAACTGTCTATTAGTAAACTGGCTACCCTACCATTACGCACATCATCAGCATAACGAAGGACATAAACTGTATGACGAATGTATCGCTCGTATAAAAGAACTGCGTGGCGAAGATTATATAGAGAAACTGAAGATGTTGAATAGTTTGGCTGACCACCACAATACAAACTATCTGAGTTTGTTACTACTCGCTATGCAACAGGAATTAAATGAATCATAAAACTCTAAAGAAAACTTGTGTACGGTTTGGTATCAACCCCATAGAATGGCGTGATAAGTGTATGGTATGGTCTATATCACACGCTGTTAAAGAACAGGGGTTAGAAGATATGGTCTTAAAACTGCGCCAAATAGAACCTGATATTACAGGGCAGGAACGTGGTGAATACGAATACCAACAAAAAGAAGAAAAACTTTGGAGACGTGTATGCAAACGATAATTACAGGCTTCCCTTTCAGTAAAGCTATAATGGATATTGATAAAACCAAAACTTTTAAAGATATGGGCGTGAAACCTCAAGGTAAGATAATAAGTTTTCTTGATGAGATGACCTTCGTTCCTGCCGCACGGGCAAAGATTACCGAAAAACATTGTGTAAGATTTTGGGAGATGATGAATGAATGTGCGCAAGAGTTTCCTGCCCATACTATACTTGTGAAACCTAAAGATATGAACCGTGCACAAGAAATGGATATAGGAACTTTTCGCCAATGGAATTATGCACGGTATATGGTTGAGAATTATATGCCGAACAGTTATGTGCTTGATGCTAAAAAATGGTCGTTCATAGAAGCTATTGGTGTGGCGGATATTGTCGTTACGCAAGGTATGTTCTCGTCGGCGACCATAGCGTTGATATGTGGTAAGGAAGGGTTGTTCTTTGACGAATCGGGCTATAAACACCCTCTTAAAGACAGTTTTAAAGACCTGTTAGTATTTGATAATAAAGGCAGGTTGTTTGATATGATAGGTGATATTATAGACGGATTCTCGCCCCTCAAACTTGTTACAAAGGAAACCTTACGCCAGTATAATAAATACGATAACGGTATGGACAGGATAAGAGAGGTGATTTGTGGACATATATAAACTGTTAGGCGATATGTCGCTGGAACTTAAAGAAATACCTGAAGACGCAGATTGGCGTGGTAAAGAAATAGTTATTGATACCGAGAATTATATAAAAACCCATAATTTGGATAACTCGCCTTTCATAAAAGAAATGAACCAGACCTTCCATACAGACCTATTTGATACATTCCTTAAAAAATGGTTGTTATGCTATTTTTCTAATATACTCGCTGGAGAAAAGTTAACACTAAAACGCCCCCCTGCATTACCGCATAGGATATTGAGTATATTACTACATTTGGGTATTGTGTTCTACCTATCTATTAAAAACGGGTTTGTATGGAGAATACACCGTAGGTTCTATCAGGTAGCGTGGGAATGTATATGGGGTATGAAACGTGGTAAATGGACAGACGATTTTATAGTGGGTGGGAAGATAGATAGTAGAGCCTTTTTACCCTTCTCAAGGAACAATAAAGAGAAAGGGCGTGTAGAAGCCCGAAAGGAAGCACGACATCAACCAGAATAGCGTTTATTTGCCCCCCTACAGCCTTGTGGTGAGGTTTTATGGTAGAAAACAAGGGATAGTGTGCAAATAGCTTAAAACGCCTTAAAAGTGGTGAATAGTGGTTTTCAGATTTTAACGTGCTTAGGAGAGAATCTAAACTATTGGGTAGGGGTCAAGGGTAGGGTAAAGATATTAGATTTTCTACAAGGCACCAAATGAGATTAAAAGGCGATTTAGGGGTTATTCTGAATGATTCAATGGTGCATTTTGACATGATTAAATCTTTTATAAAGAAAATATTGGATAAATCAGGTTATGAGATTAAGAAAAAGTATAAGTCGTTTGATTTTCAGTTATGCAAACATAAACTTTTAGAAATCTATGATATCAATTTAGTTTTTGATGTTGGGGCAAATGTAGGGCAATATGCTAAATCATTACGTGAGTATGGGTATAAAAAAAGAATAGTATCTTTTGAGCCAGTTTTGTTTGCAGGGAAACCTGTTTATGAGCAGTTACAGAAAGCATCTTTTAATGATGTTTTATGGGACGTTGAGAATATAGCTATTGGCGATAAGGATGGAACGGATTGTATAAATATAAGTGCCGAAAGAGAAACTGGTGATTGTAGTTCTCTACACAAAGAATTGCCTGTATTAACAGAAATAATAAGTAACGCAGGACAAACCAAAAAACAAAATGTTAGTGTTTCTACAATTGATACCGTAATCAAAAAATACCTTTTTCAGGAACGTAGAATATTTCTGAAATCAGATACACAAGGATATGAAAAGAAAGTTATAGATGGTGCATTGAAATCGTTAGAATGGATAATAGGAATAGAACTTGAACTTTCGTTGATTCCTTTATACAAAAACGAATATTCATTTTTTGATATGGTGCGATTTCTGAAAGAACTTGGATACACATTGATGTTAGTATCACCCCTTAATTGGAACAGTTATACTGGGCAAGTAATACAGGTTGATACTGTGTTCTTTAGGACAGGAGTAGAACCAACTAAACTGGCAATACCAAGTAACATCACGAAATTGGGATACCCTAAGATTTATTTTTAAAGAGGAGTATTATGCCGAAATATAATCACGTTGACCTCTGGAAACAACCTATCTCTGTAAGCAACTTTAAACGGCGTATCCTACCCCTATACATACTAAAGTGTGGGTGGATATTACTAAAGAATATCAATTCGCCTTATTTCTCACTATATACCTCCCTATTCCTACATTTTATATATAAAGCTATACCTTTTGAACAGCTCTACTCTAATTTTGATGTGAAGGCGGTTTTGAGTAAAGATTTGTATAGCCCTTCACATATAGCTGAAACTGTCGTATGTCATGCACATGGGGGGAAATATTATATGATACAGTTATCGGATATGAGTATAGATAGAGATAGACATTTCCCAGCGTTTTTAGGGTGTGACGGATATTTTGTGTGGGGTGAGAAACATATAATCGGAAACGAGGGAGGGTAGTGAAACTGATAGTTAACGGTATTATGCGTATAGGTAAAGAGTATCCTTATGAAGAACCAGCGAACCCTGTATGTGTAATCAAAAGGAAATGAAGGAGGAGAAATGAAAGAAGAAGTAATGGACCAGTTATTACCGTTAGTGGAGAAGTTCAAGGAAAGCGTGTTGTCGGGGATTGATATTGCTCAAGTGCAAGTCCCGATAGTCTTGGAACAGTTGCTTAAGTGGAAGTTTGTAGAGAGTATTCTTGCGTGTGTGCTTTTTGGCGTGGGCATAGTAGTGTTTACTATGGCGTTAAAGAAAGCGTTTGAAGCAAACGAGAAAGATGATGAGAATAGAACAGTTGTTCGTTGTGTAACCAGCGTTGTTGTTGGGGTAACTCTATTGTTTTGTGGGATTGGCGGTTTGGTTACTGGAACATTTATCAGATGGTTACAAATCTTGGTTGCCCCGAAACTGTATCTCTTAGAATATGCTACACAGTTACTAAAACAAGGATAACAGAATCAAAAGGTAGCTTATTGAAGGGTTTCTACTCTCGGCGAGGAAGGCGGTATTTATGAAGAAAATTGCTGTATTTGGTATTCGCAGACTTTTCACTACGGGTGGGGCTGAACGGCATTGCGAGAAACTTTATGGGAAATTGCATGGCGATGATTACCTTATCACTATATATACTCGCAGTATCTATCTTTATGTAGGGTGGCACTCTGCTACTATCAAAATACACCCTGTGTGGACGTTTAAATGGCGACCTTTAGAAGTGCCGATACATTCCCTACTCTGTGCATTTCTATGTATTAAAACACGCCCTGACGTAGTTCATATCCATAATATAGGGTCAGCATTTGTTGTGCCGTTACTACGTCTGTTCGGTCTTAAGGTAGTCGTAACTATGCACAGCCGTAACTATCTACATTCTAAATGGGGGCGGTTAGCACGCCTGATGTTCAGGTTTGGTGAGTGGTGTCTGGGGATGGCTCATCGTGTAATTGTGCTAACCGACCCGACTATGAAGTATTTAATAGAAAAGTATAACTTTAAAAACGTTGTCTGTATCTCTAATGGGATTGATATTCCGCATCAACTACCTATTAAACACGATGAAGATTATCTTTTATATGTGGGTAGATTCTCTGAAGAAAAAGGGTTACTTGATTTAGTTAAAGCGTGTAACGATTTGGATTATCGTGTCATTATTATCGGTGATACGTTTGCTAAATCTACACCTTATAAAACCGCTATTACTCAAACCGTTACCTCAAATAACATAAAGTTTCACGGTGAACTCACATCGTATGAATTAGGTGCGTGGTATACTAACGCATCACTTGTTATCATACCTTCATATCACGAAGAATGTCCGATGGTATTATTAGAATCTTTAAGTTTTGGTAGACCTGTATTGGTAAGTGATATAGAAGCCCATAAAGAGTTCGCCCTGCCCTCATTTAGATACTTTGAGAAAGGTAATATAGATAACCTTAAATCTAAGATAGTTTACTGTTATGAAACCAGTATAACTACTGCCGAGAAGAAAGCATATCTAGAGTTGTTAGCTAAAAAACATAATTGGGATACGATAGTAGATAAAACAAAGGAAGTTTATGATACTATTCGTTGATGAAACTGTGCCGTGTCACCCTGATATTGCTATACTAAAAGGTAAACCTGGGTGTCCACGTGAAATATATTATCCTATGATAAATAGTTTCTTTGATTATATTGAACAACGTTACGATGATGAAGTTGTTATCGCCCTGCACCCTAAAACACCACCTGAAGAAGTCGCTAAAAACAATTTCAATCGCACACAATATATTAACCGCACTAAAGGATTAATTAAAGATGCTAACCTTGTAATGACTCACGCTTCTACCGCTATGTTTCTTGCAACTATGTATAATAAACCTGTGATGTTTTTAACTTGTAAAGAGTTTTGGTGTAACAGCTTTGCGTGGAAGATTTTAGAACTCGCTCGTGCGTTTAATACTTACCCGATAGATATGAGAACGTGCCGATATTTATATATGCCAGATTTGGTTTATTCAATATTGTATGGTATGTCTTGTATAAGACGTATATTTTATCGTGATAGTAAATTGTTAATGAATGAGGTGCCTGATGTGGTATGAACTTAATAGGATGCGATGTAATATTGTGGATACGTTATTCGGAATGGAGTATCCATTTATTAAGGGCATAGCACCAAGAGCTACCATAGCTATTGTGGGTAACGCTAACTCTATACTTAACCATAAACACGGTAAAGAAATTGATAATCACGATGTAGTGGTGCGAAGTAATAAAGGATACACACGAGGTAAAACAGAATGTATCGGTAGCAGAACCGATGTGTTAATCTCCGCATACAATATTACAAACAATAAAATTAGTGACGAATATGGATACCCCTATCTTATCTGGGCGCATTACCCTAGCCAAACATCTAACTTCTGGAAAGATGTTGCATACCAATACCCTGATACACACCGTAAAGAACTCAAACGTGCTATGGGGTCTGTATTCTGTCAACCGTCAACAGGTATCATCGCCCTTGATATAGTAAGACGTTGGAATCCTAAACAAATAGATTTATATGGGTTTGATTTTCACGCTTCAGGGTGCTGGTGGAATAAACGTCAAGACGCTCGCCCTCATAACCCTGCACTTGAGAAACAATATGTAATGAACCTTATCAAAACAGAAGGAAATATTAAACTCATATGTAGAGGATTAATATGAATATCATATTTAAACAAACACGTATCGGTATGGACTACTCACATTTTACTATCTATAAACTACGCACTATGCAAGACGGTAAGGTTACTCGTATAGGGTATTGGTTACGGTTACTTAAACTTGATGAACTGCCACAACTATACAATATACTTAAAGGCGAGATGTCGTTAGTCGGTCCACGTCCACTCATACCACACGAAGACCACGGGTATAGAGGGTTCCCATTAACCTGTAAACCTGGTATGACAGGGTGGTGGCAGATACACGGGTGTAAATTAGACGAAATTGCACATTATGATAAAGAATATATGGCATTAAAAAGTATATTGTTTGATATGTTGATAGTGATGTTGACTATACCTATGACAGTATGGAGGTGGAAATGGTTAAGGAAGTAATCGTGCATAAAGAAAAAGATTGTGAAGATTGTTTACATTTTCAGTATTGTTGGCTAGAAGATACTGTTGTGTCTGAACATTTCAGGAATCATTGTTATGGATATGACCAGAAACTATGGGAAGATAAATATGGGAGGGAAGATGTTTGATAGTAAAGAAATTTGGCTTATACTTATAATGTTTGGTATAGCAATAAGCAGTTTTTGGCTTGCACAAATTGCAAGGACATTACAAGTGCTTGTTTCTACAATGTAAGGAAGGAAGAATGATGGATATTAAAAAAGCAACAACACAACAGTTACTAAATGAGGTGGGAGACAGAGGGTTCACGGGAATAATAAAACTATACACGCAAAATGAATGTTATGAATTAATATTGGGAAATGTATTTACTTGGGAAGAAGTAAAAGGATTAGAAGAATATAGATTGTCAAATGAGATAAGCCAAGAAAAATTAGCCAAACTTTTAGGTGTGCATTTTTGCACTGTCAACCGTTGGCTTAAAGGACGACAAAAACCTAGTATAATACAAGGGCGCCGTATAAAAAAATTGATTAAAGGTGAAGGAGGAAATAAATGAAGATTATTAAACAGAAGACTATAGGGCATTTGGTCTTTAAGGTATGGTCGAACGGGCAACTCCAACTATTTGTTAAGAATACTTACGCTGTTATCTCTCTTGAGGTTAAAGAAACTTCCGCCCTAAAGAGGTTCTTGAATGCACCCAACACAAAGGAGATAATGTGAATGATTGGATAGTATATAGTGGGTTGGCGTTACTAAACATCGTAGTGTATTGGCGCACTATATTCTATGATGTCTTAATAGACGACTGTAACCGTATACTTAAAGCACGCAAAGATTATCAGAAATATAATATCGTCCGTAAAATATGGCGTAACCTACATTATTCGGGCAACCATACACTTAACCTTAAACTTGACCATTCTATAAACATCGTCCTGCATACTGTCGTATGTTGTATGGTCTATGTAGCGTTTGGTAAAACTCCTTTAGCTATATTCACCGCATTGTTATTCGCTATACACCCTGCGACTACACAAGTATCGTGTTGGCTTAACGGTAAACGTTACGCTATTATGACTATGTTAGT
>SDBT01005987.1_pt1 | contig 20329 bp, 20 predicted proteins | sample 2277101 | NCBI WGS metagenome assembly SDBT01 (sample SAMN10404973, study PRJNA504765) | marine sediment metagenome | isolation source: marine sediment core GS10_PC15, 103 cmbsf | place: Arctic Ocean: Southern Knipovich Ridge | collected 2010 | reverse complement strand
GCCCGAGCGCCCCCATAGCCCCCAGCAGAATCGCAGCGGCAACCAGATCCCCGCTGCGCGCGACCCGTCCAGCCTGCCGCGCTTCGTCGATCCGCAGCGACGTCGGGGCTTCCGTTCGCTCACCAACTTCATCCGTCAGCAGCGCCATCGCACTATACGTTCAATCCTTTCAAGGTGGAGATCTGGAGCACGAGATATTCCACGGAGGCTCTTAGCAGCGGGTGCAGCGCGGCGATCGAGACCGCCAATACCGTCATACCCACAAGGACGCGCACAGGCAGGTGCGTCGAGAGCAGGTTGCACTGCGGGAGCGTCTTCTGGAGCATTCCCATCGCGACCGTCGCAAGGAGCATTGTGATAAGTACGGGCGCGGCGACCTTCAGCGCGAGTGCGAAGCTGCTCGTCAGCACAGACACGATCGTGCTCAGCAGCGCACCCGGATTTGCCATCGCCCCCCCCGCAGGGAGGGTCTCGAAGCTTGTGAGCAGCCCGGAGATCAGCGCCCGATGCCCCCCTATCAGCAGGAAGATACCAATCGAGACGATTCCCACGAGCGAGCGCACCAACCCTGCTCCCTCGCTCGTCAGCGGATTGAAGATCTCTGAAAGAGTCAGACCCATCTGCTGGGCGATGTGAAACGCCCCCAGTTGAATTCCCTCGAAGATCAATTTCGCGATGTATCCGATCACCGCACCGATGAGCAGTTCCGCCCCGGCGGCTATCAGCAGCTCCCCGGTATTTCCTGGAGTCGGTACCGCCCGGGGCATTCTCCCCACGACCGCCAGTGCAATCACCAATGCGATAAGCACGCGGAGCTTGAGCGGAACGGCGCGATGGCCCAGGACGGGCGCCGTCAGAAACATCCCGATCACCCGCACCCCCACCAGAAGGAGCGTCGTGATCCAGATTGTCTGAGTCGTCGTCATCATTTCAAAGCCCTACGATCGACGTCGCCCTCGCGTCTTGGCCTGCGCGAGAATACGCTACGTCGCGGCCACGCCTCATTCTGTTAAGGGCCCTACGGTAGCGTTCCGAACATCTCCCGGGAGAACTCGAGGACCCTTTCGATCATCCAGGGTCCGAATACCACCAGCGCCAGGAGCATGGCGATGATCTTCGGAACGAAGCTCAGCGTCTGCTCGTGCACCTGCGTGATTCCCTGCAGCACGCTCACGATCAGCGCCACCAGCAGTCCCGTCCCCAGAACGGGCGCGGACAGGAGAATCACGAGCGTCACCGCCTCTCGCACCAGATCTGTCGCACCGTTGACGTCCATTTACGTTTACCTAACCGAAGCTGCTCATCAGCGTCCCGACCACCAGATGCCACCCGTTTGCCAGCACGAACAGCAGCAGCTTGAACGGAAGCGAGATAAGCACCGGTGGAAGCATGAGCATTCCCATCGAGACGAGGACAGAGGCTACGACCATGTCGATGATGAGGAACGGTAGGAGGATTCGAAATCCCATCAGGAACGCGATCTTCAGTTCGCTGATGACGAATCCCGGAATCAAGGCCAGCGTCGGTACGTCCGACCAGGTCAACTCGTCCTGGTTCGCCAGTTCGTCGGGAAGGAAGAGGTACACGTCCTCGGTATTACCCCCAGCCTCGATCTGGGCGATGATGAACGCGCGTACGTGGGCCTCTCCTGCGGCGAGGGCGGTTTTCTGATCGAGGCGCCCTGCGAAGTAGGGGGCGACGGCGTCGCGATGAACGTTCTTGCATACCGGTCCCATCACCACCAGCGTCATCAGCAGCGCCAGACCGAAGAGAATCTGGTTGGGCGGGAGGTGCTGCGCCGCCAATCCCTGCCGCAGCAGCGCCAAAACAACCACAATCCGCGTGAAGCTCGTAACCATCACCAGGACCGCCGGAGCGACCGTCAGGACAGTGACAGCTGCCACCCACTTCAACGCCATCGATACCCCGCCCGGGGTCTCCATCGCCGGTAACCATTGCGTCAGCTCCGTCGGTGCGGAGGTGGGCTGATCCGCGGGGAGGTCCACCGGGACCAACAGTGATAATACGAGCAGGATGCAGCTTGCGGTCATCGCTCACTCTCCTGAAGGTAGCAATAGCTGCGAATCCTGTTCGTCACCTCACGCAGGGCGCTGACTTCGCCGTCCGAAGCAGCCGCACTCCGTTCGGTTCGTTCATGTCTCCCGCTCGCGGGGTTCTCTCGTGCACCGGTGAACTCCGCTGTGATCCGGGCTTGTTCGTCGGCGTCGGTGACCTCGCTCAGTGCGGAAAACCCCTCGGGCGAGCAGCCCACCAACACGAGGCGCTGCCCCAGGCGCACCAGCAGAAGTTGCTGTCGGGAGTTCACCTGCGTTCTACTGAGCAGTTCGACTGGTCCGGTGGTGCGGGGTTTTCCTATCCCAATCCCTATCGGGCGCCCGAACCGCCTGAGCACGAACCGGGTCACGAAGATCAATAGGACCACGATCCCCAGCGCTGTCAGCGTCTGGAGGTAGTGCTTCAGCGAACCCCCTGATCCCTTATCGACCTTGCGCTGCTCGACCTCGCCGACCCGGAAGGACCCTTCGCGCGGTTGAAGTTTCGTGGGTACTTCGCCCTTCAGAGTCTCCGGGGCGTCCGGGACGGAAAACGGGGACTGGCTCAAGCGCAGCGACGCGAAGCGGAGCGAAGACGTGCCTGTCCCCGCTTTCCGGAACAGAGCCCCCGGAGCGTCCAGACTTTCGGCGCGAATCTGCGCGGTCGATCCCGAAAGGATTACCATCCCCGCAATCATCACCAGAACGAGATTCTTCTTCCCGGTACTCATCCGCTTCCTGTTCGATTCGTTTCGAGGTGACTTATCGCGGTCTTCGGGTCGCCCTCCGCTACGTAGCGTCCGCGGGGGGCTCTGCGAATCGCATCGACGAGCCGCCGCTGGGCCGCTTCCACCTCCGAGAGGCGGACTGGTCCGACAAGCTCCATCTCCCGCCGCACGCGCCTGGCACCCAGCAGCGTCAGCCCTGAGAAGATTCGTTTCCGCACTTTCGGCCCGGCTGTGCGCAACGCCACGGCCAGATCCTCGCTGTCGAGTGAGTTGAGCACCCCCTTCAGATCCGACCGCGAGAGGTACCCGATGTCTTCAAAAGTAAATGTTTCGGTATGTAAGGCACGCACCAACTCTGGTGAGTCCTCGGTAAGTGCGTCCAGGACGTTGCGCTCGGTCTGGGATTTCGCGCAACGGAGGATCTCCACGGCCTTGGCGAGACCGCCCGTCGACCCCGCCTCGAGATCGCTTACCTCACCCTCGCGCTGCAAGAGGCTCTGCTCCAGCTCACGTAGTCTCTGCTGGTCCACCTGCTTCAGTGTCATCACCCCGCAGATGACCTCCGCCTGCACCTCGTTCGAGAGGGTATCCAGGACGGCGGCGGCCTTCGAAGCATCCAGGTGCACCATGATAATCGCGATGCTCTCGGGACCCTCGCCCTTAACCATTTCCGCGATCCGAGCGGGGTGCTGTTCGGTCAACATCGCAAGCGGAGAGCGATCTGCCTCCGGCTCTACCGTCGCGGGTTCCGCCTCGCCTTGCGGGTTGACGCTGGTTTCCTGTTCCGCGCTTGATGGGTTGAGGGCGGTCCGCCTGCTGCCCCATCGGACAAGCACCAGTACGATGCTCATGAGGGCGAACCCGGCCAGGATTACTGCAAAAGAGGCTTTCCGCAGTGAGTGATCGTCCTCAAAGAAACCCTCCCCCACCAACGCTGAAGCGGTCGTGGCATCGTAGTACCAGTCCACCTTCACCTGACCAGGATCACCCGCATCGGTGATGCGCGCTACCAGGGCTTGAACCTTCGCCAGTTGCGATTTCGCAATCGCTTCAAGTCGCCGCCCCTCGACCTTCGCCTTCGCCCCGTACAGTGTCCGATAGACCCCCACGAGGTAACTTCGTGGAACGGACACAGACGCCGAGACCAACCGGTCTCCCTGAGCGTCGCGATGCACGTTCACGGTGACGTTCAGCCCGGGGATGTAGTCCAGGGCGGAGAGAATCTTTTCGGTGTAGTACGCCTCCGCGGACAGGAGCTCTTCAAGGTCGGCGGCGATCCCCACGGGGCGCTCAGGGTCCGCACCCCACCGATACGACTTCCCGCTGCTGTCCACCACGCACACGTCCTCGATTTGCAATCCGCTCACGCTGGCGGCGACGAGGTCCCTGATAGCACGGAGCAGTTGCCCCGTCATCCTCGCTCCGTCTGAGAGGTGGACGTTGACAGCGGCTGTCGCCGCGACGCGAGCGGCGCCTAACCTGCGAGGCGCACCCGGTTCGAGAATGACGCTCGCAGATCGCACCGCGGGGAAATCACTTATCGCCCGCGCGAGGGCGTTCATCTTAGCGAGTATCCAAAGCTTCTCATTCTGCCCCCGCGTCCGCCAGATGTCAGAGTCCCGGAAGATCTGCTCGAAGGTCCCACCACCGTTCGTGGAAGACTCTCGCCGGGTGAGCATGCCCTTGCCTTCATGAACGGTTTCGCTGGGTACGTAGATCTTCCCGTCGCGCGTTTGGTGAGTGATTTGCCCAGCTTCAAGGAGCCCCCCGGTAGTTTCAAGACTCGCCACGGACACTGACTCGTCGAGTACCGGGAGCATTTGGGGGGCGTTCCCCCAGCGCAGCAACCACACCCCACCGGTTACCACCAGTCCTACCAAGGCGACCAACCCGATGCGGCCCGGCCACCCCATCGCCTTCATGCGCCGGGGCAAAGCTCGCAAGCTTTTTTCTGCAAAACCCATTCCGCGCGGTCCTCCCTGACCCGCGATGTTCTGCAACTGCACGCCGCTATTGTTCAACGCCTGCAAACGCCCTCGAAGGGGCTGCTCGTGCAGGGACTACTCGGAATCTACTCGCAAGAAATATTTCCGGATGTAGTCCAGGGACTTACCCTGGGACTTAAGCTCAACGATCTGGTTCAGACGCTCGAAGACAGTTTCGTCGTACAGGCGATGCCCGCCGTTGGACCAGCGCGACTCGGTGAGGAGGCCCATCGTCGTGTAATTGTGGATGGTCTGCCTGCTCACGCCCGAATACTCGACAAGCTCTCCGATGCGATACATCTTGGGTGGGATGGCCCGCCGGGGCCGAAGCGGTCCGCCCCGGAGACCCCCATCGACCGCCAACCCCGACCGATCCTCCACGACGCCCTTCTCTGAATCCATACTTGCGTCCCTCTCCTGCGAACCACGCTCTGGGGACGATTGTGCCTCCCCAGACCACCTCGCCATCTTTGACTTGCCCATGCGCGATGCCTCAACCTCTCTCCGCCCAGTTGCACCCTGGGGTCTATCGTGCTCTGGGAGACTACTCAGCCGTCGCTGCATATTCATTTCCTTACCCGGGCAAAGATACCCCGACCGGCTCAGCGGACCTATCGCTCGAAGCGCCTCTCACCGTTTCCGGCCAGAATCCTCAAACGCCCGTTGGTGATCTTCGCCATGTCCATCTGCGGTGCGTCAACCTTTCTCCGCCGAGTCGCGCCTTTGCATCAATCGCGCATCCTTGGACGGCCTGGGCAACTCCGACTCACACATGCGCGGTGCGTCAACCTTTCTCCGCCCAACTGTGCTTTGGCGGCGATTGCGCCTGCTGAGATGATCCGGCCATTTTCAACATGCCCATGTGACTGCGATTAGCCTGGTATTTTTACCTTTTATAAAATGTATAGGTATTCCAGCGATGCCCGTCAACGAAAAACTCAGAATTTCTCAGAATTTTTTCGCCCCACGCTCACGGCAAGCATCTGCCAGCGCGACGGATACAGGCCCCCCAAGCCACTCACACTCTCCCCCACCACCCACATGTTGCGCTCTCTGATCGCCATTACCCAATCTGTATGCCTCACCCATCTTCACACCGTCCTCCCTACTCTCGCCGCGCCCGTTGAGACCACCCGTAACCTATCCGGCCTTCGGCGATTGTTCGGTGGTCCTGCGACGTTCACTCTCCTTCTCCTCCTCGCGATGAGACGCCCTACTGCGGAACTCGGTGGTACCTCACAGGTGGACAACGCAAGCTGCTCAAAACCTCGCGCCTGGGGTGGGCGACGCGAAACTCCCGCGCCGTCCCTCTTCCGGTTCTTGTTGTTGCTGTCACAAGCTCGGGCGATCGTACGAGTATCCCGATCCGAAAGAGTAGTACAAACGCGACTTCCCTTCCTCCTTTCGCCGCGCACCGGTGGTCGGTGCGGGCGCTTCCCGCAGTATGCTCGGCAGGGCGATCTCGACCTGGTTAAGCTCCAGGATCGTCCCGGTCGCGCGGGCCAGCTCCACCAGGGCCACGTTGTAGTCGACAATTACCTGGATCTCTGCGCGCTCGGCGTTGGCGAGCCGCTCCTGGGCACTGAGCTTGACCTGCACGAATTCCGGTGAGAGCCGCCGAAGCTGCTCCGTCACCCCGAGCGCCTCGAGCTCATCCCGAGACGCCACAACCGCCTTCCCACGCGCTACGATCTCCACATACGCCGTATTCGCCTGCCGGATTCGCCCGCGCACCTGCAGCGCGATCTGATCCGCCACGTTCTGCAGAGTCGAGATGCCCTTGAGGCGCTCCAGCCTTCGCCGCCGCAGCTCGGCGATCCGCACTCGGTTCCCCAGCGGATACTCAAACTGAATCAACAGCGACGTCGAGACGAAGTCGCCAGTGTTCTTGTTCTTGGTGGCCTCGTTCGCCGTGGGTCCCACCCCCTGCACCTCCGTCGAGACCTGCAGGTCCAGCCGCGGTAGCGTCTGGTTCTTTGCGACGGTCACGTTTATCTCCGCCAACGCAATCGCCAACCGCGCCTGCTCCAGCAGCGGACTATAGCGCAGCGCCGCGAGCAGTTGATCCGTCTCATCCAGGCGCACCTGCTTGGTGTTCGGGCGCGTAGTGGGAACGACCTCATGCCCGCTCAGGACGTTCATCTGTGCGTCGCCGATCAGTCGGGTCAACACGTCCTGCGCGTCGACGACGACCCTTTCGGCCCGTATCAGGTCGGCCCGGCGGGTCTCGACGGCGGCCTCGGCCTGCTTGAACTCCACCTCCGTCGCGTCGACTGCGCGTCTCTTGTCGATTCGATCGCGCGCCTCGATCGTGCGATCCAGCAACTCCTGCTGTATAACGCGGTTGCGCCGCGCCTGGACCAGCACCCAGTACGTCGTAATCACGTCCGTGACTATCTTCTCGACCTCCGTGCGAAACTGTTCCATCGAGAGCTTATAGTTCACTCGCGCGATGCGCACACCCGCAAGATTAAACTCCGGCCAGGCGTCGCGCAGAAGCGGCTGGGTAATCTCAAGGCTCACGCGGTTGTCGTACGCCAGTTGCACCGTTTGGAACGTCGAGATATCGAACGTCCGCGTCAGGTTCCAACCCAACTCCCAGCCCGCTCCCGTTACGGTCTTCTGGCGAATCCCGAAGTTCCACGTCCGCTGCGACGCCTCCCCGCTGAGGAAGGCGCTGACGGTCTGCTCGTCAGTCACTTCGTAGGAGAACCCTCCGAAGACGATGTAATCGAACTGGCCCGCCGCCTGCACCATCTGCTCGCGCGAGATCGACGGATCGTACGAGACGATGCGAACGTCCGTGTTGTTCGCCAGCGCCCGCATGACCGCTTCATCGAGCGAGAGGAAGATGCGAACCTTCCCTGTCTCCTCGTTCACAACCGTCTTGAGCGAGGGGTCCGTAACCGTCACGGGCTCCATTGGTCCGAGCTCTTCTCTCGCACGCTGCTCCGGACCCGACCGCTCCATCGCACGCTGATAACGCCCGATGACCGCAGGGTCCAGCCGCCCCGGATCGACGCACCCCCCCAGGACGAACCCACAGACCAGCACCAACACTCCCGTAACCTGCGCATGGTGACTCATGGATCCACCATCCTTACGTGGCGACCGCACCAGGAAGCCATCGATGTGCCATTGACCACCGTCAGCTATCTCAAAGTCCGTTCTCCGTAAGCGCATGGGCCCTGCGGGAAGTGCTCCCGCCGAGCGCATCATCCACTTCGTCCCAATCCGTCGGGGCGTTACTATGTCTTGTCGGTCCAACGGGGCTCCTAACTCCAGCAGTAATCGCATGATTCGCCCAACCTGACCTCCGCGCCCCACCCCCCGTGCGAACACGTACCCAACCGTCCCGCCGCGTACGAGAACGTACCGAATCGTACCGCCGGGTACGCAACAGTACCGGCTGGTACCGGAACGTGCGGGAACGGACGGGGGGTTTTGTGCGTAGGCCGCGTCTGATACAGAACTTAGCGATTGTTCGTCTCTTGAAGGCATGGGTTTGTGTCTCACAGCAATTAGCTCTCAGCGATCAGCGTTCAGCTCTAGCTCGCCCGGATGCGTTCCTGCTTCCATATCCGTTTTTTCTGCTGTTCAATCCGCACTCCGCAATACTACTCTGCGAAGTATTTCGCTACGTAGCACGAGTCCGCAGTCCGCAATCGCGCCGCCTTCGGCGCGCGCGCTCTCCGTACTACACGACGGCTACGCCGTCTGCGCGCGCAAAACGGTAACTTGGGGACGAGCCCGGGGTGCTAACCACCGGCCGGGCAGTGAAAAGAAATTTTCGATTTTCCCGCCGAACTTCGCACACAACGGCGCAGAACTGCGCGCGCAAAAGAGGTGGCCGCAGAGACGCGGAGGAAGCAGAGAGAGAATGTCTAATAATGAAGTCGAGAAGAAGAACGTAGGGCGCGGGCGGGCTTTGGCTTCTTTTTCAATCCACCAATCCTTGTTTACTTAATACGTCGAGACACCAAAACGGCAAGAATGGGCTATCTTTCGCACAAGCAAGTACCTTAGCCAAAACATCAGAGGATACGGAAGGGCAACGCCTAATCTGCTCGGAGGCCAATTCTCTACTCATCGCCTCCATTCCGACAGTTTTCCCGTAGCTATAGTCGATACAAGAATCGTGTCTCAAGGGTGGGTACTCTTGCTTTGTTATGATGCAGGACTCATCCTTCCAATCCTCCCAGCTCGTAATCGGGAACAACAGAACGGCAGAATCCTTGTTATGGTCTGATACGACAATGTAGCGGTGTTCTGGCCCGCCTAGCCCGCCAGGACCAATCCAAAAGACATCGCCCTGACGAATCTCATCGTTCGCCACCCAACACTCCCCAGAATCTGCCCTCTGCTTTTGCGTCACGCATTATCTGGCGAAGCATCTTCTCTTTGCCCTCAGCAGCCAAGATATGCTTTACCATAATCAGCTTCCGGGAGTCGCCGGGATTGTTTTTCTCCCACTCGGGGAGATGGTGCGTATCGTCGCGAGTCTCCCAGCGGTCCTTGTCTGAATACCTGTGAGCAATATCGGCTAATTTTTCGCATTCATATTTGCACAGGCGATCTACACCAGGATCTTCGACAATTTCAAGTTCATGGTCGCCTGTGCCGCGAAGGTAGCGCTCCCAAAGCCCGTCCCGTTCAGTGCCGTTCATTAAGTCACACGTTGCGCTTAATGCGGGGCCATGTTTCATTGCGTATGTCTTATCCCCTGTGAACGGGTGCCCTGTTTCCAATAAGCTCTCGCGTTCCGCCAAATACAAGAGTTTCATCAGTTTCAGGTAGGCGCTCTGGTCTTTCCCCGGTTGCCGAATAAGAAATGCTGTGGCCTGAATCGTTTTTAGGAGATCAAATCGAAACATCACGCTCTATACCTCAGTTGCTTTCCTTCTGCGTTTTTTATCGCCACAGCCAGCCTCTGTCCATCATCTAATTTCCGCGTGTTCCAGCGAAACTGAAACTCAGACAAGTACAGATGCAGGTGCTTCTTCCTCACGGCATGAAAAGTACCATAAACGCCCCTCTTTATCAGGGCAAAGAAACTTTCGGCAGTATTCGTATAAACATCGCCAACAACTAGGGACAGTCACCTATTTTGGTGTTTCCATATTTTCACTATATTCTCAACGGTTCCGACGAATTACTTGTCCTGAGCGCCGCCGAATCAGCACCAGCGAACCGATCGCCAGCAGCGACAGCGTTGTGGGTTCGGGGACGGACGCGACACGGAACCCAATGCTGTTACTCTCGCTGTCCACATAGTGACCACCCCGAGTAGAGGACGCAAGGTTATAGTCACCGAGAGAGTGATAGTACCCTCCCCCACGGTGCGCGCGAAGGGAATCGACTCCATAGTTGGCGTCGCTATACGGATTCTCCATCCATTCCCAGAGGTTGCCCATCATGTCGAACGTCCCGTTAAGTTCTTGAGACCCACTGCCGACAGCCCAAGGGCTTCGAGGGTCCATGGCGTATCCATTATCGTAGTAGTTCCAGCCCGTGCCGCTCACGCCGTCGCCCTGGGTCAGCGATTCTCCCGCCTTCGTCGCATAGGTCTGAAGCGCCGCACCGTTCCAGTAGGCCGCCTTGACCCACTCATCCTCCGTCGGCAGGTAATACACCGCGTCCTTATGGCGATAGAGATTCGTCCCACCGGCGGCTTCTGCTGCGGACCAGATGGCCAACGCGTAATCGCTTGTGCCCTGCGTCCCGGTGAACTTGTACGCCGCCTCATGGCCCGTGCTGGTATTCAGCCAGTTCACAAACTGCGCCGCCTCATACCAACTCACCTTATCGGTCGGAAGGTTTGTGGCCGCATGAGAGGCGCTCTCATCATATGCATCTGACGGACTTCCCGTCACCGTACCGTAAGCGTTAACAAACTTGTTCCACTGGTCGTTAGTGACTTCGTACACGCCCATGCGGTGGTCGTTGTTGACGATGCCGTACCCGCTTGCGGGGTTCGTATCGCCCGAGATCGTCACGAAGTCGATCGTGAATTGATTCGCTCCCACCCCGAAGATGTCGGCTGAAGCAATTCGTGCTACTGCCAATACACACACCATTGCCGCCACAAGAATTGATTTCGTTTTCATCGGTGTTTTCTTTTCCTCTCTTCCACGAGAAGCGCACACAGGTGCACTCCTATACGGCGGAGCGGAACTTGGCTCAAGCGTCCCAGCCTAAGAAGTCTACCCCCTCCCTGAGACTACATCCTACTACCGAACAGTGTTTTGTCAAGTTTCAATTCTACAAAGTGTTACCTGCAAGCGGCAGGGGGCAAAAAGGGGAGAACGAAGGACCCCCGATGTGCCCCGGCGCAGCCGGGACTTTCGGCATCGGGACCTTCCTACTCTGCGAAGCCATGCCTACCGGCAGGCAGGTCCTCGTTTTCGCTTGCCGCCATTTCGCTCCGACCTTCGACCTAAGACCCAGGACCTATCCCTGACTACCGGCCACTGACTGACTGCTGACCTGCCTTCGCCAGAGGCTTCGGCAGGCAGGTCGCTAACCGTTGCCTGCTAAGCTGAAAGTCCCGACGCACATCGGGGCCGCGAGCGGCGGCTCGCCGTGACTGACCGCTGAACGCTGAACGCTGAAAGCGGCGGGGCGGTACCTGCCCACCCCTGCCTCCCTGCGGGTAGCAGGCAGGTGCGGTAAGCAGGCGGGGCGGTAGCCCCGCCCTACTGATTTTTTGGGCTATTTTCAGCAAATTCTCAGGAAAGGTGGTAGACGGCGGCGGAGAGTGGGTATAATCTCCCCGCCATGAGACGTCTGCTTTGCGTGGTTTCGGTCTTGGTGCTGTTGTGCGGGTGCGGAGGTCCGCAGCCGTACCGCACGGAGAAGCGCCTTCAACGGGGGCTGGTCATCGTCCTACCGGGAATCGAAGGCCGAGGCGGAATCAGCGAGGCGATCTGCAGGGGGCTCGACAAGGGCGGGGTGAACTGGGCGATCGAGATCAGCGATTGGACGACTCCGCTGGGGCTGCTCTACAACCTTCGCGCTCACGGTGAGAATCGCCGCAAGGCCTCGCAGATCTCGTGGCGCATCCGCCAATATCACTGGAACTATCCCCAGCGGCCTGTCGTGCTGGTCGGGCAGAGCGGGGGAGGGGCGATCGCGATCTGGACGGCTGAGGCGATGTACGCGGGGCAGCAGGTGGCCGGGATCATACTGCTCGCCGCGTCGATATCCCCGGACTAGGTCCTCGACTTTGCGCTGGAGAAGACGCGGCGCGGGATCGTCAATTTCCATTCCGTTCACGATTGGGTGCTGCTGGGATTGGGCACGACGGTTTACGGTACGATGGACGGTGCGCACTCGTCGGCGGCGGGGCAGATAGGGTTCGAGGTCCCGCATGACTTGAACGGGACGGGAAGCATTTACCGTAAGCTCTTCCAGGTCCCCTGGCGCCAGGGGATGGCGAAGGCGGGTCACGGAGGGATGCATCTGACCAGCGGGGCGGAGGGGTACGTGGCGGGCTACGTGGCGCCTTTCATCCTGACAGAGTTCTGGGATGATGAGTTGGTCGAGAGTATCGCATCGGGCCAGTGGACCCCCGCCGAGCAGCAGCGAGCGACCACGCGAAAAGCATCGAGGGCGAGGAGGGTGGCGAGTCGAGCCCCTCGCAAGTACCGCAGGCGAGGATTTGCGAGCACTCAACCGACCACTGCACCGGCTGACCGCCGCGCCAAAGCGGCGCCTCTGACGGATTGGCGGGGATGGGTGGAGACGTCGGGGCGATTTCGCCGATAAAGCTGGGGACTGGAACCGAACAATGCCCGAACCTGACCTGCGGGAAATTTCACCATCCTCATCGCGGCCGCACGCGTCCATTGCACGCGGGGCGCTGCGCGGGGCGAACCCACCGGGCGTGATCGCTGCGCGATCGGTGAGCGAGGCGTACCTTACGGCGGAGCGATTCGGCGCGGCGCCCGGGCGGGCCGTGAAGGATATTCACGCGATGATAGTCCGCAGTGCTGAGGGGGCCGTTCGCGCGCTCGATCTGGGCGACACCGAACTGACCGCGATCCGCCTTCATAAGTCCCTCGAGCTTATCGGGTGGTTGGAGCGCACGCTCCCAGGCAACCCAACGCCCCGCGGAGAGACCCCGCGTACGTGCGGTGACGCCTTGCGAGAGGCGCGAGGGTGGCTGCTCGAGGCGATTCATTATCGCCGCAGAGAAGCGATCGTCGCGGCGATCCACCTGCTGACCACACCGGGCGAAAGGTGGGATGAATTACTGGAGCGGTGTTCCCAACGCAGCCGCGCAATACCCGCCTCACCAAGAGGCTGGGTAGGTTGACACTCCGCAGGGAGCTCACTTTCTGCTATAGGGGTGCGGTATTTTTCTTATTTCTCTGACGCCGATCCGTATAATCTTTAAACCTGACATTGGAAGCTGCTTAGACAATTCGCCCCAGATTGAAAAGGCGAGGCCTTGCGCATACTGCTAGTTCAACCTGATTGCAACGCCGGGGGGGTCGGATTCCGCCTGGCCGCGCTTACCGAACCGCTCGCCCTTGAGATGCTCGCCGCCAGCGTCCCGGACCACGACGTCCGCATCCTCGATATGCGCCTCGACGGAAACTTCGTCGGTGTCCTGGAGGAGTTTGCCCCGGACATCGTGGGCGTGACGGCGCTGACGACGGAGGTGTACGCGGCGCGGGAGATACTCCTTGCCGTCAAGCAGTTCTCGTCGGACATCTTCACGGTGGTGGGCGGGCATCACGTCTCGCTGCTACCGGGCGACTTTCGCCTCCCGCAGGTGGACGCCCTCGCCGTCGGGGAGGGAGAGGTCGTCTTCCCGCCGTTGATCGAGGCCCTTGAGAACGGCCGAACACTGCGCAAGGTACCGAATCTGATCTGGCGCGACGCCGCGGGCCAATTCGTCGCCAACCCCACCAGCGACGCCAGGCCCGATATGGACCTCCTCCCGCTCCCGCGGAGAGACCTGACGGTAAAGTACCGCGACGAGTACTACTTCCTCTTCGACAAGCCCGACAGCACGCTCTCGGGGTCGCGAGGGTGTCCGTACCGCTGCAAGTTCTGCAGCGTGTGGAATTTCTTCAAGGGCAAGACGAGGCAGATGTCGGCGGAGCGGATGGTCCAGGAGATCGCGGCCATCGAAACCGAGCACATCACGTTCGTGGACGACAACTTCCTGACGAACTACAAGCGCGAGGACGCCCTCGCCGATATGATCCGCAGCGAGGGAATCACCAAGCGCTATTCAATGCAGGCCCGCACAGATTCGATCGTCCGGCACCCGGAGCTGGTCGAGAAGTGGACCAGGATCGGGCTCTACGCCGTCCTGCTCGGGCTCGAAGGGTCCGACAAAACGCTCAAGAACGTCAACAAGAAAAACAGCGCCCAAGTCAACGACGAGGCCATCCGCATCCTTCACGATAACGGGCTGATCATATGGGGCTGCTTCATCGCCGATCCGGACTGGACGGCGGATGATTTCAAGGCCCTTCGCGATTACGTCACGGAGAAGGAGATCACCCACACGCAGTTCACGGTGCTCACCCCCCTACCGGGGACGGTCCTGTGGGAGGAGCGCTACGACGAACTGCTCACCCACGATTACACCTGCTACGACATCCTGCACTCCGTCGTCCCCACGCGCCTCCCGCGCGAGGAGTTCTACAAGCAATTCGCGAACCTGTACCTGCAGACCGATCTGGGGCCTTACTTCGACCTGGTCAGCGAGGGGAAGCTCACTATCGAGGACTGCAAGCGCGGGAAGCAGATGCTCGACGCCATGGCGCAGTGGGAGTTTTACCTCCCCAACGATCCGGTCCTGGGCAATTGCAGGGACAAATCCGCCGAGCCCCTCAGGACGATAGAGCAAACCCGCTGAAACGCCTTCAGGTAAACCCCCTCCCCTGTCCGTGCGGGCAGAATTTGAGGATGCAGCATTGCTCGCATCTCGGTCTTCGCGCCGAGCAGGTTTCCCGCCCGTGCGCGATCAGCAGGACGTGCATCGCGTAGCGGTCCCGCGGTGCAATCAGCGGTGTAAGAACATCGTGGGCCCTCTCCGCCGAGACGCCCTCCTCGAGCAGCCCGAGGCGCCTCGCGATGCGGTGAATGTGGGTATCGACCGGGAACACGTGCATTCCGAAAGCGAACAGCAGGACGCACCACGCCGTCTTCGGTCCCACCCCGTTGAAGCTGACGAGATACTCGTACGCCTCTCGCGGATCGCGATTGCGAAGAAACCGCAAGCTGATCCGACCGCGGTCGGTGCGGATCTGGCGCAGAATCGATCTGATCCGCGGTGCTTTGATCTTACTTAGCCCCGAGACGCGAATGCGTCCCGCGATATTGCGAACGGGCGCCTCCGCGACGGCGTCCCACGTGCGAAACTTTTCCTTGAGCCGGCGAAACCCCTCCGAGCTGTTCGCACCGTTGGTATTCTGCGAGAGGATCGTCGCGATCAGGACATCGACGCCCCCTTCCCGCCCCTTCCATACGCGCGAACCGTACGACGCCCGCAGATGCTTAAGAACGCCCCTGCACTTGTCCCGCGCCTCTTTCATACGATCCAACTTGCCTGTCCGGTAGGCAGGTCCGCCCATCCTCACACCGCGCGGAGTTCACTCGCCCTCTTTCGGGCGCCTCTGATCTTCCAGGACACCGCACAACACTTCGCGGTGCGCGAGCATCCACTCGACCTTGCGATGGACCATCTGTAGAAACGCATACCCCCCCAGCCGCCCGAAGCTCCCGGTGGCGGCGATTGGTACGACCGCCTCGGCGATCATCGCCTCGCACATCAGGTAGCCAAGCGCCTCGCACTCGCGTTTCGATACGACGTTGATGGAATCGTACCCGAGCATGAACTGCTTGAGCCTCGCCTCATCGACGTGTTCGGGCCACTCCACTAACCGCTCGCTCCCCGCGATAATCGAAAACTGCAGCGCGCCGTTCGCCAGGTCGATAATGCGCGGCTGGATCCTGACCGAATCGTGATCGATCACCCCGACCACTTTCCGGTCGCGAAAGAGCATGTTCCCCGGGTGCCAGTCCCCGTGAATCGGCTGAGTCGGGAAGGTACTGACGCCCAGTTTTTCAGCGGCGTCCGAGCAATCCTGATATGCGCGTTCAAGCTCCCCCACGAGCGTCACGATATTCTCGCTCGAGGGGCGGTCCTTGAGCGGTAGCGACTTTACCGTGTTCTTGATCGCCCGCTGCACACCCGACGATCGGTGGAAGCTGCGCCTTGGCGGGACGTAATCGCTGACGAAATCCGCGATGATCTTGTGGTAGACCCCCAAAGCCTTCCCCGCCTCGAACGTCGCCTGCGGTGAGGAATCGTAAGGCCCGCCCTCGACGTAATCGAACATCTCGTAGATGTTGGAGTCGAGCACCAGCATGGTGCGGTTCTCGTCAGAGGTCCGGATCAGCCACGGTAAGGGAAACCGGTAGGTCATCAGGTGGATCTGGACCTCGTGTGCGAAGGCGACCTTGTCCAGATCGTTGCGTCCGGGCCCGCGGCGCTTGAAGAGGAACGTACCCTTCTCCGCCTCGATGAGGCACTTGGGAGAGTTGCCCGAACCCCTTGGAAAGTTGCGTATCTTGTGAATCACACCAAGGTCGTAATGGGAGATGCAGGTGGCGAGCTCTCCGGGGCTGAATCTTTCACGCTTCTTCGACATATCTATCCGCCTGCAGTGTAATTCGCTCCGCGGTGTACAGCAAAGGGGTTTATGCAGATCGAGGCGGGTAGGCCCGGCCGCGATCCGTCGCAGGGAAAGATGCTAAGCCGCAAGCGGCCGCGCCGCGTGAAAGCCGAGTACACAATCGTCAATGGTCAATTGTAAATCGTCAATTCCCACCTCTCACCTCTAACCTCTACCCTCTAACCTTCTTTCATCATTAGTCATTCGTCATTCCGCGCGGGGGGGCTATAATCCCCCGAAATGAAGATTCTGATTACAGCGGACGTGCACTACGACATCTCGCGCTCGCGAGCGGCGGCGAGGCAGCTCGCCGAGCAAATCTGCGCAGAGGGTGGTGACGCGTTGGTGCTCATCGGAGACACAGCAGGTAGGGCTGGCAATCCCGGTTGGTCGGGATTACCGGCGGAATCGTACCGTGGTATCTGTATCTCCCATGCCGAGCTATCGACGGAACTATCACGGGGAATACTTCTTCTTCACGTTGGTGACCCACCGACGCATGCGGATATTCGACAAGGGCCGCTGGGGAGATATGCTTTCTGCGGCGATCCGGGAAACTCGAAAAGAACATCCATGGGAGATGACCGCGATCGTCTTGCTACCCGACCATCTGCACATGCTCTGGGGTCTACCTCCGGACGATACGGACTACTCTCGGCGGATATCGTTGTTGAAGCGCCGCTTTACGCGGGCATACCTTGCGGCGGGAGGTCGCGAAGCCCCTGTGACCCAAGGACAGAAACACAAACGCTATCGTGGTGTCTGGCAGCGCAAGTTCTGGGAACACACCATCCGAAACGCCAAGGATCTCCGGATGCATGTGGATTACATCCACCTCAATCCCGTAAGACATCGGCTAGTCACAGCACCGAGGGATTATCCGTGGTCCAGCTTCCATCGCTACGTTCGTGAGGGGCAGTACGAAGGCGATTGGTGCGGCCGAATCGATCTACCCGAGAACGTCGATTACCTGTGGATGGAATAGCAGTCCCGCCGGCAATCCCGGCCCGCCGGGATTGCCAGCCCTACGGTCTAGGGCTGCCCGCCCAGTTACTCATTCGTCATTGCCCCCTCGGCCGCTATAATCCTCCGAAATGAAGATTCTGATTACAGCGGACGTGCACTACGACATCTCGCGCTCGCGAGCGGCGGCGAGGCAGCTCTCCGAGCGAATCTGCGCGGAGGGTGGGGACGCGTTGGTGCTCATCGGAGACACAGCCGGTGCGCAGCTCGAACCGTTCAGAGAAGCCTTAAAACTCTTCGAGGGCTTCGACGGGCGAAAGTTCCTGGTCCTGGGGAATCACTGCCTCTGGTGCGCCGACGGTGAAGGTTCGCTTGAGCGATACGAGCAGATTCTCCCCGAATTGGCGGCGGGGCTGGGATTCGAGGTGTTGGATCACGCCCCAGCGATTATGGGAAACGTCGCACTGGTCGGTTCGATCGGATGGTACGATTACTCCTTCGCGGATGAATCGCTCGGTATCCCGGAGGCGTTCTACGAGGCTAAGATCGCACCGGGAGCGGCGAGGTATCTTGGTGGGTATGACGATCTGCTCGAATCGCACCGCGGGCTAATCACGGAGCGGGGCCTCGCCATCGGTGCGCGCTGGATGGACGGTGTCCGCGTAAGATTGCCCTTCAGCGACCGCATCTTCAGCGAGACGGTTTCCCGCAGGCTCTCCGACCACCTCGCAGAGGTATCCTCGAAGGTTGACCGCATCGTCGCCTTCGTTCACCATCTACCGTTCAGAGAGCTTGTACCGCGCGGGCGGCCGGACCGGTTCGCGTTCGCAGGGGCGTTTCTCGGGAGCGAAAGGCTCGGTCAGGTGCTGCTCGAACACGAGAAGGTTACGCACGCGTATTGCGGGCATTCGCATTGGTACGCGAAGCGCAAGATCGAAGACATTACCGCGATCAACGTAGGTAGCACATATAGCGATAAGCGTTTGGAAACATTAACCATTGCGCCTGCCTACCTGCCGGAGGCAGGCAGGAATTGCGGAATGCGTATTGTGGATTGAGAAAAAGAAAAGGATCGCATAAACGATGAAAAGATTGTGTTTGTGTTTGTGTTTGCTGATTGCGTATGGGGCTGCGTTGGTCGTCGCCCCTGCTTCCGCGGGCCAAGCGGAAGATGATCCGCGCGTCACCCCCGTGGTGGAAGCATACCGCAAGGCGCGGGTAGCGGTGGTGAGCATCTCCACGGAAAAGGTCGTCAACGTGCGGTGGGGGCTCTTCGGGGGGGCGGACCCGTTCGCGGACATCTTCCCGTCCCCGCTGCGCCGCAGGAGGCAGGTCCACACGATCGGGAGCGGGTTCGTGATCCATCCGGACGGATACATCGTCACGAACGCCCACGTCGTGAGGCAGGCCGATAAGATCACCGTCGCGCTCGCCGATCAGTCCACCCACTCCGCGAAGCTCATCAGCTCGGACCGGGGGCTCGACCTGGCCGTCTTGAGAATCGACCCACCGGGGCGAACCAAGCTCGCGTTCCTCCCGCTCGGAAGGAGCGATGATCTGATGGTCGGTGAAACCGTGATCGCCATCGGGAACCCGCTCGGATACGCCAACTCACTCACCACCGGCGTCATCAGCGCCGTCAACCGCACACTCGACTTTCGCGGGGGCGTGAAGGTTCGCGACCTGATCCAGACCGACGCCCCGATCAACCCGGGCAACAGCGGAGGACCGCTGCTCAATATCAAGGGCGAGCTGATCGGTATTAACACGGCCATCCGCGCCGACGCCCAGAACATCGGTTTCGCGATCCCAATCGACAGGTTGGCCGACGAGCTTACGCAACTGCTCGATTTCGAGAGCCTCAACCGCGTGATCTTCGGAGCCCGCATCGCCCACCACCGCAACGCTGAGGGGCGCAGCGAGCTGCGCGTCACGAAGGTCCGCAAGAACACACCCGCCGACGGGAAGCTGCGAGTCGGGGATCGCATACTGGCAGTGAATGGAAAACCGATGCCCCATATCTCCGATTACGCCTGCGAGATGGTGCAATTGAGGCCCGACGAGACTCTCCACCTGAAATTGCTCCGCGACGGAAAAGAGCTCACCGTCGAGGTCGCCCTCAAACCGAAGCCGCGCCCGGACGGTGCGGCGCTCGCCCGCAAACTGTTCGGTATCACGCTCAGACCCGTAACAAAGCAACTGAGCGAAGACCTGCACCTCCCGGTGGACCGCGGGCTGCTCGTAGTCGGGGTCGACGCGGACTCCCCCGCCGACGCACTGGGAATCCAGCTCAAGGACGTCATCTTCCAGATGCACCGATTCCCCGTTACCGACCTCGATGCGCTTGGTATCATCCCCGAAGAGGTCAAGGGCGGCCAGAAGGTCCAGATAGGGATCGTGCGCGGGAACGTTCGCGCGTGGGCGACGATCGCGGCCCGGCCGCATCGCAAATGAAAGGAACCTTCGAGCAATGAAAATCGTCATCGCACCGGACTCGTTCAAGGAATCTCTATCCGCTCCGGCGGTTGCGGAGGCGATGGCCGCCGGTGTGCTGGAAGCGGTTCCCGATGCGCGGATCGACCTGTGCCCGATGGCGGACGGGGGCGAGGGAACGGTCGAGGCGATGGTCGCCGCGACGGGAGGTGAGATACTCACCACAGACGTATACGATCCGCTCGGGGCGTCGATCCGGGCGAAGTTCGGTCTGCTCGGGTCCGGCCGCGGGGCCGGACTGCCCGGTCAGGTCGGGCTCGCCGCAGCGATGGGCAGGTCCGCAGGCGACGGGGCCGCCGTCGACAAGGCGCACGGGCGCGTAGCGGTCATCGAGATGGCGGCGGCTTCGGGGTTGCACCTGGTTGCCCCGGAGCTTCGCGATCCCCTGCGAACCACGACGTTCGGTA
>SDBT01005986.1_pt1 | contig 20329 bp, 17 predicted proteins | sample 2277101 | NCBI WGS metagenome assembly SDBT01 (sample SAMN10404973, study PRJNA504765) | marine sediment metagenome | isolation source: marine sediment core GS10_PC15, 103 cmbsf | place: Arctic Ocean: Southern Knipovich Ridge | collected 2010 | reverse complement strand
GTACTCCTGCTTCAGCTTCTCGCACTCCGACAGGCCCACCTCAAGCTTCGCCGCAAGCGCCTCTGTAAGATGCCCACCGCCCACCGGCGCGGTGCGCGTCAGGGCCAGCCTGCCCTTGTGGACCACCACTATCTCGCTGACCTTCGCCCCGACATCCACCAGCAGCAGGGAAGAGTCCTCGTCAAAAACGTTCTCGCCGTGGAAGACGTTGTAGAGTCCAAGAGGACTGATATCTATCCTCGAGGGCTCCAGGCCGGCCTCGTGCAGGATCGCCAGGTGCCGGTTGACCACGTCCTTCTGGACCGCCACCAGCATCACCTCGGAGCTCTCATCCCCCGTGTCACCGAGCAAGATGAAATCCATCTCGACTTCACTTGCCGGGAACGGGAGGTGCCGATCGGCTTCGAACAGCACCATCGCCTTGAGTTCTTCGTTGTCCCGCGAAGGCAGCGTGATGACACGCGTCGTACACATCTCTCCGGGTATGCACGAGACTATCGTATCGACCGCGATCCGCTCCGAATCGATGAGCTCGTGCACCGTCGCGCCCACCACGGCCGCGTCCTCGCCCTCCGGCCGGGGCACCGAGGCCGCCGCGATCAGCCTCAACCCGCTGAGGCCGTACCCGGCCTGCACGATGTTGATCGACCGTGACCCGATCTCAATCCCGGTGAACGTCCGTCCCGCCACCTTTACCCGTCCTCAGCCCTCGCGCCAGTAGACTATGCGCGGATCCTTGCCCGTCTTGGCTATGACCACCCTGATGCGCCGCGCAGTCCGGCCCTGCCGGACGGCACCGGTTGCTTCGACCGAAAGGAAGGTCGACCGCACGCTCAGCTGTCTCAACATCGGCTGGCTGGTGCGTGCCTCCGACAGCCCCGGCGTACGCCACACATCCCCCGTTCGCTCATATGGTTCGTCATCGGCCGTACCGTCTATCCCATCCAGGCCGGCCCGCCTGTCTATGACAGCCCCCGCGAGATGCTCGGAGCCCGGACCCAGGAGCACTTCCAGGAGCTCCCTGCTCACCGTGTTGACGTTGATCTCCCCGCGCGTATAAACAGTCAGGAGGTCTCTCAAACCGGGCAAATCCCCGCTCTCTCTCATCAACTCCGGCGTCACTCCCCTCACCAGCAGCAGCTCGTCCACCGTATCTAACGCGGCGTTCTTACACTCGTAAGGAGAAGGCAGCCTCAGGTAATAATCCTCCCCCTCTGCGCCGTTGAGGCGGTGCAGGTCGTTGCCATCAATCCAGTCCAGGATGCTGTCGGATATCTCCTGCGAGTTCTCGGCTCCCGCGGCGCTGATGATATCTACAAGCACCTTCCCCTTCTCGCCGGCTGAAAGCGAGCCGGCGATAGAGAACTTGCCAGTCTCGTCCGAGACCCGCAACGTGTAGGTGCCCGCCACGGCTCCCCGGGTGTCCAACTGCTCGACCTCCAGCGGCTCGAGAAAAAACCCCCCGCTGTCTGCGAAAGCTCCCTGCTCGGGCGCGGTTACGGTCTCCCGGTACCACGCCTCACTGTACGCATCAAAACGGTTCGTGTCAAGCTTCAGTTCAGCCATAAACCGTGCCAGGCCCGCCTCCGCAAGCGCGCGGGCCTGAAGCTCATCCCGGTAGTACCCGGCCGCACGGGCCTCGTAGTGCATCATCTGCGCAAGATGCATCGCTATGACCGACAGGATCACCACCAGCCACAGCACTATCAAAAGTGCCGCGCCACGGTCAACTCCGGCCGATTTCCCTCTTGAACCAGACACGATCATGCATCACCCCTGACACAGTTCCGACGCAGTCGGATTGCACAGTTTCGCCGAAGGCGAAACTGCAAGGGCAGTCCCAGCAAAGCCTTGCTCTTATCAGACTGCACCGGGCAGTCCCAGCAAAGCCTTGCTCTTATCAGACTGCACCAAGCGCAGTCCATCCAATGCGCAGCATCCTACAGGACTGCGCCCCTTGCACAGTTCTGCCGAAGGCAGAACTGGAGCGCAATCGCTAAAGTGCTTTGCACCTTACAACATTGCGCCCGGGACTGCGCCAGGTTCCACCATTTCCAGCATCTCCACCGGCTTCGCCGTGGGACGGGCAAGCTGCAGCCGAGCCGTCGTGGTAAAGGCCTCCTCCCTGCCCCCCTCGCCGGATTCCGTGATGACTACGCTGACATAGACGGCGACCGGCAGATCCTGCTGCTGCGAGGTCGGGACCAACAACTCTTCCCCGTCCGCCAGCCCGGGGTCGGAACCCCAGCTGTCCCACCACTCCTGGCCGTCGAAGTAGGCGAAGAACACCTCCACCACCCCTTCCGCCAGTTCTTCTCCTCCGGATATGCCCTCCATTTCATCCAGGCCGACATCGGCCCATGCCTCGGAGTAAGGAAAACGAGACTCCCAGCGCCACAACGAGTCGCCATCCTGCCACCTGCTGCCGCCTACGAAGTACCCTACCCTCTTCAGGTCGTACTCGGGCGTGCTATCCCATGAGGAAGGCTCGAGCGCAGCGGTGAAGAGCAGGCGCTGCTGGTCCCCCAGAAACTCGGCCCCCGGACGCCCGCCGCCTATCCAGACCGAGCCGAGCTCCCTGGATATCTGGGCCAGTGCCGTACGGCCGCTCTGTGCGAGATCCAGCCGTCGCTCAACGGAACGCCAGGCCCGCACGGAACCGTAGAAAGAACTCGCCATCGTACCGATGACAGCAGACAGGATAGCTACCGCCACGAGCAACTCGACGAGCGTCAGGCCCCTGGCGGCTGCTTTCACGGACCGTCCTCCCCTCCCCGCAGGCGCATGGCTGTGGCAGACACCCTCTTATCTCTGGTGCCCTGCCGCCAGCTGACCGTCACGGTCATTAGCATCAGGTCCCCTTCGGCCATCTCTCCTGCCCCGGCCGCAGAGTCCCCGGAAGGCGCCGTAAGAACGTCCTCCTCCTCGTAGTAATGCTGCCGCAGGACCTCCGAGAAGACGGGGACTGCATCCACAGACCACTCGAAGCGCCCGTAGGGCTCGTCGAACCTGCCCTCCTCCTGGAATGCCTCGTCCGACTCCTCGCCCGCCAGCCAGCCCATAAGACCCTCGTTCAGCTTCTGCTCCAGCAGGAAGGAGGCCACGGTAACCGCGGTAGCCGCCTCGCTCGCAGCCACCGAGTGGAATACCGACTGGATGATGACGACGACGGCTCCCGACAGGATGGCAAGCGCCACCATCACCTCCATCAGCATGAACCCGGCGCTCGTCCTCCGCGCAGTCCTCTGCAGCACAGGCTACTCCTCGACGTCGATCCTTACCTTGACCGTGACCACCGGCTGTATCCTGCTTGAAGTCTTCACTTCCATCAGGGCCATCGTCTTCCCCACGGGGATCCCCTGCTCCACCCAGACGCCGATCTCATATTCAGTGCCGTCCCTGATAGTCCTCACCTCGGTCGTGATGAACTTATTGTCCACCTTCACACCCGAGAGGACCAGCCCTCCCGAGGCGCGGGTCAGCTTCACACCGCGGTACCGGCGCTCTCCCTTCTTCATCCTGACGGCCACGATCTCCGGCCGTATGGCGACGTCCCCGGTAACGTGCGTAAACACGTGCACCTGGAAGACCGATGCTTCGGCGGAACTGGTCTTTATCTCGATGCTTCCCGAGCGCCTGCCGATGGGAGCACCGGCCCCGAGCTTGACCACCATCGTCTTCGCATTTCCTGCGACGCCCGCCGGCCCGGACCTGAGCTCGACCTCCACGAACTCCAGGGAGCTCTTCGCCGACAGGATGTTCACTCCCCTCTCGGGGGTCAGCGCGACGGACTGCGCCCGGGTCTCCCCGGCCATGACCCCGCCGAACCTCACCGCCGCGGGAACGGCCTTGATGACCGTCTTGATATCCGCGGTGATCTTCAGTATTACCTCCGGGTCTGACGGGTCGTTCGAAGGGATCCTTATCCGCTTGACCTGCGCGCCCTGCCTCCCGGCCGAATTGAACGTGACACTTATCGCGCCCTTGCCCCCGGGTGCGACCCGCCTCGCGCTGGGGATCGCGGCCGTGCACCCGCAATCCGCACGCGGTTTCCCGAGCACCAGTTCCGCCGTGCCGGTGTTGCTGAACGGGAACGCATGCGACACCCTCGACCCCGGTGATATGACCCCGAAATCGTGTTCGAGCTCGTCGAACTTTATCCGCGGCTTCCCCACCTCTCCTGCAGCCCGCGCCGGGCAGATCACGCAGGACGCCACGATCACAAGAATAAGCATGACCGCCTCGGCTCTCATCCGACCAGACATATACACCTCCTTGCTTGCGTAAGCAGCTTCTCTCTATTCATCCTCTTCAAATGCGTACTCGAGCACCTTGACCCTGCCGACGGCCTCCATGGTTATGACCGTATAGGTACGGCCGCTGCGCTCGTCCACCACGTACACGGCGGACCGCTCGATGCGGCCGGCCGGACTTGTCTCGGTGAACGCCTCGCCTTCCTCCGCCTCTCCCCGGGAGGTTACCACCTTCGCTAATCTCAACCCCCGCGCGACCGTGTGGGACTTGGAAAAGGCCCCGACCAGGTCGAAGTACTCCCCCGGCGCTCCCGCCGGGTCTTCCTCCACCGTCAGCCAGAGCCTCCCCGCATCCAGGTCGTAGTTGAGCCGGTGGCTGAGGCCCTTCGCCATGGCACGCCTGCGCGCATCCCGCAGCGCACCCGCGACCGTCCGCGCCTCGATCTTCAGCCCGGATCCTCCGAGCCCTCTCTTCATCTTCGGCGCCGCCACCGCGGCCATTATGCCGAGGATCACCACCACCACCATCAGTTCTAGCAGGGTAAATGCAGGGTCGAACTTGTATGCTTTTGCAGCAGACATTCTTCGCGTGCGACCCTGCGGAGTTTGCATCTGCATGTTTGCCCGCCTGGTCCTGGTCATCCTATACCCCATGGATACAAACTCCAACCGGGGTCGAACTTGTATGCTTTTGCAGCAGACATTCTTCGCGTGCGACCCCAGGGCGCCCTGCCTCCGCGCTGTTCCCGCATCTGGCTCAGCTCGCTACCTGGCAGCTCACGAGGTCATCCTGCGTTCCAAGTACCTTGTCCGGGCCCTTGGATATGACGTCGAAGTCGGGACAGATATCCCCCGGCGCCTTGTAGATGTACTGCTCCCTCCACGGGTCGATCGGCATATTCCCGTGCCTCAGGTAAGGGCCGCTCCAGTCCGGCACGCCGGGGTTTCGGACCAGCGCCTCCAGCGTCGCCGGCACATCTCCGATCTCTATCTCGAAGAGCCCGATCGCCAGCTCGATTGCAGCTATGTCGGACTTGGCCCGCGTCACCCTGGCCTTCCTCTGCGCGCCCATCAGACGGGGAAGGACGGCAGCAGAAAGGATACCGATGATGACGACGACAAGCATCAACTCGATCAGCGTGAAGCCCCGGGCACTGCCGCCCCGGCCCATCATCCAACGACTTGTATTCATTCCACACCTCCCGCGCGCATCCACGCGCGCCGTGTTGCCGGCCATTGCACCGGTCCTTCTGGACCCGCTGCAGCCTCGTTACCCTCCGATACCCGCGCTCAACTGGAATATGGGCAGTATCATCGCGGCCACGATGAACCCGACCACCGCACCCATCACCAGTATCATCGCCGGTTCCACCAGCGACATGGCTGTTCGGATGCTGTTCTCAACGTCACGGTCGTAGGTGTCAGCCACCCTCACGAGCGCTGCATCGATGTTTCCCGCTTCCTCCCCGACCGCGACCATGTCCACGACAGCAGGCGGAAACTCACCGCCCCGCCCGAGTTGTCCGGCAAGAGACCCGCCCTGGCGCACGCCCTTCTGCGCCCGTTCCAGCTCTACCATGAAAACGTGGTTGCCGACCACCCCGCTGGCCATCTCGAGCGCCGAGAGGATGGGAACACCGCTGCCGGTCAGGGTGCCCAGGGTCCGCGCGAACCTGGCGATGGCGGCGCGGCGCACGATATTGCCTGCAACGGGCAGCTTCAGCTTCAGCCTGTCGATCGCATGGCTCCCCTCTACCGTCTTCCCTATCCGCATCACGCCCAGTATGATGGCGAGCAGCAGCCCCGCTACAACGAGTCCGCCGAACCCCGAGAGGAAGCCGCTGAGCTGCTGGAGCATCAGCGTCGGCAGGGGAAGCGTCTGGTCGAACTCCTCCATGACCTCGAGGAACCTGGGTATGACCACGACGAGCAGGAAGATGATGGTCGCGACTCCGACACAGGCCATGAAGATCGGGTACGCTATCGCGGCCCGCAGCTTGGCCCGCAGATCCGCGTCACGCTCCTGGAACTCCGCCAGCCGCGCCAGCGCCGCCTCCAGGATGCCTCCTGCCTCCCCGGCCCTGACCATGCCGACGTAGATAGGCCTGAACAGGCGCGGGTGCTTCGCCACCGAATCCGCCAGGCTGGCGCCGCCCTGCACGGCGTTGCGGAGGTCTTCCGTCACGCGGTGCATCCCGCTGCTTTCGCTCTGCTTCAGCAGCGTGTTCAGAGCGCGCAGCAGCGGCAGGCCGGAGTTGAGAAGATCGGAGAGCTGGCGCGTGAACAATGCTATGTCCCGCGAGCGGATACGGGTGGACTTCGACCTGCGGGCGGTCCCCGGTTCCTGCTGCACGGTCACGGATTCGGATATGGCTACAGGGAAGTACCCCATCGTCTGGAGTTTCCCCGCCACTGACCGCTCGTTTTCCGCCTGGATGGTACCCGTGGTGAGCTTCCCGCCGCGGGTCCTGGCACGGTACTCATAGGACGGCAAGACTCAGTCCCCCTGCTACCCTATACGTCGGCCACGCGGAGCACCTCTTCCGTAGTGGTGACTCCGTCGCGGACCCTTTCCCATCCCACGGCCCGCAGGGCCTTCATCCCGGCCCTGACGGCATAGTCTCTTATGGCGCTGGCCGAGCTTCGCTGCACGATGAGCTCCTTCAGAGGTTCGTCCACGATCAGCATCTCGTACAGCGCGGTCCTTCCCCGGTATCCCGTCTGGCCGCACTCCTCGCACCCGGTCCCGCGGTAGATAGTGCCGCCGGAGCCGGCAGGGAACCCTATCTCCCGCAGGTACTCATCTCCCGGCTGGTACGGCTCCTTGCAGCTGTCGCATATCGTGCGCACCAGCCTCTGGGCGATCAGGCCCTCGACCGATGCCGACACCAGGAACGCCTCGACCCCCATATCCAGCAGGCGCGTGACGCCGCCGGCGGCATCATTCGTGTGAAGTGTCGAGAAGACCAGGTGGCCCGTGAGGGCCGCACGGATGGCTATCTCCGCAGTCTCCATGTCGCGGATCTCACCCACCATCACCACGTCGGGGTCCTGTCTCAGGATGGACCTCAGGCCCTGCGCGAAGCTGAGCCCGATGCCCGGCCTGACCTGTATCTGGCTTATGCCGTAGATCTGGTACTCGACGGGATCCTCGATGGTGATGATCTTGGTCCCCGGGATGTTTATGTGACTGAGAGCCGCGTACAACGTGGTCGTCTTGCCGCACCCGGTAGGCCCGGTAACAAGGATGATGCCGTGCGGCTTCTCGACAAGGCCCTTCAGCTGGACCATGTCCTTCTCCGCCAGCCCCAGTTGCTCCATCTGGAGAAACATGCTCCGGCCGCTGAGCAGCCGGATGCTGATGCTCTCCCCGGAGATGGTGGGGATGACCGAGATCCTCAGGTCGATGTCCTCCCCCGCGATACGCACCCTGATCCGGCCGTCCTGCGGGAGGCGCTTCTCGGCGATGTTGAGGTCGGCCATTATCTTCAAGCGCGATATGATCGCCGCCTGGAAGCGCTTGACTATCGGCGGCGTGCGCTGCTCCTGGAGTATGCCGTCCACCCGGTACCGGATCCGGAGGTTCTCCTCGAAAGGCTCGATGTGGATGTCGGTAGCCCGTGCATGAAACGCCTCCAGTATCACCTGGTTGACGAACTTGACGATCGACGCGTCGTCGGCCATCTTCTCCAGGTCCTCGTCCGACGCATCCAGGTCGATCGCCTCGATGCCGAGTTCATCCCGGTCCTGGGCCATGGACTCCATCGTATCGGCACCGACACCGTAGTGCTGCCTGATGGCCTTCTCGATATCTTCCTGGCTGGCTATGACCGGCCGCACCTCGAACCCCAGCAGCAGCCGGACGTCGTCAAGTGTGTGGATGTCGAGCGGATCCGACATGGCGACTGTCAGCATGCCGTCCTCCTCCGACACGGGAAAGATGTGGTGCCGATGTACGAAATTGGCGGGGATCTTCGATATGACAGAGTTATCGGCCGAGATCTCGCCGAGCTTGACGAACGGGATCCCCAACTGGCTCTCCAGGGCATGGAGGACATCTTCCTCGGTCGCGTGCCCAAGCCCCTTCAGCACCAGCCCCAGCCGCTCACCGCTGCGCAACTGCTCTTCCAGAGCTTCCTCGAGCTGTGTCTCCGTGATGATCCCGGCGTCTATCAGGATGCTGCCGATGTTCTGTCGCTTATCCTCTGGCATGTCTCGCACTCCGTTCCCCGGCCCCCGGCCCCGGGCCTCCAGGCCCGTGCGAAAAAAGGCCGCCCTGCCAGGCAGCCCGTTCCCAACAGCTCAAGTCCACAAGCGTCCGGTCCCCACTTCGACCGCCACCCCGTTAGCTGCGCGGACGCCAGGAGTCAATCCTCTGTGACCGCCGGATCCTCGGGTTCCTGCTCGGGCTCGTAAAGCCTGACAGCATCGAAGATGCAATGCTCCCGTCCCTGGTGCTTGCTCATATCCAGAGTCAGAGTGTTGTTGCCGCGCTCAGCCGGCACGTCCAGGACCGCAAACTCCTGCTTGCGCTTCGCATCCGCGGGCGCAAGATCGAGATGCGACAGGAAGCTGCCGTTCAAGAGGACCCGCACCTCTGTCTTGTTCTCCATGCTCCCGTTCTGGGACACGAAGTCTATTACGAAGACCAGGTCCATCTCTTCCGGTACCACGAAGTCCAGGTCTATGCGGTGCGCGAATTCCGGGATGGGATTTCCATAGATGCCCTGCGGGTACTTGCCGCCGGGACCCAGCCTCATGATGCCGGTGGATGTGAGAGCCGGAGCCAGGTCATACCACCGCCCATCGTTCTTTCCGGACTCGTATATCATCATCAGTACCGGTGGGGGGACGTTCAAAGCCTCATCAGAGCCTGCTCCGTCCTCCAACTCCACATCCTGCGCATGACACGGGCACACGCAGGCCAGCACGGCAGCGGCCGCGATCACACCTCCCGCGACACCCGCAAACCACCTGCTCCGTCTAAGTGTGTTTCCCATCATCATCACCCCCTAAAGGTGAACACTTACGATACCATCCCCGGCTTGCCCCTGTCAAGAGACCTGGGGCCCTCGAGGCCGAACTTCTTCATCCGGTAACGCAGGGAGCTCCGGTTCAGACCCAGCAGCCGCGCCGCCCTCGAAAGTATCCAGCCTGACTGCTCCAGCGCGCTCACCAGACGCCTTTCCTCCTCGTCAGACAGCACCTCCCGGATACCGATCTCCCCGGCAACCGTCGCCCCCACTTCTGCCCGCTCCCTGCTCGCGGGCTCTCCAACAGCCAGGTGCTCGGTGACTATCACGGGTCCCTGCCCAAGGACGACCGCCCTCTCGATGGTGTTCTCAAGCTCCCGCACGTTCCCGGGCCAGTCGTAGCCCATCAGGACCGGCATGGCTCCGGGAGCGAAATCGCGGATATTCTTGCCTGCTTCACGCGTGTGCTTCTCCAGGAAGTGCCTTGCCAGCAAAGGTATGTCTTCGCGCCTTTCCCTCAACGGCGGGATGCGCAGAGGCACCACGTTGAGCCGGTAGTACAGGTCCTCCCGGAATGTGCCTTCTCTTATGGACTGCTCGAGGTCACTGTTTGTCGCGGCGATGATCCTGATGTCCACCTCGATAGTGTCCGTCCCGCCGACCCGCTCGAATGCCTGCTCCTGCAGGACGCGAAGCAGCTTCACCTGCGTCGCAAGGGACATGTCGCCGACCTCGTCCAGGAAGATGCTGCCCCTGTCGGCCAGCTCGAACCGTCCTCTCCTGCGTGACTCGGCATTTGTGAAAGCGCCCTTCTCGTGGCCGAAGAGCTCGCTCTCCAGCAGCGCCTCGGGAAGCGCCGCGCAGCTGACCTTTATGAACGGACGCTCCTTCCTGGGGCTCTGGTAGTGGATTGCGGCGGCCAGCAGTTCCTTGCCCGTGCCGCTCTCCCCGCGTATCAGCACCGCGGAACGGCTCTCCGCCACCTTGGAGACGGTCTTCAGGATGTCCAGCAGCTCAGGACTGTTCCCTATGATGCGGCGGTAATCGTACCTGGAGCGCATCTCGTCCCGGAACAGCTCGCTGTCGGCTACCAGGCGCTCGCGCTCCTCGATGCGCTCGAGCACCACCTCCATCTGGTCCACCGAAAACGGCTTCGTGATGTAGTCAAACGCCCCTTGTTTCATCGCCGCCACGGCAGTCTCGACAGTCCCGAATGCAGTGACCATCACCACGTAGACGCCGGGGTGTACCTGCCTGACGGCTTTCAAGAACTCCATGCCGCCCATCCGCGGCATCTTCAGATCGGTGAAGACGATGTCCACCTCGTGCTGCGCGGCCAGGTCCAGCCCCTCGGCCCCGTTCCTGGCGGTGAGGACGTTGTACCCCGCCTCCTCGCTGACCCGCTTCAGGCCCTCGCGGATGGTGTTGTCGTCTTCTGCGATCAGAATCGTCTTCATCTTCCTGCCCGCTCTTTCGCGGCCGCCCGGCTGCGGCCGGACGCGCACACCCCTATCAAGACCTGCTCTTCCCGCTGCGCTTCTTGCTCACGACCTGAACTGCGTGTCGCGCCGGCGCTCCGCCCCTGCCGAACCTCGCACTGAAGTGGCGAGTGCCCGATGCGGAAAGCACGGGCGCTGAATACTTGTCCCCCCTCTTGCGGACCGCTTCCAGCTCCAGTGTCAGATCGCCGTCAACCAGGTGTTCCTCCTCCCCCGCGCATCCCACCACGCACCTGTAGACCAGGTGTACCGTCTCAGTCCCCCGCAGGAAGAGATCTCGCTTTCCCGCATCGGGGATCATCCTCTTCCCTTCCACAGGATCCAGCTTCGCAGGCCCGATCTCGCGCCTGATCGTTATCTCTCTCTCCGTCGGAGTCGCCCGGCGCCCACTCTTCATCACTGCACTCCTTTTCCACGGTGCATGGCGGGCACCGTGTGCACGGCGCCCGCATCTTCGCTGTCGTACGTCCCGGTGCCCATCCTCCCGTCCTGCATCAGCTCTATCAGCAACGGAGATAGGGCCGGATCGAAACGTGATCCTGCCTGCTCCTCGATTGTTGACAACTGCTCGGGCAAGGAGAGCTTGTACCCGTGGACCGGAAGCTCGTTCATCCTATCGTAAGCATCCGCAAGCGCGATAATCCGCGCTGCCAGAGGTATCTCATCGCCTTTCAGGCGCAGGGGATATCCCGAGCCATCGTAATGCTCGTGATGATGATAGACTCCCATCACAAGATCCGAGAGGACAGCGCAGGGCTCCAGGATGCGCCTTCCTATCACAGGGTGCGCCGCCACCCTGCGGCGGTCTTCCTCAGTCAGCTTGCCCCTCTTTTCCAACACCCTGTCACTGAGCCCTATCATACCGATGTCATGCAGAAGGCCCGCCATCCAGACATCCGCTGCCTGCTCCGCCGTCAGGCCCGCCTCCCGGGCTATTAGCCGGGCATATGCGGCCACCCGCTCGCAGTGCGCGAACGTCCAGGCATCCTTCGCGCGCAGCGCCTCTACCAGCACCGCTGCATATCCGGCGCGTTCCTCCAGCGCCGCCTCGCCTGCCATGGCCTCCTCGAACTCGGGTACCTCCTGGTTGGCCATGGCCGCGCGGACGAAAGATATCCCGACAGCGGCAGCCAGGAGACCCACCATCGTCACGAGTGCGATATGAGTGCGCACTGTCACTACACCCGGGGCTGCTGCACTTACCAGGTAGGCTGTCACTATGAGCGGTATAGTGCCGGCAACCCCTACGGCCATCCAGGTCCGAGCGCTTACTACACCGCCCAGGCATTCGTGCCCTTCCCAGCTTCCTGCTGCCGCTATTCGCTGTCTGTCCATCTTCACTGCCTCCTGGCACGGTATCCTTGCATCTAGCGTGCCAGGCAGACTGCACGCAGGAAGACCATATCTAAAGCCTTGATATAAATACACTTATCGCTTTTGACAGCTTTGATGCCTTCGCTCTCCACTTGCACAATTTAGTAGTGTCTCACCCAGGGGCAGCACCCCGATCTCCGGAAGATATTGTCCACCAAGCTATTAGATGCTACGACAGATTTGTCATACACGGTACGGTAACGTACTCCTGCGGCAGGATATGTGAAACATGTATCAGGCAAGAAGGACAGCAAAGGCGCCCCTGCTGCCTTTACTGCCCAATAGAGAAGGAGTCAGCCGGGTTTGTGTATCCCGAACTTCCTGGCCTTGTATCCCAGGACACGCTCCGTAATGCCCAGCTTGCGGGCAGCACGTGTCTGCACCCAGGCGGAATCCTCCAGCGCACGGGTTATCATGTCCCGTTCCAGTACCTCCACGGCCTCGGCCAGGCCTTCCGGAGTCTTCCGCACCCCCCCGGCGGCATCCCTGATCTCCAGCGGCAGGTCGTCACGCTTGACAGTAGCCCCCTCGCAGGTGACCACCGCCCGCTCGATGGCGTTTTCCAGCTCGCGCACGTTGCCGGGCCAATCGTAGCTCTCGAACGCATCCAGCACCCCGGAGGACAGCCTCCCGACTTCCTTGCTGTGCTGCCTGCTGAAACGATCCAGGAAAGACGCGGCCAATTCCGGCACGTCCTCCTTGCGGCTGCGCAGCGCAGGGAGCATGATCGGCACCACGTTCAGCCGGTAGAAGAGGTCCTCGCGAAAGCGCCGGTCCCTGACGTCTTCATCAAGCCTGCGGTTCGTCGCGGATATTATGCGCACGTCCACCCTGATGTCGTCCTTGCCCCCTACCCTCTGGAACTCCATTGACTGCAGCACCCGCAAGACCTTTGCCTGGAGAACAAGGCTCATGTCCCCTATCTCGTCAAGAAACAGGGTGCCGTTGTCGGCAAGCTCGAACCTTCCCAGCCGCTTCTGGGTAGCCCCGGTGAAAGCGCCCTTCTCGTGCCCGAAAAGCTCGGATTCCAGCAGGGCCTCCGGGATGGCAGAACAGTTCACCACGACGAACGGCTGCTTGCAGCGGGGACCGTTGAAGTGGACCGCCCGGGCTACCAACTCCTTTCCGGTCCCGCTCTCGCCCTGGATGAGGACGGTGACATCAGTCTCTATCACCTTGGACAACGTCCTGAACACCTCCTGCATCGCCTTGCTGGCTCCCAGGATGCTGTCGAACTTATACCTGCCGGCAAGCTCGGACTGGAGCCGCCTGTTCTCCTCGACCAGCTGGTGCCTTTCCAGCGCCCTCTTCACCACCAGCTTCAGCTCTTCCTTCTGGAAGGGCTTGGTTATGTAGTGAAAGGCCCCTTCGCGCATGGCCTCGACGGCAGAGTCGATGGACCCGAATGCAGTTATCACAATAACGGGCACATGGTCCCCGGCCTCCTGCAACTTCTTCAACAGGTCCATGCCGCCCATCCGGGGCATCAGCAGGTCGCTGAGGATGGCTTCGCAGGGGTTCTCCCTGTGAATACGGAGCGCGACTTCTCCATCGAGAGCGGTAACGACGTCGTACCCCTCCGCCTTCATGATGAACTCCATCAGCCGCAGGCTGGCCGCATCATCGTCCGCAACAAGTACCCTTGCCCTGGCCATATACCCTCCGCTCCACTCTAGCGTTCCAGCCCGGCTTCCACTTCGACAAGGTAGCGGGATATCTCCTGCTGGAAAGGCCGTGCGACATCCACGAAATGCACTCCCACGTCGTAGGAATCGTCTTCCGCCGCGGGAGCCACCCAGGCGACTTCGCCCCGCACGGTGCCTGCCTTCGCCCGAAGGGCGAGCTCCAGGCGTCCCTCGAAGACGAACTCGTGCAGGTCCGCCACTGCATCCCCGTTCGACCGGTACGGGCAGACCACCTTATCGCAGTTATGGTCGAACAGCCACTCAAAGCACAGCTCGCAGCCATGGCGGGACCACGAGCGCAGCCAGCGCAGCCTCATCCCACCCGAGCTGATGTCCCTCGTCTGCGTCCGCCCTGCCCTTACCATGTCCGATCCCGGCGCCCGTATCCCGCACTCGACGTCCAGCGCTGCAGCCAGCCTGTTGCGGTCCCGCATACAGCTGAACTTCTTCATCCGGTATCTCAGCGAGCTCCTCTTGAGCCCCAGCGCGACCGCCGCGCGGGTGAGCACCCAGCCATTCTTCTCCAGGACGTCTATCAGCGCTCGCCTCTCGATCTGGCCAAGGGCGCAGCGGATTCCGCCGGCTTCCTCCGGTACGCGCTCGGCGCGACTCTCCGCGCGGGCGGGCGTCAGCCTGAGATGCCTCGATTCGATGATCTGACTGCCGGACAGCATGACCACCGCGCGCTGCACAGCGTTTTCCAACTCCCGCATGTTCCCCGGCCAGTCGTACTCCTCCATCAGCTCCAGTGCCGACTGGGAGAACCCAAGCACATCCTTCGATGTCTCGCGGTTCACCCGCTTCAGGAAATGCCGGGCGAGAGCCAGTATGTCGCCGCGGCGCTCCCGCAGGGGGGGCACCATTATCGGGACAACATTCAGCCTGTAATACAGATCTTCCCTGAACAACCCCCGGCTAATGGCATCTTCAATATCGCGGTTGGTCGTCGCCACCATCCGCACATCCACCCTCACTGTCTCGCGTCCCCCGATCCGCTCGAACTCGCTTTCCTGGAGGACCCTCAAGAGCTTCACCTGTGTCGAAAGCGACATATCCCCTATCTCATCCAGGAAAAGTGTCCCGCCGTCAGCAAGCTCAAACCGGCCCCGCTTTCGCCCCACGGCTCCGGTGAACGCCCCCCGTTCATGGCCGAAGAGCTCGCTCTCGAGCAGCATCTCGGGAAGAGCCGCGCAACTTACCTTGACCAGCGGCCTGTCCCGGCGCAGGCTCCTGCAGTGCAGGGCCCTTGCAACAAGTTCCTTGCCGGTCCCGCTCTCGCCGCGGATCAAGACCGCCGCATTAGTCGGGGCAGCCTTCGCTATTGCTTCCCGAAGCTCCTCCAGGCAGGGAGAGCCCATCAGGGCATCCAGGCCGCCGCACTCCTTTTCCAGCTGCTCGCGCAAATAGCGACTCTCAGCCAGCAATGCCTGGCGCTCGCTGATCCGCTGGACCACGATCTCTATCTCGTCCATCGAAAAAGGCTTTGTAAGGTAATCATACGCGCCCGCCTTCATCGCCTGCACGGCCGTCTCAACTGTCCCGAAGGCGGTGATGACGACAACGTGTATGTCAGGATGGCTCCGCTGTATCTCCTGCAGCAGCGAGAGGCCATGCAGCCCCGGCATCTCCAGATCTGTTATTACGATGTCAAAATCGCCGGAATGCACGCTCTCAAGGGCCTCGCTGTCGTCCTCCGCCTCTTCGACGCGGTGGCCGATCTCCTGCAGTATCTGGCACAGCGCTTCTCGCACAGACCGGTTATCATCGACCACAAGGATGGTGCTCATCGCCGCTCTCCCCCGACAGACCCCACTGGCAGCACCACATGAAAACTCGTGTGCTGCTCATGGCCGCTCTCCACCCACACGTCTCCCCCGTGTCCCTCGATTATACGGTGCACGATGGGCAGGCCCAGCCCCGTCCCGCCTTCGCTGGTAGTAAAGAAAGGCATGAATATCTTATCGATGTCACCGGGCGGTATGGGCTTGCCGTTGTTGCTGACCTCTATCTCCACGGCTCCCTCGCCCCGGTCCGTGTACTTCCGCCTCTCCGCCGTTAGCGACCGGACAGCCACGCCGATCCTACCGTTTGCCTCCAGGGCATCCAGCGCGTTCATCAGGATGTTGAGAAATGCCTGCTTCATCTGGGCAGAATCGAGCGGGATCGGCGGGACATCCTCGTAAGACCTGTCGATCTCCACACCGTTCCTGCTGCGTGGCAGCGCCAGGGCTATCGCCTCCTCAAGCACCTCCCGGACGTCCCTGTCCCTGAGTTCCAGCCGCGGCGGCCTGGCGAAGTGAAGGAAATTGTTGACAAGGTTGTTCAGGTTCTTTATCTCCTCGCGTATGCGCTTCGTCAGCTCGCGGTCACCTTCTTTATCCAGCCTTCGCTCGAGAAGCTCCGTAAACAGCTGTATCCCCTCGAGCGGATTGCGTATCTCGTGCGCCATCCCGGCCGAAAGCTCTCCGAGAGCTGCCAGGCGTTCTTTCAGCTGGATCTGGCGCTCCAGCCTCCGGGTCCCGGTGAGGTCCGTGAAGATGACCGACGCACCGATAGCCCTGTGCCGGTCGTCCCTCAGATCCGAGACCACGGTCCCGAGTGTCACCACGTGTCCGTCCGGCCGTTCGATCTCCATCTCCTCCCTGACCGCGGCCTGATCTCCCGACAGCGGGCGCAGCAGCAGGGCCACCAGTTCCGGGTAACCCGCCAGGGCCCCGGCGGCCTTCTTTCCTACGACCTCGTCCGGCCTGGCATCGAGTATGGCCGCAGCCGCATCGTTGAAGACCGTCACCGTACCGTCGAGCGTAGCGGTTATGAGGCCGCTGCCCATCGAGCGCAGGATGTACTCCGTGTAGCGCCGCTCCCTGCTGAGAGATATGCTGAGCAGGCGGATCGGCTTCACGACAGACTGGGTGAGCGCGAAACTCAGGAAGACAAAGACCAGGAAGCTCAACAGGCCTGTCAGGAAGAGGCGGTGCCGCAGTTCGCCAATATACCCCAGCGGCGGGAGCTGCTGTTCCAGCCCCAGGATGCCGACTATCTTGCGCTCGCTGTTCCATATGGGGGCGTAAGCAGCTATGTAGAAACTCTCGTCGGTGAGATCCCGGTACGGGGACGAGGCCCTCGTGGTCCCCTGCAGCACGAGCTCGAGATCATCGTCTTCGACCTTGAGAAGCTCGCAGGGGGTCCCGATGAGGATGTTCTTCCTCGCATCGGCAAGAACGTGGCGAGTCTCGTCTATGATGAACGCATGCCTGGCTCCCGAATCGATCTTGATCTTTGCAAGGACCTCGCGCACCCACCTGGATATGTACAGGTTGTCATTCCCGGGCACGAGGAACTTCAGGGAGTCGGCTGGAAGGTTTTCGGTAGCCACCGCGGCTGTCCTGCTCAGGCTGTGTCCTGCCTCACGCTCGAAACTCTTCTTGCTGGCGAAGTACACCCACCAGCCGGCACTGTTAAGCAGGACAAGAGCAGCAAGGAGGAAGAGGATGATGACCTTGGCCCGGAAATCCCGGTGCAGGAAATGCCTGTGCTGCTCGACGTCTCCAAGACCCGCCTTGGTCCCGGGGCGCATGCTGTCTCTCATAAGCCCCCTAACTTCCCGTCTGCCATCTCTTTGCAAGCTCAGGATAACACCGTGAGGAACACACTGTCAAGGAAGACCTGCATAGCACTCGCCGCCTTGCCCTTCTGCTCTTGACATGTCCACCGGGAACATGGTAGGTTCAGTTTTCAGGCAATAGAGATGTCCGGGCAAGAGAGGCTGGAGAGAGCAGAGGGAGGAAGAGATGAGGATGTCGAAGGGACGCGGGGTCACGGTAGGAGTCCTGATCATCCTGCTGGCCGCAGCAGCGGCCATACAGGCCAAGGATCAGGTAGTGGCGCAAGTCAACAAGGCACAGCTGACATTGGAAGAGTTCAACACCGCAGTCTCGCCGGGCGGCCGGGCCCCCCGCGGCACGATGACCGATGAGTTCAAGCAGATGATGCTCGACCGGTGGATAGATTCCGAACTCCTATACCAGGAAGCTGTCAAGCGGAAGATCAACCGCAGCGAAGAAGTGAAGAAGCAGATGGAGGAATTCCAGCGGCGCGTGAAGGATATGGAGCGGAGCATCGTCCTGCAGGTCTTCACCCAGAGAGAGATGGAGGTAATAAAGCAGCCGACCGATGAGGAGGTCAAGAAATACTACGAGGGGAACACCGATAAGTTCAACATCCCCGAGACAGTCATGCTTTCGCTCATCATGGTCGAGACCCAGGATGATGCACTGGCGGCGATCAAGCGCCTGAAAGGCGGCGAGGATTTCGCTGCCGTGGCCCTCGAGATCTCCATGGAGCCCACCAGCAAGAGGCGTGGAGGGAACATCGGCAAGATCGACCGTGAGAGACTCAGCCGGTTCGGCCCGGAAGTATCAGATGCTGCTTTCGCCCTCGAGTCCGGCACCATCAGTAACGCGGTCGTTGCCTCCACGGGCGGCGTCTACGTCCTGAAAACGGGCGAGAAGAATCCCGCGGTCCAGCAGACGTTCGAGCAGGTCAGTCAACAGGCCACGTCGATACTGCTGATGGAAAGACAAAAAGCCCACTACGAAGCCCTGTTGTCCAAGCTCAGGGAAAAAGCCAAGATCAAGAAGCATCCCGAACTGCTGAAGGTGGAAACGGGGCCTGGGAAGAACTAGGACCGGGGCCGAGGCGCTCAGGGAAGACGCAGCGAGACCCCCGGCTCTATGCGGTACATGACGAGCCCACTGAGGGCTTTCGGATAGAAGTACGTGGCCTTGCCGGGCATCTTCTTGCCCGCCAGGGCCACCTGCCGCACGGCATCCATCGGAGTGGCGTTCAGGAAAAGCGCGAGTTCGAACTCTCCTTCCTCCACCGAGGACCACGCATTGGCTTCATCGGTCACGTAGGAAAGGTTCTCGGGCTGCATCGGGGACCCGCCGTTAAGCGTGCCGTCCAGTATGAGCCTGTGCGCTATCGTCACGTCCAGGTACCGGTCCCCCGCAAGCTTTTCCTCTCCATCGAGCGATTCTGAGAAGCCTTCACGCAGCGTCAGCAGGTGGCAGCGTCTACCGCCCTGGTAGAGGCCGAACGCATGCCGTGAAGCTGCCGCCTTGAGGCGTGGGAACAGCTGGTTGCCTGCCACGTCCCCCTCGGGATCGAAAGGTAACTCCTCCACACAGAAACAGCGTTCCAGCCTCTCGATCAGACAATCGCCCCGCAGGCCGCCCGTGGACCGCACGAGCCTGTGCGCGGGCAGTATCGTAAGCGGCTCCTCTTCCATGTCCAGCAGGCACACCAGTGCATGGTTCGAGGAATCGTCCCCGCCGCCTCCCTGCCCCTTCCCCAGCAGCTCCCCTCGAAAGGAGCATGCCACCTCGTAGCGGTGATGCCCGTCCGCGATGAAGACGTCACAATCCGCAAGAACGTCTGCCGCCGTGCGCAGCGCGGCAGCATCCCTGATGGACCAGAGCCGGTGAGTCACTCCTTCCGCATCCGACACGGTGGACTCCGCATCGCGGCGGGTGTGCTCGGCAAAAAGCTCCCCGAGGCTCTTCCGCGGCGAGTGGTAGAGCGTCAGCAGAGGTGAGAACTGGCACATCGTCGACCGGATGAGCTCCAGCCGGTCCTCCCTCGCCTTTGCAAGCGTATGCTCGTGCGGCAGCACTCCCTCGCCCGGGCGCTCCAGGCGCAGGGCGGCGATGAGGCCCCGCTGGCGTCTCCACTCCCCTGTACTGAGCCCGTAATCCTGCTGGTAGATGTACATCGAGGGGACTTCATCCTGGATGAGGACACGATCGTCCAGCCAGCGATCAAGGCACTCGCGTGCCCTGCGATAGCGGCTGCGGCCTTCATCCGCGCCGGAAGTTGCCTTGCCGAGGATGAGGCGGATGACGTTGTGAGGATCCTGCTGGTGAAGACGGTCCCTGTCACCCGCAGATATCACGTCGTAAGGAGGAGCCGTGACACGCTCCAGCTTACCGACCTTGTCCAGGTTATACCGGATACCGCAGAACGGAAACAGACGAGCCAAGAGATGAGCCCTCCACAACCAAACTTACCGATCGCCTTCCTCTTCCGTAGCCGGTTCCCCCGCCCGGCCACCGGGTTGTCCGGTGGAGCGCCCGCCAGGTTTTTCGGTGGACGCGTGTACCTTTCTCAGGGCATCTTCGGCGACAGCGGATTTCAGACCCATCTCCCACAGGAGCTTGCAGTGCTTCTTCACCAGCCGGTCCTTGCCAGAATGAAGGTAGACGGCTCAGGGACCGCATCCGTTATCGCAGCGTCGATGTAGGGCCGGGCGATCGCGTGCCCGGCTGCGTTCGGGTGAACGCCGTCGTGGAAGAACTCAGGCTGGTCGCCACCGGGCAGGGACCGCCAGTCTATGCCGAAATGAATCCTCGGGTCCGAGTCCACCAGTGCGAGGATTTGAGGCGCATACAGGTCAATCCACGGGTTCAGGACCGCGAACTCGTTCAGCGCCAACGGGGGAATGGATATCATGATTTCCGGCACGCCGCGAAAGAACAGCATGCCCG
>SDBT01005985.1_pt1 | contig 20330 bp, 11 predicted proteins | sample 2277101 | NCBI WGS metagenome assembly SDBT01 (sample SAMN10404973, study PRJNA504765) | marine sediment metagenome | isolation source: marine sediment core GS10_PC15, 103 cmbsf | place: Arctic Ocean: Southern Knipovich Ridge | collected 2010 | reverse complement strand
CTCTTTAACCGTGCCGGGCTTTTTGGTGAAAAATCCCCTGAAAGTGAAAACACTTCTGACCGATGCCCGTTTAGATCGTGAAATTATTTTATTTTTAAGGGATCAGGGTATCGAGATCTTGATAATCGGCCCTGACAAAACGGCAAGCCAATGAGGAATATAAAACAATGAAAAAGCTTACCTGCTGCTATCTGATTTCGACTTTAATCGATTTGTTATTTGTGACCGCATGTGCCAACAAACCCAAAGGGCAAAAAAAAAGGCAGGAAGAAGCCTTAAGAAACCTTGGAGAAAGTTATATGGTTCAGGGGAACTACACGGCAGCCCTAAAGGAGTTTCTCAAGGCGGAACAGATTTACCCTCAGGATCCCCTGCTGCAATACGATTTGGGGCTGGTATATGTGGCAAAAGAAAAGTTTGACCTTGCAATCCGACAATTCAAAAAAGCCATTGAAATAAACCCCGGCTATGCGGCTGCAAAAAACAGTTTGGCAGCTGTCTATTTGGTCGAAAAGGAGTGGGACATCGCCATCCCCATTTTAAAGGAGGTGGCGGAGGATCTCCTTGATCCCACACCCCACATTCCGCTTTCGAATCTGGGGTGGGCCTATTACAACAGGAAAGATTACGGTTTGGCGGAAAAATATTATTCTGCCGCCTTGAAGAAAGAACCCAAATATATAATTGCGCTGCGTGGCCTCGGCCGAACCTATCTGGCAACAGGCCGGCCGGTCGCAGCGGTGGGGGTTTTTGAAAAAGCGGTTCAGAGTGAACCCGGGCTGGCGGAACTTCATTTCGACCTGGCCAGGTCGTATGCCTTGTCGGGAAATTATAAAAAAGCGCGGGATGCCTATCAGAAAGTCATCGAAATCGACCCGGACACCCCTTTGGCGGAAAAAGCGAGAAAAGGGATTAAAAAGATACGATGACGAAGCTGGTTTGTCCCTGAAAAGGGCTGACCTCCTGCAAATTGAAAAAGTTTGAAGTGCCTAAAGTGAGCTAAAGTGCCTAAAGTTATGGTGTCGCTTCTCTCCGCTGGTTTATATAATTGATGGAATGTCTTAACTTTAGTTCACTTCACACTCTTGCAGCGATTCTTCAGACAGAGCCGGATATCTCCGGCCTGGCCCAGAGACCCGGGGTTTTTAGAACAATATAAATCCCCTGCGTCGCCTATGGTGCTGTAACCTCCACCACAGCCCTTGCTGAAACCCCCATGGACATTGCCGTAATCTGTACCAGCTGCGGTGTGGTCCCGACCGGCGCAAAAAAGTGTACGACCGCCGTACCGGTGATGCCGGTTGTCGTCACAGTGATGCTGGTCGAGCCGTTTGAGAACCGCCCGACGATTGTTTCAAATGTTACAGCGGTTCCCGGGGGAACGCCAGTTCCCTGGTAATCGGTCACAGTGGCCGTAAGCACTGAAAAGGTTACCCCATCGGCCGGGGCCACCGTCGACCTAGACAACATCACATTCAGTATCATTCGCAATGGAACTGGCGCCCCCACAGGACTGGATGTCTGGGTAGTTGCAGGTTCATACGCCGGCGGGGCGTTAGGTACCGCCGACGCGACCAATACGGCGCCGTCGAGCGCGTGCAGCAGTTGGGTGGTTTCCTCCGGCGTAGCCATGGCCTCACGTATCCTGTTCCCCCACGGCCTCGATTATAGCAAAACGGCGCCTAAACCGAATCCCTTATTCCGGTTACGTCCCCATCCGCGCCGCGTTTCGGACCTTGCCCGGGTGGGCCCGCAACGATTTTGCCAAGGCTCCGGCGGCCTTTTCTCGTGATCTGATATAGACGAGCGGCGTGTTCCGCCGGTCCGACACCCCCGGGGCGACCTGGGGCCAAAGGCATGTTCTTTGGGGAGCGTGTCACCAGAACCTGGGAGGTCAAACATGTACGCGAAACGTCTTTCCCCATTGTTCATCGCGGCGGCTGGTCTGCTGTGGGCCGGCGTGTCGACGGGCCAGGCCCAAGTGGGCACCGCCACAACATATCAGGGCCTGCTGACCGACGCCGGCGAGCTCGTCAACGATGCCGCTGACATCGACTTCATGCTCTACGACGCCGAGACCGCGGGCGAGATGGTCGGCGCGTACAAGGCGTTTGGCGTACCAGTGGTGGACGGTCTGTTCAACGTCGACCTGGACTTCGGGGAGGGTGTCTTTCAGGGCGACGCGCGTTGGCTGGAAATCACGGTTCACTTGAAGTCCGGCGACGACTGGATAACGCTCAGTCCGCGCCAGCCGATCCGGCCGGCACCGTACGCGCTCTATGCCCTCGACGGCGCCGGCGGCGGTGGCAGCTCGCCCTGGTCACAGAACGGCTACATCGTCTACTACAACAGCGGCAACGTCGGTATCGGCACCGCCACGCCCAGCTCCCGGCTCTCTGTCCTGGAACCGGATACCTACGCCATCACGGGGCAGTGCACTGGTGAGGGCACCGAAGGTCATCTGGGCGGCGAAGGTGCCGGCGCCGAAGGCTCCGGACCGTGGTTCGGCGTGCTCGGCACGGCCACCGGCGCAAGCGGGACAGGCGTGAGCGGCGAGGCCACCGCAACCGCCGGATCCAACCGCGGCGTGTACGGCCGCTCGTACAGTACAATCGGCCGCGGCGTGTACGGCTATGCCTCCGCCGGCTCGGGCCAGACCACGGGCGTGCTGGGTGAGTGCATCAGCATCGATGGGTACGGCGTCTGGGGCTACAACGACAACGACGAGGTTGGCACCAACAAGGCCGTGGGTGTCTACGGCTCGACCAACAATGACCGTGGCATCGGCGTGAAGGGCTACGCGCCCGGCCCCCGCGGCGCGGCGGTTTGGGGCCGCAACCCCGGGATCTACGGACGCGGTGTGCTCGCGGAAGCCACCGGATCCTCGGGATCCACCTACGGCCTGGAGGCTTATGCTTGCAGCCCCAATGGCTACGGCGTGTATTCCTTCAACGAAGCCGAGAGTGGCAATGCGATTGCCATTCAGGGGGACACGGCCAGTCCGGACGGCTTCGGTGGGTACTTCAACGGCAAGGGTTACTTCAGCGGCAACGTCGGCATCGGCACGACCACGCCGGCTTCACCGCTGACCGTTAGTGGCATCGTCGAATCGACCTCCGGAGGCTTCAAGTTCCCTGATGGGACGGTTCAGACCACGGCCGGAGGTGGGGGCGGCGGATACTGGCTGCCCGCGGGCAGCGACATCTACTTCGACGCCGGCAACGTGGGAATCGGCACGACCAGTCCACAGCATCCGCTGCACGCGGTCAGCGATGCATATTACACCAGCCGCTTTCGGAACACGGGCACCGGCGGCGCCGCCGTGTTCGCTGAAGCGACGGCCCAATCGGGCACCACGCGCGGGGTGGACGGCTACGCCGCGAGCCCCATGGGGACTGCGTTATACGGCTTCAACGAGGCCGATTCGGGAGACGCCGTTGGCGTCCGGGGCGACACCGCCAGCCCCACCGGCATCGGCGTGAAAGGAACCAGTGACTGGGGCGGCATCGGCGTTCTGGGCAAGGCCGACGGCGCCACGGGCCGCGGCGTAGTCGGAGAAGCCACCCACGCCGATGGTTTCGGTGGTTACTTCCTGGGCAAGAGCTACTTCAGCGGCCGGGTCGGCATCGGCATAGAGACCCCTTCACACCCGCTTCACGTGGTCACAGCGACCGACAGTCCCGCCATCGTCGGCCATTACACGGGCCAAAACAGTATTGGGTATCTGGGTGCCGGATCCGAAGGGGTCTACGGCGAAGGCCCGACCGGTGTCGTGGCCGTCGGCGAAAACATCGGCGTCGAGGGCTTCGGTGGGGACACCGGGGTCCGCGGTGAGGGCGACGTATATGGCGTGCACGGCGACTGCTGGAACGGCATCGGCGTCTTTGCCGAAGGCCGCGGCACGACCACGGCCAACCCGGCGCTGCTGATCGAGAACTTCAATGCGGACGGCATCGCGCTCCTGTCCCGAAACGCCAGTTCCGACGTAAACGCCGTCTTCGTGAACCAGGGCGCCGGGGACCTCATCAAGGGCTTCACGGGCCCAGGCGGCGGCGATCTCGTCTTCCGCGTCACCAACGACGGAACGACACATACCAACGTGCTCCAGATCAACGGCGGGAGCGACCTCGCGGAGAAGTTCGACTTCTCCGGGCAGGCCGAGCCCGGGATGGTCGTCGCTATCGACCCGGACAACCCCGGCAAGCTCTGTCTGGCACGCGGCGTATACAACCGTTGCGTCGCGGGGGTGGTCAGCGGCGCGAACGGGGTAGAGACCGGTATGGTCCTGGCGAACCTGCCGGGCGCCGAAAACTCGCGGCCCGTCGCCCTCTCCGGCCGCGTGTGGGTCCATTGTGACGCCACGGGCAAGGCGATCGAGCCTGGTGATCTGCTGACGACTGCGGAACGTCCTGGACATGCGATGGCCGTCACAGATCATGCCCGCGCGCAAGGCGCTGTCATCGGCAAGGCCATGAGCCGGCTCGCACAAGGTGAAACCGGCATGGTCCTCGTATTGGTCAACCTCCAGTAGATCCGCGGATGCAAGAAGGAGGCATCACCATGAGTAAAAGAAACGCATCCGCGGCGACCGGCGCCTCACGTCGTTGGCGCTTTCTGGTATTGACTACCGCGGCGAGTTTGTTCCTGAGCTGTCAGTCTCCGCCGGTGACCGACTCCGCGGTTGCTCCGCAGCCCGCGCTCGGGGACTCACCGCGGCTCGAGCGGTCTGACGGCGTCGTCGCGGCGAAAATCGCGCGCAAGGAAGCCAAGATCGCGGGAACGTACGACGCGCCGCAGAACCCGGACGACCGCGCCAGGGAATGGTACGACATCATGGCCGGGCCGGACGGGATCTTCGACTTTCAGGAGATTCTCGACGCGAAAGCGCACGCCGATCGCATGCCGGTGTTGGAGGTCGACCCCGAACAGCGCGACGGCGGCCTGTGGCAATGGGAGTGGCTCGGCCCGGGCAATGTCGGCGGCCGGATCCGCTCCATCGTCATCCACCCGACCGTCACCGACCGGATGTGGATCGGCGGCGTCAGCGGCGGGATCTGGCGGACCGACAGCGGCGGCGGCTACTGGAATCCGATCAACGACTTCCTCCCCACGCTGGCCGTCGGCTCGATGACCATCCACCCCGACAATCCGGACATCATGTTCGCCGGAACGGGCGAGTATTCCGGCAGCGCCCACTTCATGCCCGGTGCGGGCATTTTCAAATCGACCGACGGCGGCTGGAACTGGCGGCAGATCGCGGACACCGCCAATTGGCGCTATGTCACCCGGATCTCGGCCAGTCCCACCTGGAGCGAGAATGTGCTCGCCGCCACCAACGCGGGCATCTACCGCAGCACGGACACCGGCGAGACCTGGTCGCGCGTGACGGACGTCCCCGCGGTGGCTTTCATGGACGTAAAGTTCCATCCGAATCACGGCAGTCGCGCCGTCGCCGGGCGGGCGAATGGCGGCGAGGTGTACTACTCCGTGAACAGCGGCGTGGACTGGATGCAGAGCACGTTCTGGGGCGCTCCGGCGGAGACCGCGCTGACCCAAGCCACCACGCCCGACGCGGACGATGAGCCCGACGTCATTCACGTCGTATCGACCAACGGGTTCTCGCTCTGGGACCAGGCGGACATCGGCTACGGGGGCGGCGCGGAGTACACCACAATCGATGAGGAGGTGGATTCCAGCACGCAACTCGTCGTAAACGACCTGCAAGACGCGCACGCGGCGGGTGAGCCGATCACCGCACGGCTCAAAGGCCGCGTGGAGTTGGCTTGGGCGCGGAGCACGCCCGATACCGTCTACGCCTCGATGAACTCCGGCCGCGGCTGCATCTGGCAGTCCACGGACGGCGGTGACGATTTCTATCTAATCAGCAACACCAATGACGATTATCTCGGGAAGCAGGGCGGGTACGACAACACCATCTGGGTTTCGCCGGTGAACGATGCGCACGTCGTGGTCGGTGGCATCGACTTGTGGCGCAGCCTCGACGGCGGCGCGACTCTCACCAAGATCAGCCGCTGGCAGGACTACCACACCGGTGACTCCGCTCACGCCGATCATCACCTCATCGTCGAGCACCCCAACTTTGATGGCGTGACCAACAGCACCGTGTTCTTCGCCAACGATGGCGGAATCCAGAAGGCCAACAATGTCTTTACCGTCAGCACCACCAGCGGCTGGACCAACCTGGCCTACAACCTCGGCATCACCCAGTTCTACCGCGGCGCCGCGTCCCCCGACGGGCAATACGTCACCGGCGGCACACAGGACAACGCCACGCTGCGCTACACCGAAGGCTACGGAACGATCTGGTATCAGTATCGGACGGGTGATGGCGGGTACTGCGCCATGAACTACGCCGATCCGGATCACCCGGTCTTCTTCGATGAGCACGTCTATCTTTCAATGTACCGCAGCTTCAATTGCGGCGGGGGTGCGGAAAGTGCGGTTTTTGGGCTGTCAGACGCCGGCAGCGGCGACACGGCCCTTTTCATCGCGCCTTTCACGGCCGATCCCGACAACGGGAACAACCTGGTCGCCGGTGGGACGAGCATCTGGCGCACCACCAATTCGGCCGGAGCATGTCATTGGGGCTCGATTCGCGATCCCATCACCCCCACTCCCGGCTCCAGTGCTGATCCCAAGTGCTCCGCGATCGACATTGCCGTCGGCGACGGCAACACAATCTGGGTCGGCTACCAGGATGGCCAACTGGCCTACACCACAAATGCGGGGGTCTCGTGGACCACAGTGGATAACAACGACTGGCTGGATCCGCTGCCCAACCGCTTCATCACCGACATCGCCATCAGCCCGCACAATCCGCTGGAGGTGCTGGTCACATTCAACAGCAGCGAGCCCGACAACGTCTGGTATACCGGCACACACGGTGCTTTCTGGTACGACGCTACCGGCACCGGCGATACCGGCCTGCCCGATCTGCACGTCAACACCGCCACCTGGCACCCGACCAATCCCAACTGGATCTATGTCGGGACCGCCATCGGTATGTATGCCTCGGAAGACAGCGGCGTGTCGTGGAACCGAACCCCGGCCTACGGCGATCACGACGGCCCGTGCAACACCTCCGTGCACGACCTCATCTGGGGTGGTGATCAGTTGATCGCCGTTACGCACGGACGCGGAATGTACCGCTGTCGACCGCTCGACAACGTCTACGTCGACTGGACGTTCGGCGGATTTGAGGAGGACGGGTCGCAACTGCATCCGTACGACACCGTTGCCGAGGGTGTCGACGCCTTGGGCAACGGCAGCGATCTGCATATCGGCACCGGCGACTACGACGAAGCCGGGGTGATCCGCATCGAGACCCGCAGCCGGGTCAGCGGCTACGGCGGGGTCGTGATCATCCGCTGACGGCGGCCTCGGCACCTGGAGCGCAGGTACGCGCACTGTGCAGGAGAAAACGATGCTCACACGTTTCCTGACATTACTCGCCGGTCTGTTGCTGGCAGTGACCGCAACCAATGCCGCACGCGCGGTCGACCTCGATATCGACTGGTGGACCATCGACGGTGGCGGCGCCATGTTCAGCACCGGCGGCAGCCTGGAACTGTCCGGGACCGTCGGGCAGCCCGACGCCGGCGCCCCGCTGGCCGGCAGCGGTCTGGAGTTGGTCGGCGGTTTCTGGCCGGCCGTCGGCGGCGAGGACGAGTTCTGCTACGGCGACCTCGACGGCGACAACGACATCGACCTGGCCGATCTCGCCCAACTGCTGGGAAGCTACGGCATGACCAGCGGAGCGGCGTACGAAGACGGCGACCTCGACGGCGACGGCGACGTCGATCTGGCCGATCTGGCGGGCCTGCTGGGTGTCTACGGCACAACCTGCCCGTAGCGGGCAGCCGGCGGACCGGCACACCACCTGAGTGCGCGAAGCCCCGCCAGGTTCCGCCGAAGGCCGCGAACGACTTCATGGCACACTGGAGATGGAAGCGAAGTATGCGTTTCACTGTGCAAGACCCCCGGCGCCGATCCGGGCCAACTGCATAGTCTGGTAAGAGTGTTTCACACGGCAATTTGGAGGACTGACATGCGCGGGAACTACAACTACATCTATTGGCTGGCAGCTATCGGGCTGCTGTGTGCTGGTCCGGCATTCGTGCTGGGCCAGATGGGCACAAACTTCAGTTACCAAGGCCAGCTCCTGGAAGCCGGCGAGCCGGTCACCGACCTGGTCACCATGCGCTTCAGCCTCTGGAATGCCGCGTCGAGTGGAAGCCAACTCGGCTCTGACTACACGGCGTCGAGCGTCGATGTCGTCGACGGCCTGTTCACCGTCCAGGTCGACTCGGCCAACTTCGGATCGAGCGGCTTCAACGGTGATCCGCGCTGGCTCGAGATCGAGGTCTACGACGCCGGCTGGCAGACGCTCTCGCCGCGCCAGCCGATCACGCCGGCACCTTACGCGCTCTTTGCCGCTGATAGTCCGGGCGGCGGCGGAACCTGCCTGTGGAGCGAGAACGGCACCAAGATCTACTACAGCACCAACCACGTCGGGATCGGCACGGCCGACCCGAATGTGCCCCTCCATGTGACCACGTCCGGCGACCCCGTAGCAGTGCTGGGGAAGAACACCGCGACCAGCGGCAGCGGCAGCGGAGTGTGGGGTGAAACGGGCTCCTCCACGGGCGCCGGTGTGTTTGGACAGAATATCAACAACGGCACCGGCAACCACGCGGGTGTCAAGGGTGTCGCGTGGGGCTCGTTCGCACAAGGTGTCATGGGCTACAACGGCTCCACTGCCAGTACTGCCATGGGCGTGCTGGGCCGCACCAGTCGCGGAGCCGGCGTGAAGGGCGAGGCAACCCACACGTCGAGCAGCACTGCTTACGGCGTGCATGGCGCAACCAGTAGCACGTCAGGCACCGGTGTGTATGGCTATGCGCCGGCGGGCGGCAAAGGCGTCGCAGGCTACAGCGGTTCCAACGACTATGGCTACCTGGGTTCGGACAACGGCGGAGTCTACGGCCGTAGCACGGACAACTACGGCGTGTACGGCTACAGCAACAACGGCGCCGGCGTGCGAGGTTACAGCGCCACTGACTGGGGTGTCTTCGGCTCGTCCCCCAACGGCAGTTCAGAGGCCGGCGTGGTCGGCGCCATCACTCTCGACAACGGCGGCACGCTCTGGAAGCCCAATAGTGGCGTCAGCGGTGGCTGCCAGGACGGTCAGGGCGTGGCCGGGCGCACCATCGAAGGCATCGGTGTGTTTGGTGAACAAACGAATTCTGGAAACATCGGCCATCTCGGTACGTCTACCGCGGGTGTCTATGGTGAGACCAACGACGCCGGCGACTACGGCGTGTATGGCCGAACGGACGGCAACTACTCCACTACCAACGGCGTCTATGGCCAAGCGACGGGCGCTACCTGGGGTATCGGTGTACGCGGCTCGGTTAGCAACACCAACGGCGTCGGCGTGTACGGCTACAACGGCGGCACAGGCTATGCCGGTGAATTCTACTCAGACTCGGGCTCCGCGGCCCGATTCATCGGCCACGACGATGACTGCGTTGTCATCGACCACGACGCCGGCATCACTAACTCCGCTGGACTCGTGATTGACACGGTCGGGAGTTATGGAGAGCAGGTCGGCCTGGAGGTCACGGTGGACGCCGAATTCGGAAGGCTGGCCACCTTCGACCTCAACGGCGCCACTGGCTACCTCAGTTCGGCCTTCCTGGTCACTGCCGACAACTCCGGAAACGTCGTCGAAATCCTGGGCGAGAATACCGTCTCGGACGAGGATGTACTCCGCGTCCAGTCTGACGGCTATGGCAGTGCTATCTACGGCTACAACTCGCGCAACCAAAGCGATACCCCCGCCGTCCACGGCTATCACATCAGTAGCACCAGCTACTACGGCGTCGGCGTGAAGGGTGAAGGCGGCTACATGGGCGTCGAGGGCCGAGCCACCGGTGGCGACGGCACCGGAACGAAGTACGGCGTCTACGGATACGCTACCAACGGTTCCACCAACTACGCCGGTTACTTCAGCGGAACCCTGCGCTGCACCGGGCAACTCATCAAAGGTAGCGGGACGTTCATGATCGACCATCCGCTCGATCCCGAGAACAAGTACCTCTACCACTCGTTCGTCGAGTCGCCCGACATGATGAACATCTACAACGGCAACGTCGTAACCGACGAGAACGGCGAGGCCCTGGTCACGATGCCCGAGTGGTTCGAGGCCCTCAACATGGAGTTCCGCTATCAACTCACCGTCATCGGTCAGTTCGCCCAGGCGATCGTGGCCGAGAAGATGGAGGACAACCATTTCCTGGTCCGCACCGACAAGCCCGGGGTCGAGGTCTCGTGGCAGATAACCGGTATTCGCCAAGACCCGTTCGCCAACGCTAACCGCGTCCAGGTCGAGGTCGATAAGCCGAAGGACGAGATCGGCACGTATATCCATCCGGAAGCCTGGGGCGTGGATCCCGGTCTCCAGGTGGATCGTGTGAACGAGGCCCGACGCCTGTCCGACGCCGAGGCAAACCCGATCGACTAAGCGTGGAGGTGGATCATGAGAATCTGTAAACAGCTCAAACTGGCTTACGCGTTGTCGCTCGGCCTGATCCTGGTCTTCGCCGCGAACTCGGCCTTCGGCGACTACTCCATCGACTGGTGGACGATCGACGGCGGCGGCGAGATGTGGACCACCGGCGGTGACTTCGAGCTGTCCGGCACCATCGGCCAGCCCGACGCCGGCGTCCTGATGACCGTCGGCGATTACGCGCTCAGCGGCGGCTTCTGGCTCAGCGCCGCCGAGGACGAGTTCTGCTTCGGCGACCTCGACGGCGATCTCGATATCGATCTCGCCGACCTGGCCCAACTGCTGGCGAACTACGGTACCCCGAGCGGCGCCTTCTACGAAGACGGCGACCTCGACGGTGACGGCGACGTGGATCTCTCCGACTTGGCCGGACTGCTGGCCGTCTACGGCACGACCTGTCCGTAGCCGTCGCGCGGCACAAGCGCTTCACGAGGAGGGTCGGCCCACCAGGGTCGGCCCTTCGCGTTGTCCGGGCTGATCTCTTCTCCGGGCGAGGATCGGCACGCTGATACAGGTGTCGCTCCCGATAACTACCCATTCGCGCGCGGTTTCTCCGAGGTTTTCTGGGTTTCGCCTGATACACTGGTGTCAGGGCGCTGCGGGTGTCTCCCGCTTGATCTCCTGAGCCACGGTTCGGGGCGATCGTTCCGCTCAGCCAAAACGTCTCACTTCGAACGATGGAGGACAGAGATGCACCGGAAACACGTTTACATTTCGTTTGTCGTAGCCATTGGCTTGCTGTGCGCGAGCACGTTGCTGGCGCAGGAGCCGGTGGGCACGGCCTTCACCTATCAGGGGCAGCTCAAGGACGGCGGAGTCCCGGCCCATGATGAATACGACTTCATCTTCAGACTGTTCGACGACCCGGTCGGCGGCACACAGGTCGGCGGCGACGAGGAGATCGACGAGTGGCTCGTCAGCGACGGGCTGTTCACCGTCCTGCTGGACTTCGGCACCAGCGCCTTCACCGGCGACGCGCTATGGCTGGAAGTGAGCGTGCGGATCGACGGCGGCGGAGAGTACACCGACCTCTCGCCACGCCAGCCGCTGACCGCCACGCCCTACGCCCTGTACGCGCTAAGCGGCCCCGGCAGCGGTGGCTTCTGGGCAGCCAACGGCGACGATATCTACAACACCAACAGCGGCCAGGTCGGCATCGGTACGACCAGTCCTCTACACCCGCTGCATGTCGTGAGCGCCTACGCCAACGCTGTCTACGGCGAGAGCAGCGGGTCCGGCGGTGTCGGCCTGCGTGGCAAGGCCAGCAGCTTCGAGGGCGGGGGCTTCGGCGTCCGCGGCGATAGCTACGGCCCAACCGGCTTCGGCGTGTTCGGCATCGCCGCGATGACCACCGGCAATAACTACGGCGTGTATGGGCAGAGCCAGAGTCAGACCGGCCGCGGCGTGTACGGCCTCGCCAACAGCGCGACGGGCGTCAATTACGGCGTCTACGGGGTGACCAATAGCCCCGACGGCTGGGCGGGCTACTTCTCGGGACGCAGCTATTTCGGCGGCGACGTCGGCATCGGTACGTCGAGCCCGGCGGAAGCTCTGGACGTTGAAGGTACGATCAAGACGACCGGATTCCAGCTCACTACCTCGCCGGCCGACGGTTACGTCCTCACCAGCGACGCCGCCGGCGCGGGCAGTTGGCAGCCCTCGGGCGGGGGTGACTCGCTCTGGCTAACCAGCGGCGATGACATTTACTTCGACGGCGGCAACGTCGGCATCGGGACCGCTACGCCGGATCTCGGGCTCTTGGATGTCGCCGGCGTGGCAGCTATGGACATTCTCCCCGCCGGAGCTGGCTGGATCGGCACCAGGGGCGCGAATGGCAGTTTGAATGCCAACTTTTCCTACCTCACGAACTATCCAAACAACGGCTATGTCTCGGCAAAGAACTCTTCCGGCACCACTCGGGCGGGAATGTATGTGGCGGCTTCAGGGGTAGGCACCATCTATGCCGACGTAAAGAACTTCCGCGTGCCGAACCCCAACCAACGCGGAACGGACATCTGGTACGCATGTGTCGAAGGTCCGGAGGCGGCGGCGTATGTTCGCGGAACGGCTCATCTGGTCGGCGGTCGCGCGACCGTCACTTTTCCCGACCACTTCACGGCCGTCGCCACCTCGCAAGGAATGACCGTTCAGACCACGCCCCGTTCCGCCGAGTCCAAAGGTCTGGCGGTGGTCGAGCGGAGTATCGAAGGCTTCGTCGTTCGCGAGCTTCTCAGCGGCGCCGGCACGTACGACTTTGACTACACCGTGATGACGGTCCGCCAGGGACACGAGGATTATCGCGTGATTCGGCCCAGCACAGAGGGATTGCCGGCCGGAGAGATCGAAGCCGACAAACCCGGCAATGCCGACGGGACCACCGATACGGAGGCGCGCTAATGAGCTGCTTGAGTACCAGTCACCCGGCGGACGCACTCAAACACACGGTGCTGTGTCTCGCCGTGATGTTGGCGCTGGCGCCGGTCGCCCTCGCCCAGGACTTCGCCATCGACTGGTACACCGTCGATGGCGGCGGGGCGATGTTTACGACCGGCGGCGATTTTGAGCTGTCTGGCACCATCGGGCAACCAGACGCCGGCGCGATCATGACCGGCGGCGATTTCGAACTTGCCGGCGGCTTCTGGGCCGGCGCCGCCGAAGAGCCGTTCTGCTTCGGCGACCTCGACGGCGACAACGACGTCGATCTCGCCGACCTGGCCCAGCTGCTGGCGAACTACGGTACCCCGAGCGGCGCCGTGTATGAAGACGGTGACCTCGACGGCGACGGCGACGTGGATCTCACCGACTTGGCCGGACTGCTGGGCGTCTACGGTACGACCTGTCCGTAGCCGTCTCGCAGCGCAAGCCCGGATTATTCATGTGGCCCAGCCGCCCTCGGCTGGGAGTACGATAATCGGCATTCGCAGCACACAGCCGAGGGCGGCTGTGCCACACGGCATGGCCGTGAACGGTTCCATGAATAATCCGGGCAAGCGCTTCACGAGAGGGGCCGGCCCAGCGGGGCCGGCCCCTCACGCGTTGCCTCGGGGCATGTCTTTCAAATGCACAGGCAGCCTGCGCATGTCGGTGCCGATTCCGATAATCGCCAGGTGCCCCGCGGCTTCGGGGGCAGCGTCAGCTTTCCCTGCCCGCCGACCCACGTCGGTTTGCCGGCGGGTACAACGTATTGCATGTTCCTCTATGTAGGGGAATTTCGGCCGCAGCTTCGCGCACGGATGTCGGTGGGACACGACGTCGACGAAGGTGTGCCTGATGACTCGTCGCACGATCTATCTGCTGTTCATTGCCGTCCTTTTCCCAGCGGTCTCCGGGTGCTGGCCCGAAGCGGACGATGCCGCGTTATGGGACATCGTGACCGAGATGGTCAAGACGATCGAGCCTGGTGAAGGTGACCCAGCGGCGGACACCGGCGCCACGGACGGTGCGGATCCGAATACCGTCACCGCGCTCGATGACGCGAGCTTGGTCGCCAAGGTGCGCCGGGTGGGCCGACACCACTTTTCGCGTCCGAAAGCTCACAAACGGCTGGGTGGAGATCAATCCTCAGAGACGTTTGAATTGGGCGACCCTTTGGCCGAGCATCTTGCGCTCGGTTCCGGATCGGCCGACAGCACGCCGCCCGCTGATTGTGAGACTGACGGCAGTCCGCCGACCTGCGCCGATAATGAGGCGGGTCCCCAAATCACCTGCTATCGTACGAAGGGGCACGCCGGCCGGGATTTCACCGACTGCCTCAGCGTCAAAGGACGCATCGGCAAAGCCCACGGCAAGAAGAAAAAGCACACGTTTGAACTGGCACTGCGGCCTCACACCGGCCCAGCTATAACGCTCGGGGATTTCGATTTTGAAAATGGCGTGGCTCACGCATTCGTCTTCGTATGGGACGGCTCGACGGCAACGTTCCAGGTTGATGACGCTGCCTTGCAGGGCGAGTTCGAGTGTGACTCGATCAACGCGATTCAACTGCGGACCCGGGCAAAAAAGGGCACGGTCGAGTTCCATGACCTCAAGGTCAACGGCGATGACCTGGATTGCTCGGGCGAGGCGCTCCGCGGTCGTGGCAACGATCTTCACAACATGCGAATCGAAGGGGATTTCGCGGACGGCATCGCGCTGAGCGGCACTGTGCGAATAACCTGGAAGAAAAAACACGCCCCGAAGAAGTTCAAACTCGACTTTGAGATCATCCTCGGGGTCGTCCCCAACGAGATTCCTGAGCCGCCGGTGGACTGCAACGAGAACGGGGTCCCGGACGATGAAGATCTGCTCGCCGGGACCAGCGCCGACTGCAACGCCGACGGCGTGCCGGATGAGTGCCAAGCGGATACCGACGGCGATGGCACGATCGACGCGTGCGACGCTTGCCCGCAAGATCCGGACAAGGTCTTCGCGGGTGCTTGCGGATGCGGCGTGGCTGACACGGATGCGGATGAGGACGGGGTCTTTGACTGCGACGATCTCTGCCCGGAAACGCCGGTCGGCGTGATCGTCGACAGCAGCGGCTGTGAGATCCTGAGTCTGGACATCGGCGAAGACATCACGCTCAGCGAGGTCGCGCCGGTTCAACTACAGGCCGAGATTAGCGGCGGAACGCCACCGTACAGCTTCTGGTGGTCCGCGCCTGACTGGGAGGGATCCACGGAGCAGAATCCGATTGTGATGCCGACGGAAACGACCACGTATACGGTAACCGTGTCGGACTCGTCGATTCCGCCGAACGTCCTGAGCGACACGTTGACGGTCGAGATCGAAACGCCGGCCGGGCTGGGTTACGCGATCGTGAACCTCGGCTCGTTGAGTTCGAGTGGCAGCTATCCGGCGGGGATCAATGATCACGGCCAGGTGGTGGGCTACTACCGCACCGACACGGAGGCGATGCGCGCGTTTCTTTACAGCGACGGCGCGATGATCGATCTGGGTACGCTTGGCGGCGCCGACGCCTATGCGCGCGACATCAACAATGCCGGTCAGGTGGTCGGCGAAGCCATGGACGACCAGGGGCGCTGGCGCGCCTTCTGGTGGGACAGCTCCGACGGGATGCATGATCTGGGAACGCTCGGCGGGGCCACGAGTGCGGCCTACGCGATCAACGAGTCCGGGCAGGTCAGCGGGTTCTCGGACAACGGAACCGCGCTGCACGCGTTTCTGTACAGCGACGGGGTGATGAGTGCCCTCGACACGCTCGATTACTACCAGAGCGGCGCGTTCGATATCAACGACGCCGGGCAAATGTCAGGCGTCGTCGTGTCGGCGAGCGGTGCGCCGTCGGCTGTCGTGTTCGACGGCAGCGACATCTTCGACCTCGGTGCCGCGATATCCGGCGGATCGCAAGCCTGGAACATAAACAACTCCGGAATGGTCACCGGCTACGCGTGGGGATCGGGCGCGTATCGCTCGTTCCTCTACGCCGCGGGGCAGATGGTGGAGATCGGAGCGCTCGAGGGGTTCCGCGATACGTACGTCTACGGCCTCAACGACGCCGGGCAGGCTGCCGGCATCGTGACCGATCCCGACACCGGGCTGTCGCACGCCTTTCTCTACTCGGGCGGGGTCATGATCGATCTGAATGACCTGCTGCTCCCGGAGCATGGTTGGGAGTACCTCACGGCAGCCTTCGCAGTCAATAGCGCCGGACAGATCGCGGGCTATGGCCAAATCAACGGCCAATTCTGCGGCTTCCTTTTGACTCCAGTGCCCTAGAGCGTCGCGAATCCAAGTGTAGCGGCCGACGCCCCTGTCGGCCGAGGAAATCAGCAGGCCATCCACGTCCGACAGGGGCGTCGGACGCTACGGTTGGATTGAATCTGCTCTAGCGACCAGTTTACTGGTTGGTTGAATTCGCCCCGGCGCGCCTCGTAGCGGGAGCGCGTCAATACGAACGGAACACGACGATGTAGTCGCGCACGCCGTTGGGCGGCGTGGCAAAGCTCACACCTTGCTGGCCGGCCGTGGCGTCCACGGTGAATCCCGAATCGTCTACGGTTCCACCCTCGTTGATGTACAGCACGTCCAACTCGGACATTAAGACGCCGGTCAAACCGAACTTGTCGCCACGCCCCACGGTCAGCCGGTCGGCGTTTGCCGGCGGGAACGTCGTCAGACCGTCGAAGTCATACAACTCGATTGTCGTCACGGTGGCAAAGGGGACGGCGCCGACCGTTGTGCTGCCGCCCCCGGCGGACGGTGTGATGCTGATGACCTCGGACTGCGCCTGCCCGCGCGCGTTGAGCCCGGTGACGCGCGCCGTGGCGCTGTTGATGTTGTTGTTCTGATCGGTAATCACGATCACGACGTTACGCGGCTCACTGGGGCTGGTCAGGCCGGCGTTGATTTCATGCCCGGGCGCCCCGCCGGTCGCCGCCGCAGCGATGAGCGTCTCGGCCAGAATTCCGTCCGTGTCCGCTGCCGCCGGTGCCGGGAAGTAGTTCTGCAGGACGTTCGAACCGACCACCACCGACGTGGTGTCCGTCGACGTGCGGCCGACCGCGTCCGTGACGGTACAGGCGATTCGGTAGGTGCCGTCGACGCTCGCGCCGCTGGGAGCCGTCCAGGTGTTGGCGGCGTCGTCGGCCAGGTCGGTCTGATTCGCAGCGCCCAGCGTTCCCGCCGCCGCTCCGGCCTCGTCTATCACGCTCCAGGCATAGTCGAACGTGCTGGTCCCGCCGGTCTGATCGGCGAAGAGATCTACCGTCTCGCCGGGGGGGACGAACAGGAGGTCCGTGGTGACGTCGAGCGTAAACGACTGCTGCGTCGTGACCACCACGGAGATCGAGTCGGTTATGGACTGCCCGGCGTCGTCGGTGATGGTGCAGGTAAGCGTGTAGGTGCCCGTGGTCGGCACTGACCACTCGTTGGTTGCGTCGCCGGCTTCATCAGACTGCTCGGCCGTTCCGGGCGCGCCCGCGCCGACTGTAAATGTACCGGCAGCCACCCCGGCGCTATCCTCAGCCAGCCACGTGTAGGTGTACGGCGTCTCGCCACCCAACTGGTCGGCCAGCAGGGTGACCAGCGTCGAGGGGGCGACGAAGGTGTCGTTGGCCGTCAGGTTCAGCGTGAGCGGATTCTGGACGACGATTTGCGCCGAGTCGACGGAGATGTTGTCCATCGCGTCCACCAGCTCGACCACAATGCGATAGCTGCCCAGGCTGCCGGTCCCGGCCGGCGGCGCCGTCCAGGCGTTCGTGACATCGTCAGCGGCCACCTGCGTCGCCGAGCCGACCCCGATGGATCCGGTCGAGAATGTCCCGGCCAGGGCATCGCTCTCGTCGAAGCAGCTCCACAAATAGGTGAGATCCGCGGCACCCCCGGTTCGATCGGCAAACAGGTTCACGGTTCCGCCGGGGCCGATCACCGTCACGGCCGCGGTCAGATCCAGACTGAAGCTGTCGCTGACATTAAACTGCACACTGTCGGTGAACTCGTTGCCGACGGCGTCGGAGACTGTGCATTGCGCACGATAGGTGCCTTGCGTCGCGGTGCTGGTGAACGTCACCACGGGAGCGCTGGTCGAGTCGAGCAGCGCGTTATTCGTCGTCCCGCCGGGCTCAGTCAACGTCCACGCGTAGTCTAGCGGAGCGACACCGCCCACGAAGGCCGCGGTCAGCACAGCCTCTTCCCCAAACGGAGGGACTGGTCGGCGGTCGATCGAGATGTCGAGCGCGAGACTCTGGTCGGGCACGTCGACGCTGCTCACCACCACTCCAACCGAATCAACGAACAGGACCCCCAATGAGTCGGTGGTGGTCAGGGTCAGCCGGTATGTGCCAGTCGTCGGGTCTGACGTGAAGACTGGATTGGGAATCTGCGTGTCGCTCATCCGCGTGGGAGCCGGCGTGTTGTTCGGACCAGTCACCGACCAATCATGGCTGTAAGGCGGAACGCCACCGTTGATCGTGGTTATGAGCTGAGCCTGTCCGCTGACGCCGCCGCCCTCGACCAAGGCCTGCTTGTCCACCGCGACGTCGACGTTTAGCGGCTGGCCGACGTCGATGTGGACGGCATCCGCGGCCTTCATCCCCCCGGCGTCAGTAGCGGTACAGACCACCGTGTAGGTGCCTACCGCCGCCGCACTCGAGAACGTGGGAGACGCACTTGCGGTGTCATCCAACCGTTCGGGCTCGGAGGTGCCCGACGGATTGATCACCGACCACGCGTGGGAGAACGGCGCTACGCCGCCGTGAATCTCCACGCTGAGTGCCGCGGTTCCGGCCGGGGCGGCGCCCCCCGGCATCAGTGAGGTTTTCTCGGCAACGACCGTGGCACCGATGGCCCCGCCGACGGTGAGCACGAGCGAGTCGGTGGCGGAGACGGAGTCGGCGTCCGCAACGGTACCGCGAACCACATATGATCCGCTGGCGCTGCCCGGGGTGAAGACAACCTGCTCGCGGTCGGTTGCACTCAAGCGAGAAGGGTCATCCACGCCGTCGGGGCCGGCCACGCTCCACTCGATGCGGACCGGGTCGCGCCCACCGAGAACATCGGCGCTGAGCGTGGCCTGTTCACCGGCGCCGGCCGGAAGTGCCAGGCGATCCGCCACGACATCCACGCTGAGTCCCTGGCCCACGGTTATCGCCGTCGAGCCAATCAGAACCGTTCCGTCGGCATCGGTCACGGCGCAGCGGGCAAGGAACGATCCGGAAACGTCGCCGCTCTCGAACTCCGGCGAACGGACGGCGGTATCCCACAGCAGCTCATTGTGCAACTGGCCGCCCGGGCCGATCACCTCCCAATCGAAGCTGTAAGGCTCGCGTCCGCCGATGGGTGTCGCGAGCAGTGTGGCCACCCCGCTCGGCCCTCCGCCGGGCAGCACCGCGCTGCGACTCGCGACCACGTCGAGACCCATGACCTGCCCCACGAGTACGACGACAGACTCGACCGAGCTGGTCCCATTGGCGTCCACGATCGTCGCCGTCAGTACATACGTGCCAACCCGCTCGCTGCTCGTGAAGATCGGGGCCAGCGGATCGGTGGTGTCCAAGCGGTTATTGTCGAGTTGGCCGTCTGGCCCGGTCACGATCCAGGTGACCTCGAAAGGCGGGGTTCCCGCGTCGGGCGTCAGGTGGATCGCGGCACGGCCCCGCGGACCCCCGCCAGCCACGACGCCCACCCGGTCCGTCGTCACGTCGAGGCCGACTGCCGTTCCAACCTGGAGGATCACCCTGGCGGCGTACGCTTCGCCACCTGAATCTGTTACGGAGCAGCGGATTTCATATGGGCCATTGGCTGGGCCCGCCGTAAAACGAACTTCGGCCGCATCGGGAGAGTCGAGCAGGTCGTCCGCCGGTCCGTTGGCCGGATCCGTCGCGGTCCAGCAGAATGAATATGGCGGCCGACCACCCAGCGGAATCGCTCTCAGGCGCGCATCCTGGGCGGTTCCGGGCAACGCCGAGAGCTGATAGTGATCCGTGGTGATCACAGCCGAGAGCGCGCCATCCGGTGTATCGAAAGCAAAGAACAGCGCGCAGCACCCGGTCAACATGAGCGCAATTCCGCCGCCGGCACACGTCAGGAATGCCGTGCGACCCAGTCTCGAGGCACGATCAGACCGCATACCAGGATTATCGGCAGAAACCGGCCCGGCTCATTAGCTGCGGCAAGGCCGTAAGTCTCACATTGACAGGGAACTATGTACGCAACGCTCGGGACAACCTCTGAGGTGTTTAGAACGAAAGGGCCTGCCAACGGCAGGCCCTGGTTCTGTCACGGTTTTGCGGAACGAAAT
>SDBT01005984.1_pt1 | contig 20332 bp, 12 predicted proteins | sample 2277101 | NCBI WGS metagenome assembly SDBT01 (sample SAMN10404973, study PRJNA504765) | marine sediment metagenome | isolation source: marine sediment core GS10_PC15, 103 cmbsf | place: Arctic Ocean: Southern Knipovich Ridge | collected 2010 | reverse complement strand
CCATACTTAAAAGGCTGATTAGGATAAACGGCGTGTCCGCCCAAATCCATCAGTTTCTTTTCTACAAGCTCCCCGGCCTCGGCGCCATGTATCTCTTTAGCTTGTCTTATGCTTTTCAGTAACGCTACAGGTGATACAAATTCTAACATTTCGAATTTTACAGTTTTTGCCTGTTCTTTTGACTTGTCCATCATTCACCAGCTTTTTGGCCTCTCCACTTGAAAAACCTAGTCATAGTTATCATTGAAGGACTTATCTAAGCTTGCTGCATACGGCGGATTATATTATCTTGACAGCAGCGATACCATAATTAACTTTGCAAAAAGTCTCTGCCGTCCTATTGTTTCTATTTGTGAATTGTCTAGCTATGGCGTAACTCCTTTCGGACAATTCGTTTGGTGATAACACCTTAAATTTAGCGTGTCACTATTTGGATGGCCGACAGGTCTTAAGTGTTTGCAAAACAAAGACTTACGGAAACACAGCTCTTCCAAGCTCCGACAACACCGACAATCATTAAGACGATTTTAGGTATGCGCTAAGGTTAATATCGAGCTATGTTGTATCTTCAGATACCCATATGATGCCCCCGCTATTGCGACCTAGAGATAACTTTTTTTATAGCAAGAAGTTCTCTTTTTTTTATTGAATTTATTGATTAAAGTGGCCAGTTCGCTGTACAGCTTTGGTCCTGAGGATTGTTACAATTGAGCCATTGAGATGCCCAGTCGGCTAAATCCAAATAGTCAATCTTATCATCATCAACGAAGTCGACCTGCTCGCAGTTTTGGCCTGTGGTGCAGTTCGTGTCCATCCAGTAATTGGCCAGCACTATAAAGTCTTTCATGTCAATATAACAGTCACCAATGAGGTCTGAAAGCAAATCGAAATTCCTGGAATAAACTTCATCACAGTTTTGCGGGTCAGGGTTATTTGAGGTTTCAACGATGCTTATATCATCAATCCATATTGTTCTGGGAGCACTGGCACCTAATAGGAATATCAATGACACATTGTCATCATCAGGGGCAACGCCGCTTATTGTAAAAGTTTGCGGACTTGTAGTCAGATTGGCATTATGGACTATAAATGACGCGTAAGGCCAATGGCTTTCCAGCACTGTTACGGTCATAGAAGTGTTTCTGTCTGCCACTGCCATATACGTTAGATTGTAAGTATAATTTTGTTTTGTCTTAAGAGGCTGATAGTATTGCAAGTGCCAGTCCGTACCGGTTACCTGGTTTATTATGAACTTATGAGAATTTGGTCCTGACAGTTTTGATGTGGTATCTGTCGATTGAGACATCGAAAGTCCGCCTGAATACCAACCTGTACTCCATCCTGTTACGCCAAGATCAAATTCGCCGTTGATGATTTTTTCAATTGATGGAGGCAAAACAACCATAGCTTGACTGGACTGCGGGCCTTGGTTTCCTCCATCATCTATAGCTGTTACAGTATAATAATATGTATTGCCCGCAAACAGCCTTCCATCTTCATATGATTCATCATTGCTGTATCCAATCAGCTGCCCATCTCTTTGGATCTTATAACGGTTTATTCCCTGGTCATCAGCAGCAGGGTTCCAGCTAAGTATTTGCGAGGATGTGTTAACGTTAGCTGTCAAACCAGTCACCTTGCCCGGTGGTATAATGTCATTAGCACCCATTATTTCAGCCCTGAAACTTTGCTCATCCATCGCATGCTGGTACAAAGATGAATCCATTTCATCCCGATAGTTTTGAGCGACTATTTCGTTAACTTCGAGTCTGCATTCACCCCAGCCAAGCTCCGGCATTGATATGTCCCAGTTGGTGTTTATATAACCCAAAGCTTTGATTGCCGGATAATTTTCAACGAGGATAAAGAATGGAATGAACCATCCGCTCCAACTGGTCTGTCCCAGGTCAGTGTTATTATCTGTTGGACTTGATTCACCGATTAAAACCGGCTTGTTGCGTAATGCGGCTTCATTTAGAAAGTTAGTGGTATAGGTGGTTATGATAGACCAATTGCTGAATAGATTAATAGACCACCAGTCAACATAATCATCTCCGGGATAGTAGGGCATATACTGTGATGAAGCTGCAGGTACTATATTCCACACCGTGGCAACTTCCAGGTTATGATTTCTTATCGCGTTTGTTATTCGGATAAACGCCTGTTTATAAGCAGTTGGGTCATAGTTATTGCATGAACAATTAGCTTCGTAGCCTATTCTAAGGTAAACCGAGTGGCCGAGTCTCTCAAGTGTCTGACACAGATTTTCTATATCTGCATCTCGTAAGCCTGCTGCTATGTCCGTTTCCATTCCGACTATGTATAATCCAATCTGAACAACTAAGTACTCATTATTCTGATTGTAAGATTCCAGGTCAGCGATAAGGCTGTCTATGTCTTGAGGTCCTATCCCAAGTGCCCAATAGGTCATGTAAAGTTCCGGATGTTCATTTGGGTCCATTACGTTTACAAAATTACTATATGCGTCAGGGGCCTGGCCTGCACCATTCAGAACGGTATCAACTGGTTCCAGCATGGCCCCGTAATAATCTCTGGCGGTGTAACCCCTGTAACCCCAGACAGAGTTGCCAGCTGATAAGAGAATTATATTTAATAATAGAATGGTTCCTATGTGTTTGATTTTTTACACTCCTTCCAGATTATCCGGATTTCCGGCTGTGCACTTATATTATATGTTTTTACATGTCGAAAGCCTGTGCAATGCCTACGCTTCGAATCATATAAATGGTTTCAAAAGCGCGTATTCTATATATATTCATTAAGTAAGTTCTCTAAAAACTCCTGCCGGCCGCTTTGGATTTCTGGCTCGCCGTTTTTGAGTATGTATTCTTCAAGTTTTTCAAAGTTGATTTTACCCTTTTCGATTTTTCTACCTAAAGTGCTATGCCAGCCAGAATATCTTTTGTTGATTGCTTCTTCGAATTTTTTGTCCTTAATCATCTTTGCTGCATTTTTTAAACCTCTTGCAAACGCATCCATCGCACCTACATGGGCATAGAACAAATCTTGTGGGTCGATTGACTGCCTTCTGACCTTGGCGTCAAAATTCAGGCCGCCTGTAGTAAAACCGCCACCCTTAATGATAATATACATCGCAAGAGTCGTATCATAAATGTCTGTCGGGAACTGGTCCGTGTCCCAACCAAGCAGCAAATCTCCCCTGTTTGCATCGACTGAACCTAATATTCCATTATCAGCACAGAATTGCAGTTCATGATGGAAGGTATGAGCTGCCAATGTGGCGTGATTTGCTTCGATATTTAATTTGAAGTGTTTTAGAAGATTGTATTTCTGCAAAAAGCCAAAACAGTTGCCTGCATCGAAATCGTATTGGTGCTTGGTCGGCTCTTTTGGTTTTGGTTCTATATAGAATTGGCCTTTAAAACGTATTTTCTTTTTATAATCCACTGCCATTTGTAAAAACACCGCAAGATGGTCGAGTTCTTTTTTCATATCAGTGTTTAACAAGGTTTCATATCCTTCCCTGCCGCCCCAAAATACATAGCCCTGGCCGCCCAGTTCTTTGGTTATTTCCATTGCTTTTTTTGCCTGACTGGCTGCATAAGCAAAAACTTCAGGCGATGGGTTTGTTGCAGCACCTGCCATAAACCGTCTGTGGCTGAACATATTGGATGTGCCCCATAAAAGTTTGACCCCTGTGTCAGCCTGGAGTTTTTTGGCAAGTTTAACAATCTTATCTAATCTTTTATTTGTCTCTGCAAGATTGTCAGCTTCCGGTGCGATGTCCCTGTCATGAAAACACCAGAAGTCGAGTCCAAGTTTGGTAAAGAACTCGAAGGCTGCTTCTATGGTCATCTCAGCAATCTTCATAGGGTCATCAGAGTTGTTATAGTTTCTGATAATTGTTCCTGGGCCGAAAGGATCTGCACCGGTACCTTTAAACGTGTGCCAGTAACAGACTGCAAAGCGGAGGTGCTCTGCCATAGTTCTGCCTAATATCTTTTGCTTTGCATTGTAATGTTTAAAGGAGAGAGGATTTTTGGAATCCGGGCCTTCATATTTAATCTTACTTACCTTAGGGAAGTATTTATTCATAATTTCAACTCCTGATGAAAAAAACATGTTCTTAATTATTAAGTTGATTATTCAAAACTTTCAGCCAAGCTTGATATGCCCGACTATATTTTTCTTTTAAGTTTTTCTGCGGTTCAATTGTTTTTCTGCACTGCAAACCTACATATGCTTCATTGGCATTTTTATATATTCCTACCCCCAGTCCAGCTCCTCTTGCAGCACCTTGCGAACCATCAGTATTATAAAGTTCGACAACCGAATCAACTGTATTAGAAAAAGCTTGTGAGAATACAGGACTTAAGAACATATTAGCGTTTCCGGCTTTTACCTTATTAATATCAAGCCCCATATCCTGCATTATACTTAAGCCGTAATTCATAGCAAAGACGATGCCTTCCTGGCCGGCCCTGAATAAATGGGCTTGCGTATGAGTGTTGAGATTAAGGCCGTGTATATGAGCACCGATATCCCTGTTTTCCAGAGTTCTTTCTGCGCCGTTGCCGAATGGCAGAATTATTAAACCTTCGCTGCCCACTGGTATCTCTGAGGCGAATTCATTCATCTTATCGTAGTCTATGCCGTTGGCCATGTTATGCTTTAGCCAGCTGTTTAACGCGCCCGTACCGTTAATACATAATAATATGCCGTATCTGTGGCTGTCTTTAGTATGATTTACGTGTACAAATGTATTTACTCGCGATTTCGTATCGTAATTTGATTTGTCCGTTACGCCGTAAACCACCCCTGATGTTCCGGCAGTAGCTGCTATTTCACCGGGGTTTAATACATTAAGTGATAAAGCATTATTGGGCTGGTCTCCTGCACGATATGTCACTTTTGTACCTTCTTTTAATCCAAGTCCACCAGCAGCTTCTTTGGTAAGTTCACCCTGAATCCCAAAAGTCGGGACAATACCAGGAATTAATTCTGGTGATAAGCCATAATGATCCATCAAAAAATCAGCAGGTTTATTATCTTCAAAATTCCAGAGGGTCATCTCTGACAGGCCAGATTCTGTTGTCACTATCTGGTCGGTCATTTTCATTGCTATATAATCACCTGGTAACATTATCTTGTAAGTCTTACTGAAAATGTCCGGTTCATTTTCCTTAATCCATTTGAGTTTCGAAGCTGTGAAATTGCCGGGAAAATTGAGAAGTTTTTCAAGGCAGATTTTCGAACCTAATACCTTGGCGGCCTTTTCGCCTATCTCGACCGCTCTGCTGTCACACCATATTATCGAAGGCCTCAGGACCTGCATGTCTTTATCAACACAGACAAGGCCGTGCATCTGGTATGAAATTCCGATTGCCTTTATATCATTTGTATTGACGTTTGATTGTGAAAATATTTTTCTGGTTGCTTTTTTTGCATTTTCCCACCAGATATCCGGTTCCTGCTCTGCCCAGCCGGGGTTGCTGGAAATTATCCCCATTTCCTTAGATGGTGATATTGCAGATGAGATAAGTGTACCCGTCTGTGCTTCAATTAATGTGGCTTTTATTGATGATGTCCCACAGTCATAACCTAATAGAAACACGACTTGCCCCTTTTGAACCGGATTTAATGTTTATTACAAAACACTTTTTCTCAGGATAATAACGGAGCGTTTCTTTACCAAGTAGGTTCACAGGATGTATCCTGAGGATTGTTACAGCTTAGCCATTCCGAAGTAAAAGCTTCCAAGTCTTCCATATCAACATATCCATCAGGTTCGAAGTCCGCGCCCTCGCAATTACTATAACTACCACAATCAGTATGCAGCCAATACTTAGCCAATACAAGGAAGTCCTCAAAGTTCACATAGCAATCACCTGTAAGGTCTGCACTTAAGTCAAAATTGGAGCTTTGGACCTCAGTGCAGTTTTGCGGGTCAGGATTTGGATTGGTCTCAATCAGCGAAATATCATCAATCCAGAAGGTTCGAGGAGCGGCTGATGCAAGCATAAAGCTTACCGCCACTGTGTCATCATCGGGTGCAACGCCGCTTAGGGTAAATGTCTGCGGCGTGGTAGTTAGCATAACATTGTGAGACGCGAAGGCAGCGAAGGGCGAGTGCCTTTCCTGCATTATCACACCCAATGGTGTGCTCTGGTCAGCCATAGCAGTATAGGTAAGGTCATATGCAAAGCCTTGACGGGTTTGAAACTCCTGGAAGGACTGTATATGCCAGTTAGTGCCTGATGCTTGTGATACGTACAACTTTATCGAATTGACTCCTGATAGCTTTGATGTTGTGTCTATACTACTGCTCAGGGAACAACCTCCTGCATAAATTCCAGTCTGCCACGGTGCTCTGCCCTGATTGAACTGACCGTTGATGATCTTCTCAATGCCTGGTGAGATAACAACCATTATTGAATCCGAAGCCGGACCTCTATTGCCGCCCTTGTCTATCGCAGTGACCTGGTAAATATAAGTTTTCCCGGCGAAGACCCCTGTATCTTCAAAGCTTGTGGTGGTGTTGTAACCCGCTAAGATACCGTCCCGAACGACTTGGTAACGGTTTATCCCGTTGTTATCGCTGGCAATGTCCCAGCTCAACACAACCGGCGAATCATTCGTCTCAGCGACCAACCCCGTGACCTTACCCGGTGCTATGTCGTCGCTTATGCCGGTAATTTCACTGCGAAGCGCAGCTTCGTCCAGTGAGTGCATGTATAGTGACGAATCCATCTGGTCGCGATAGTTTTGTGCTACAATAGCATTTGACTGCAAGCGACAGTCACCCCAGTCAGGCAAGGAAGTACCGCGCCAGTCAGCATTAATATAACAGAAGTTCTTGATCCCTGGGTATGAACCAATAAGGTTGAAATAGGGTACAAAGTATCCATCCCAACTGGCTTGACCCTGGTCAGTATGCCAATATGTTGGGTCAGCTTCACCGATCAAAACCGGCTTGCCGCGGGTGTGGGCATCATCTAAAAACGCGTATGTGTCAGGGTGCTCAACGTTCCAGACACTGAAGGCATTTATGGACATCCAGTCAACATACGCATCACCAGGATAATAAGACGAGTAAGGGCCTTGAATAACATTGAAAACAGTAGCAGCTTCGACGTTGTTAGCTCGCAGGGCATTGGTTATTCTTATAAAAGCTGCCTTATAATCTGTCGGATCGTAGCCATTATGCGCACCGTTACATTCATAGCCGATACGAATATATAGCGGATAGCCGAGCCGATTTAATTCCCTGCAGAATCTTTCGATATCCGCATCCCAGAGACCTGCGGCGATCTCATCTTCGATTCCGACGATATATAGCCCCATCTGCACAGGAAGATATGCACCGTAAGTTTGCACGTAGTTTTCAAGATCGGCTCGCAAAGCATCAAATGAGCTTGTCAAGCCGCAGTATGCCATATAACAGGCCGGGTATTCACCGGGATCCATTACATTCCAATAATCGTTGAAGTCCCCGACAGACTGACCTGCAGTATGCATGACAGTGTTTACCGGTTCAAGTTTAGCACCGTAATAATTGCGAGCCTGATATGCGAAAGAAGAGGTCGAAAAAAGCAAAAAAATGGCCATTGACAAAACTATGTTTGGAATGCAGGGCGATATGTCTCTGATTTTGCAGAAAGCGCGCGACAACCTGCGGCAGAAAGACATTTGCAAGATATTTATTTGTGGATACATATTTATTACCAAATATCTATATGTTATGCTAAATATCTATATGCTCCTCCGGTCTTATTATACTATTTGTTAAATACGAAGTCAAATGTAATTTATATATCCAGTGTACGGGTAATATGTGATTGGCCAGCGGAAAGGAGGTTGGGTTTTCGTTTTAACGAGCCTTTGATACTAAATATTTTTTTGTTACGAGACGGCAAATTAGTATGTTAGCAAATTTGTTGCTAAGGCTGATGGCGGAAAGTGAAGATACGTGTTGAATTTGCGATTTTGTGGCTTTCTGGTTCGAAGATCGGCTTTCTCAGTTACAAAAAAAAATAATAGTGCCGCAGCTACCTTTAGTATCCTTTTTGTTGTTGCACTTTGGTATTCTTGCTCAGATACCAATCAAAGTTGTTGCATTTATGAGTTGAATCTGCTATAAGTACAAAAGGAATTTATAAAAATGGAGAGAGTAATCCAAAATCCAATTTTAAAAGGATTTAACCCCGATCCATCAATAGTTCGTGTAGCAGACGATTATTACATTGCTACATCCACGTTCGAATGGTTTCCCGGAGTTCAAATCCATCACTCTCGTGATTTAATTAACTGGCGACTCCTGACGCGTCCCTTGAATCGGGTCACTCAACTTGACATGAAAGGGTTGCCCAACTCCGGAGGCATCTGGGCTCCCTGTTTAACCTGGGATGATGGAACCTTTTATCTTATCTACACTGTGGCCCATGAATTGAACAGCATCACTAAAGATTCGCCTAATTACCTGGTTACTGCAAAAGACATTATGGGCCCATGGAGTGACCCTGTTTATTTGAATTCAAGCGGTTTCGACCCATCGCTTTTCCATGATGACGATGGACGAAAGTGGTTAGTGAATATGATCTGGGACCATCGTCCCGGTAAAAATCGATTTTACGGCATCGTGCTCCAGGAATACTCTCTTAAACAGAAGGAACTAATCGGCGAGCCCAGAATCATTTTCAAGGGAACTGAGCTTGGCTGTACGGAGGGGCCCCATCTCTATAAAAGGAACGGCTATTATTATCTGATTACAGCAGAAGGCGGTACTTTTTGGGAACATGCGGTGAGCATGGCACGCTCGAAAAATATCGAGGGGCCTTTTGAAGTTCACCCTCAGAATCCCGTGCTTACTTCCTGGGGGGACAAATCCCTTACTTTGCAGAAATCAGGCCATGCAGACATTGTGCAAACGCAGGATGGCGACTGGTATATGGTCCATCTCTGTTCTCGTCCGTTGCCGACAACGGAACGTTGTGTTCTTGGCAGAGAAACCGCTATTCAAAAAGTCGTTTGGAAAGATGACTGGCTTTATCTGGAAGCGGGTGGAAACCGTCCGCAGGAGCTTGTACCCGCCCCGAATCTGCCTGAGAAAAAGTGGGATATTGCGCCCATTCGGGACGATTTTGATAATGACGTTTTGGGGATCCACTACCAAACACCACGCGTTGCCCTGGACGAGAATTCTTTCTCACTTGTCGAACGTCCCGGTTTTCTCAGGCTAACAGGAGGTGAGTCATTAGAGTCCAAATTCAATCAGGTTATCATTGCCAGAAGACAGCAGGCGTTTCGTTTTACAGCAACCACATCTCTTGAATTTTACCCTGACAGTTTTCAACAAATGGCTGGCTTGGTATGCTATTACAGCACTAAGCTCTATCATTATATTTATATGTCTGTCGACGAACAGGCGGGAACCTGTCTTTATGTTCAGACCGCCGATAACGGCGAGATTGTCTATCCGCTTGGCAATTCATTTATCACGCTAAAAGGCAGCAATCGTGTTTTTCTCCGGGCTCAGATGGATTATGAAAACCTGAGCTTCTTCTATTCTCTTGATGGCCAGGAATGGTGCCTTGCCTGTGATGGACTTGATTCGAGCATTCTCAGCGATGATTATGGAGATGGTTGGGGCTTTACCGGCGCTTTTGTTGGTCTGGCCTGCCAGGACCTGACCGGAAAAAGAAAACATGCTGATTTTGATTATTTTGAATATCGCGAGTCGGAGTGATTAAATTATATTCTGAACCTGGTAGAAGAAAAGGTGCTCGTGGCGATATAGTAATCGTCGTCGACCCGAACAATGGAAGGGTCTGGGTTGAAGCCAGGCAGTATTGGGTTTGTTATTTCTCTCATATCATTACGCCACCGTGTCTGCGCAGGTGATTATAGAGGGCCTTTCAATTTATTCAAAGGAATTTCTGCGATTTTTTTGGCCAGAGCCGCGATTGGCGGCTGATAATCCTAAAACGAGCGAGCGCGTCACCGATGTTTGTGAAAAGGAAAGTGTAAGCATCGATTAAGGTAGTATGTTTTTGTGGTATACCCTAACGTAGTCAACGACCATTTGTTGCGGGAAGACGGTGGTTCCGTCCGGCGGCCCGGGATAATTTCCACCGACGGCAATATTCAGGAGGATATGGAACCGCTGGTCAAAGGGAGCCGGATATGGACCGCCCGAACTCCACCAGCTGTTCTCTGTACGATAGAGATTGCCGTCGACATACCAGCGCATTTGAGTTGGTTCCCATTCAAAGGTATAGACATGGAAATCGTCTGAGAAGTCAACACCACCCGGCGAATATGTACCATCTGTCCAGGTATTGAAGGGCCACTCACCTCCAAAGTGGATGACTCCGTGAATCTCGGTCGGGATGTTCCTAGTTTCCATCATGTCGACTTCGCCGCTCGCGGCCCACCCGCCATACGCGAAGTCCGTGGGCATCAGCCAGAATGTGGGCCACATTCCCTGGCCCCTCGGAACCTTGATTCGTGCTTCGAATTTGCCGTAAATGAATTCCTTTTTGTTATAGGTTCGCAGCCTTGCCGAGGTGTAGTCGTGGCCAGCATAGGATTCCTCGTTTGCCTGGATGATAAGGTTCCCATCGGAGATGCGTACGTTGATAGGTCTGGATGTATAGTACTGTAGCTCGTTGTTTCCCCACCAGCACAGATCGGGGCAGCCGTTGCCGATTTGGAACTCCCAGTTGTCGGTGTTTACGTCGGTGCCGCCGAACTCATCGGACCAGATAAGCGTCCATTCAGAGGTGGGTGTGCAGTCATCGTCGGTGATGACGAAAACTTCCCAAATGGAATTTCCCCAGGGTGTCGCGCGGGTTATGCAGTTTATTCTAATGTATCGAGCGGACTGCTGGGAGAAAAGGACCAAGTCGTATTTGCCGTCTGCGCTGTAGTCGCTATAAACGGGCGTCCAGTCATTTGCGTCAAGAGAAAGTTCCACGCTATATTCGTCGGCATAGGCAGCCTCCCAGAATATTTCGAGACCTCCGACGTTGCGGATTCGGCCGAGGTCAAGCTGCAGCCACTGGTTGTCGGCGAATGCGCTGGACCACCTTGTAGACCAGGTTTCGTCTACGGCGTAGGATGGAAGGTAGGCTGGGCCTTCCGTGCTTGAGGTCGTTGCGTTGACGTCGCTGCAATAGCGTATGCGCCAGTTGTCTGCCAGATAAGTGTAGTCATAGAAGTCTACGTCGCAATCGTTATCGATGTCGCCTTGGCAACCGGGATGGTTATTTAGGAGCCAGTGCTCGGCGAGTGTTTTGAGGTCGTTGGGACCGATGTAGCCGTCGTAGTCGAGGTCACCTGCGAGTTCCGCGTAGGCTTGCGGGACAGGGATAAGCAGCGCTAGCAGCAGTGCCAGTCGATACGCCAGAAGTTTCCTAGATTGCCGGTTTTTCATCATCCTCACCTGAGAAAAAGCACCTGATAGAGGCATTGGATAGACACCTTCACGCTTCCGATACCAGCAGGATAGCTAACGAGCCGCCTCTTTACCGTTTAATGGTGTGTCTTCTTAGGTATTATGGGCTTGAGAGCAAGCCCGCAATATTATATAGCCCAACAGGTTTTGGGTCGTCGAACATGGTCACGACCCACCAAGTATTATATGTGAAATGGAGACGAAAGTCAAGTCACTTATTCTCTCGTTCGCGATTCCCCAGCGTTCAAACAGGGGTTGGCTGTAAAACGGCAATAAATTCACCTCAAAGGCTATGGATCGATAGGCATATTTTAGTAGAGTCGAACTTGGCTTCAGTAGGCCAGACAAGCCTACAGATAATGCGTTTATAAAGTCTTTCAACGGTAAGTTCAGAGTTGAGTGTTTAAATCAGAATTAGTTCTTGGCATTGTCGGATGCTCGTGCTAAGATTGAGTCGTGGCGACAGGATTATAACCACAACAGGCCGCATAGTTCTCTGGGCAATCTGGCCCCGATAGAATTCGCCGAAAGCTGTATTGCTTCCGGCCAGCCTACGGCTGACCTCCAGCAATACAGCAAAGCGATATGAAGCTTTAAATTCGCATAAAGAGTGGACCAGGAATTGGGTGCAGGTCACTCTCACAACGACTAGTACAAAAAACAGGGGCAGACCAGAATTAACAAGAGCAATAAGAGGTAAACGATGACAGAAGTAAAACATGAACACCGAGTGAGCCCGATTGAAAAGATCGGCTTTGGACTCGGCGATACAGCCAGCAACTTCGTGTTCCAGATGTTTATAATGTACCTGGCGTACTTTTATACCGACGTTTTCGGTATAACTGCCGCGGCCATGGGTACGCTGTTTCTCGCCGTGCGCGTCCTTGATGCCGTCACCGATCCCATTATGGGGGCGATTTGTGACCGCACTAACACCAGATGGGGAAAATTTCGCCCCTATCTTTTGATTTTGGCTTTGCCGTATGCGGTGCTCGCTGTAATGGCGTTTATCACTCCCGATTTTAGCGCCACCGGCAAGCTGATCTACGCTTACATTACTTATTCTCTGTTAGTAATCATCTACACTGCCATCAACATCCCTTACTGTGCCCTTGGAGGGGTAATCACTCCGGATTCACATGAACGGGTCTCTCTGAGCAGCTATCGCTTCTTTTTGGCGATGGCGGCGGGTCTTCTAATCGCCTTTACTACCAAGCCTTTTATAAACTGGCTTGGTCAAGGCAGTGAACGGAAAGGTTTCCCCCTTGCCATGGCTGTCTTCGCCACACTGTCTTTCTTCATGTTTATAGCCTGCTTTTTCTTAACAAAAGAGCGTGTTGTCCCTGCTGTTGACAAAAAAAGCAATCTATTTGAGGACCTGAAGATTCTATTTGCCAATGACCAGTGGCTAATTGTTGCGATACTCAATTTTATCTTTCTGATGCCCATAATTATCCGCGGTGCCGGCGCTCTGTACTACCTGAAATGGTATGCCGGACGCGCAGATTTACAAAACTGGTTTCTGGGCATAGGTATGACCGGCGCAATGTTCGGTGCCGGGTTCGCAAGCCCGTTAACCAAACGATTGTCAAAAGTCGCATCTTATATGCTTGTTCAAGCGATTGCCGTCGCTGTCTCTATCGCTTTTTTCTTTGTTAGAAGCGATCAACTTGTTTTGATGTTTGTTTTGTTTGTTATAGTTCAATTCTTTACGACGGTCAGCACGCCTATTCTTTGGGCGATGATGGCCGATACCGTTGATTACGGTGAGTGGAAGACCGGAAGGCGCATTACCGGCCTGGTCTTCTCAGGTGCGCTTTTCACTCTCAAACTCGGCATGGCGGTTGGCGGATTCATTTTGGGATTGATTTTAGCTTACTCCGGGTACAAGAGCGGTGAAGCAGTTACCAGCCAAACACCTGAAGCAATTAGAGGTATTGTCTTGATATTTACTATTATACCGGCGATCGGGCAGTTGCTGCTTATCGGCATCGTAAAGTTCTATAAGCTAAGCAACGAGCGTTGTGCTGAAATCAGGGCGGAGTTGGATCGTCGTAGCCAGGCCGCAGGTGATGTCTGATCGTTTATAAAGTCAACGTAAAGAGTTAGAGCTGTTTGGACAGCCCATCCAACCATTCTGTTATTAGGAGAAAGGTCAAGATGAATTATCGCAGAGTAGTGTCTATGATTGTGTCACTGGCAATTTGTGGCGGTGCTGGTGTATTAGCCTGCGCAAGCGACGGCAATGAATTGCCCAAATCCGGCTGTGGCAGCGCTAGTGTCTCAGCCGGTACAACTGACGCCAACGATTCGTTCAAGCCCAGGGCTTACTATGGCGCAAAACTTGAACCCAAAGATACGGTTCTTCATGGAGCCGGTCAGGATGTGAATGGATTTCTTGATTATTGTAATGTCCTTGGTCCGGACCGAACACCGCAGCTATACATGACATACATTGGGCTTGGCCGACCGGTAAGCCAGGTAATTGCCTGGGGCAAACGGCTCAAAAAGGAGTTGGAAGAATCGAACATCAAAGGGTTGGTTCCGCAGGTTGGCGTAAGTCTAACAAGAGGCGGCAAGGAAGCTGGAGACGGCGGGGAAAAAGAGATTGCCGATGGCAGTAAAGATGAGAGTATCGAGGCGTTCTGCGAAGCCCTTAAAGCTTTGAACAGACCGGTGTTTGTGCGAATCGGTTACGAATTTGAAGGGAGTTGGAACGGCTACCGGCCTGATACGTACAAGGCTGCATTTATCAGAATCACCAAAGCCTTGCGTAAACACAAGATTAATGCGGCGACGGTTTGGTGTTCTGCAGGTGCTTCAGCCGGCAATGTCCCGCACGAGTGGGTAATGAAATATTATCCAGGGGACGAATGGGTTGATTGGTGGGGTGTTGATATATTCTCACCTCAGGAAATTTTGAGCGAAAAAGTCAGGACTTTCTGTGCTGACTCAGCTAAACACAAAAAACCGGTAATGATAGGGGAGTCGACTCCCAGGTACGTTGGAGTGCTGAAAGGAAAAGCCTCCTGGGACGAGTGGTTTAGGCCCTACTTTAAGCTCATCCGAACAAGACCTGAGATAAAGGCATTCTGTTATATAAACTGGGAATGGGCATATTGGTCGAATAAGCTTGGCTTCCAATGGCACGATTGGGGTGACTGTCGAATAGAGCAAAACGAGTACGTTACACGGATGTACAAAGATGAAATGGATTCTCCGTTATATGAACATCTCAAATAGGACGTTATATCGCTTGCTGTTTATAGTTGCAGTTTTGATTTTTGGTTTATTCTGCATGAGAGGCCCATGGTGGGTGCTAGAAGGGCGAGAAAAAAAAGAAATGCTTCTTTACGCAAACAACAGCTAAAGGCCGAGCAGGAACAAACTCTTGCGGTGCCAAGGGTCAGCGGTTGGCGACTATGGTTGTTTCGAATAGCGGCATTGACTTTAGTTCCGGCTTTGCTTTTATTAATGGCCGAAATGTGCCTGCGAGCTTTCGGGTTTGGATATCCGACCAGCGCAATAGTGAAGTGTGAAATCAACGGCCGTAATACTTATCGCAACAATATAAAATTTGGATGGCGGTTTTTTCCTAAAAATATCGCCCGCGAGCTAACCGGCTTTGTTTTCTCCAAGAACAAATCGAGACACGGTTATCGAATATTTGTTCTTGGCGAAAGCGCTGCTTTAGGGGTTCCTGACCGAGCCTATGGATTCTGGCAAATTCTGAAAGTCATGCTCACGGATAGATATCCTGGCGTGGATTTCGAGGTTGTTATCGCTGCAATGCCGGCGATCAATTCACATGCGATTTTGCCGATAGCAAAAGACTGTGCGAAATACGAACCTGATCTTTTTATCGTGTATGCTGGTAACAACGAAGTTGTAGGGCCGTTCGGTGCAGGCACGGTCTTTTCGCCTGTCTCGCCGAGTCTGTCTGCAATAAGAACGAGCATCGCGATAAAATCCACTCGCCTTGGCCAGTTGCTTGAAGCTGTATTGAGTAGCATTTCCTCTAACAAGAAAGCTCTCGAACAATGGAATGGCCTTGAGATGTTCCTGGACAAGCAGGTCCGCTACGATTCATTGCAGCTGCAGCATGTCTACAGCCACTTCAAGCAGAACCTGATCGATATCTGTAAAGCCGGCACCGACGCAGGCGCAAAGGTGATTGTCTGCAGCGTCGCCAGTAACTTAAAGGACAGTCCTCCGTTTGCATCCTTGCACAGAGAAGATCTGGCAGAAGAAGAAAAAAATAACTGGCAGCGTATTTACCGGCAGGGCATCGAAAACGAACAGAAGCAAAACTACTCTCAGGCAGTGCACCATTATCTTACAGCAGCTGAATTTGATGATGCTTACGCGGATCTGTATTTTCGTCTTGGGCGCTGTTACTGGGCGATGTCCAAATATGATTTGGCAAAACAAAGTTACATCCAGGCCCGTCAATTCGACACGTTAAGGTTCAGGCCGGATGAAAGGATCAATGAAATTATACGGGAAGTTGCCCGGGACAAAACCGATGAAGGTATTTATTTTGTTGATATTATGGAAGTATTTGAGCAAAACAGCCCGCACAGGACACCTGGTGCCGAGCTTTTTTGTGAGCATGTTCACTGTAATTTCAGCGGTAATTACCTTTTGGCTCGTACTGTATTCAGCCAGATTGAAAAGCTGCTGCCTGAGCATATTGCTAAAAGCAAAGATGAAAGCGTGTTCTTAAGCGAGGAGCATTGTGCAAAACGACTGACCTACACCGGCTGGGATAGATTACTGATTGCTCGTAACGTGCTTGATAAATTTGTTAAGAAACCACCGTTTACAAATCAGCTCTACCATGATTCCACGGTTGAGCAGTTAGAAAGGGAGCTTGATAAACTTCAGGTCTACGCACAGCCTTCCGGCCAGGAACAGGTTTTGGCAGAGTATGAGCAGGCTATCAAAGAAAGTCCTGATGACTGGTTTCTGCACAGCAAATATGGTGACTTTCTGTTTTATGGTTTGAAGATGGGGGAGCAGGCTGAAGCGCAATACAGAAAGTCGAATCAGTATTTGCCAAACTACATTACATTTTTTAAGCTTGGTAAAGTAATGCACAGTCGAGGCAGGATTGACGAGTATATCAGATATTTGAACGAGTCGCTCGAAATGAAGCCTACTTTCTCGAAAGCCCACTTCGCACTCGGTTATGTTCTGGGCGAGATGGGCAATCGCAGAGAGGCGATCGAGCATTTTCAACAGGGCCTTGCAATTGCTCCTGTGTCTTATACGGATGCGTATATTGTTTTGGCTAAGCTGTTTTACGAGTCGGGAAAGACGCACAAAGCCTTCGAGACCCTGCAAAGAGCAATAGAGGTGTTTCCCAGAGAGGATACAGGAGCGTTGCATTATGGGCTTGCGTATATGCTAAACCAAAAAGGAGAAACTGACGAAGCAATTGATGAGCTGCGCAAAGTTTTGGAAATTCAGCCTGACCACGCAGAGGCCAAAAAGAGGCTGGAGCAACTATTGAATACGAAGACGAACTGAAAGTCGGGCGTTTTTTTCTTAGTGTGCGATAATGAATATTCTGGGAATATCAGCTTTTTATCATGACAGTGCTGCTGCACTTGTTCGTGACGGCGTTATAATTGCAGCTGCCCAGGAGGAACGCTTCACTCGAAAAAAACATGATAGCCAGTTTCCGTTAAATGCTGCTGAATACTGCCTTGAAGCAGGCCAGATCACAGCTGAGCAACTTAATTACGTGGTCTTTTATGAGAAGCCGCTGTTGAAATTTGAAAGACTGCTGGAAACTTACATAGGTTATGCCCCTGGCGGCTTCAGGCAGTTTCTGATGAGTATGCCGATTTGGCTGCATCACAAGCTGCACTTGCCTCGCGAGATAGATAAGGCTTTGAAGAACAAATATAAGGGTCGTTATGTTTTCACTGAGCACCACGAATCGCATGCAGCAAGCGCCTTTTTTCCTTCGCCCTTTGAAGAAGCTGCTATTATGACGATGGATGGTGTAGGGGAATGGGCAACAGCCAGTTTCGGAATCGGCAGAGGAAATAAAGTCGAGCTTTCGCACATAATCAGATTCCCGCATTCGTTGGGCTTGTTGTATTCAGCCTTTACGTACTTTACAGGTTTCAAAGTCAATTCAGGCGAATATAAGCTCATGGGGCTTGCGCCGTATGGAGAGCCGAAATACTACGATGTAATTAGAGAGAAGCTTATCCATGTCAACGACGATGGTTCATTTCATCTGAACATGTCATATTTTCCTTACTGTCACAAAACCGTAATGATCAATAAGAAATTCGAGCAGTTGTTCGGCGGGCCTGCGCGAAAACCTGAGTCCCCATTAACACAGCGGGAGATGGACATTGCAGGGTCGATTCAAAAAGTTATTGAAGAGGTAATGCTCGCTGCTGCTAAACATGTGTACGACGAAACAGGCATGAAGAATCTGGTGTTGGCTGGAGGGGTTGCGCTGAACTGCGTCGGTAACGGCCGAATCTTGCGAGAAGGGCCTTTTGATAATATCTGGATTCAGCCGGCAGCAGGTGATGCAGGAGGCTCGCTGGGAGCTGCATTGTTTGTCTGGTATCAGTTGCTGGAAAATGAGCGCAAAGTTCAAGGACATGACTTTCAGCAAGGTTCTCTGTTAGGACCGGGTTATAGCAATACTCAGATTTGTCAGTTTCTTGACTCTGTTGGTGCCAAGTACCACACTTACGACGACGAAGAGCAGCTTTTAGATAAGGTTTCGGATCTGATAGCTGGGGGAAAAGTTATCGGGTGGTTCCAGGGGCGAATGGAATTCGGGCCGAGGGCGCTTGGTAACCGTAGCATAATCGGCGATGCGCGCAGTGAGAGAATGCAGTCGATAATGAACCGTAAGATCAAATTCCGTGAATCTTTCAGGCCATTTGCACCTTGTATCCTAAGAGAAGACGTGGATGATTACTTCGAAATGCGTCACGACGAAGACAGCCCATACATGCTACTGGTAGCACCAGTGTGCGAGAACAAGCGGTTGGAACTGGGTATGCCGGTAGAATCGCTTAAAGGGTTGGAGAAACTAAAGGTCAAACGCAGCGTTGTGCCGGCCATTACGCATGTTGACTATTCAGCGCGTGTTCAGACGGTTGACACAGAGCGTCATGCAAAACTGCACCGTTTGATGAAAATGTTCAAAGCCAAAACGGGCTGTCCGATCATAATCAATACGAGCTTTAATGTTCGGGGCGAGCCGATTGTCTGTTCACCAGAGCATGCTTACAGGTGCTTTATGGCTACTAACATGGACGTGCTGGTAATGGAAAATCAGCTGCTTTATAAAGAAGAGCAGCCGCAGGCAGAACAGCATGAAATAGATGAATACAAGGCACAGTTTGAGTTAGATTGATAATAGGGGATAGCTTTTATGGCATTAATTGAAATAAACTGGAATCCTAATCGAAAAACGCTTCGCGATTTTGGCTTTATGGCTTTGATTGTGTTGATGGTTGCGCCTTTGCTGCTCCGCTTTCTTAAGGGACTTGCGGTTGGGTATTGCTTGATTATATTCGCTGTCGGCCTTATCATATTCTTAGCAAGTAGAATTTCACTTAGAGTTACAAAGGCTATTTATCTCGGCTTGACAGTTGTCACAGCGCCAATCGGCTGGACGGTCGGCTTTATAGTGATGGCTGTGTTTTATTTTCTTTTGATTACGCCGGTCGGACTTGTTTTTCGGCTGTTTGGTCGTGACCTGTTGAACCGCAAGTTTGACACGACAACAGAAAGCTGTTGGAGTGAACATTCGACGCCGGAGAAGCCGGACAGGTATTTTCACCAGTCTTAGCAAACCTGGAGAATTTGGATGTCTAAGAATTCGCAAGAACAAAAGAAGTTTGATGAGCTTGCCCGAGAAAAGCGGGGCTCTTTGTTTTCTGAATTCTGGTATTTTCTCAAACACAATAAGAAGTGGTGGATGCTGCCTATAATCATAATCCTGCTTCTGCTTGGTCTGCTGGTATTACTGGGTGGTTCGGCAATAGCGCCATTGATTTATCCATTGTTCTGATTGGGCTCCAGACCGGTTGTGGTGAATGCGGTGGGACAATTAGCTGTCAAACAGAAAAATCTGATGTTGGAGTTCGGAAAAAATTTTCGGAAATCGGGGCTTTTCGGCAGGAATCGGCTTGGTCGGTTGTAGCAGCAAGAAGCGTTATAATAGCAGCAAAACCGTTATTATAGGACAAATAAGCACTTTCTGACCAGCTTACAAATTTTTTCAAAAAAACTGGTGTTTTCCCCCAAAAAACTCTTGACTGACGGCAGCAAAAAGTATAGAATTATGTTTGTAGCAACCGGTTGCTTAAAGGTTTCGCTGGCTGCGAGAACGAGGAGGATGTGAGAGTTAGTAATGATTGAGCCTACACTCAAGTTGAGTAGTGTTGGTGTGCACTTCCTAAGTGGCTTAGGTAACACTCACTCCCAGCTATGAAATATTAAAAGTTAATAGACTCCGGTCTCGATACGCCGGTTAAGTCGTAAATGACAGTAAGCTCTTTAAAAACTGAGAAAAGCGGAATTTTTGCCGAAAAGCAAAATCCGCGGTTCTCCACAGTTTTCAAGGACCTCACTGAAAAGGTACAATGAACCAATAGATACGAGGGCAATTAATTTTAGGTTATCTTATAAATAAAACGGTTAATCTGAGTATGTGATTTACATTTCATTAATAGCTAAATGAAAGGAGAATGTGATGGTGAGGAAGAAAAAACTTTTGGTATTATTAGTAGTAGGTGTAGTAGTGTTTGTGCTGTCGTTTCCGGCAAGCGGCAGGGTTGTGTTCAACATTGACATCCAGCCTGATACCTACGGGAACGCTTATAAAGGGCCGGCAGCGTATGACGA
>SDBT01005983.1_pt1 | contig 20332 bp, 33 predicted proteins | sample 2277101 | NCBI WGS metagenome assembly SDBT01 (sample SAMN10404973, study PRJNA504765) | marine sediment metagenome | isolation source: marine sediment core GS10_PC15, 103 cmbsf | place: Arctic Ocean: Southern Knipovich Ridge | collected 2010 | reverse complement strand
AGTTTTATATCTGCCCTTTGATTATAATCATACTTTTTCAGATAATATAACTTATGATTACAGGGGAGAAAATGATGGAACAGTTACTGATGCTTTATTTAATTCAACTGGAAGATTAAATGGTGCTTATGAGTTTGATGGTGACGGCGATTATATTAATGTTAGTGATGCTGACTTTAGATTTAATACAGGTGATTTCTCAGTGGCATTCTGGGGGAAGAGAACAACAACTGGAGAGGTTCAATTTATGTTAGATAAAAGAGATGGGAACCTTGATGGGTGGGCTTTTTTAATGGAGGCAGATAATACTGTTACTGCAAGTTTAGATTTAGTTGAAGTTACATCCACTAATATTATGCCAAATAATAAATGGATTCATATAGTTGCTGTTTATGATAGAAGTGATGTAATTACATTATATTTTAATGGAGCTTCAGAAGCAACATCAGCAAGTATTTCTGGTGATAATATGGATACAACAAAATCTTTTGTTATAGGAAAACCTTCTTATTTTTCAGGTGCAAATGAATTTACAGGAACAATAGACGAAGTACTAATCTACAATCGTTCTTTATCTGCCTTAGAAATCCAACAGCATTATTGGGCAACTGTTAATAACTATGCTGTCATGAATTCTTCACAGACAAAAAGGGGAGATAGTTGGAAAATAGAAATGACCCCTTATGATAAAGAAGAAGCAGGAGTACCATTAAATTCAACAGCAATAATGATACAAAACACCAGACCAACAATTGCATCTGCCGAATTAAACCACACTGGAACTTTATATATAGATGAAACACCGGTTAATTGCACCCTAGATTTCACAGATATTGATGTTAAGGACACTATTATAAGATACATGAAGGTTTTTATTAGTGGAACTCAAATAGGGCCTATATGGGAAGATAACACTACTATCTTAACTACTTACGATGGTTTTAATACTAATGATGTTATGGGATGTTCTGGAATAGTCGGGGATGGAACATCTAATGCTACTGCTTGGGTAACCTCTACAACTAATGTAACTATGATAGAAAGAACATCTACTGTTAGTACTAGTGGAACATCTATCTCTGAAATTATGCAATTATATAGTTGTTTAGGATTATCTAAGAAAAATATAACATTTTACTATGAAGATAGAACCTTTGATTTAAGTATAATTAACAATTATAGTGTAACAGTTTCATTGAACTTTACAATAACCGATCCTATTGATTATGTATATAGTGCAGAAGAATACTTGTTCTTTGATGAAGGATTACCAACTTCTTTAGCTAATGGAGCTAATACTAAGATAAAACTTTCAGTTTCCGAAGATGCTTTTGAAACTAACAAGACATTAAAGGCTAACTTGAACATAATAGTTGATGACTGTAATGATGAAATAATACCGATTTATGTACTTATGGAAAGAAAACCATTTGTGTTTGTAATCCCAACGATTCCAGAAATAGCTGAAGAAGACGTTGATATGGTAAAATACATCTTCTATGGAACTTTATTGTTGATATTTCTTGCAATGATGTTTATTTGGTTTATCAAGAAAGAGATAGGATTTGTATTGTTCGTATTTGGGATAGTATTATTCTCTGCAGCCTTTTATGGTATATACAATCTTGACCAGACTGTATTCAAGGATATGAGTTTATACATTAGTATCTTGATAAACACGCTAATTGTAGTTGCGTTGTTATTTGTCTTCAAGATTGTAGGAAGTTTAATGAAAAAACCACCTAAAAGAATATACCCACATTAGGATAGGTTATTTGGAACATTTTGGTAGGGTATGGAAAAAAAATAGTATATTTCTTGTGTGATGAGGGGTATTTGATTTGAAATGTGTATTTGTAATACCGGGGTAAATTTATTGTGGTACTTTCTCCTCTTTTTTGGCTATTATTTTCTGCATCTCTTTAGTGTAAGCTTTAGTTTTCTTCGTAAGACAAACTACGACATTCTCTGGAAAATGACCTTGTAATACTTTATTCGCTATTTCCACTGCCATCTTAATAGCTGTATTATCTTTTGAGACACCTATTCTATTCTCAAAATCTATCAAAATATGAAGTTCTTTGTCATTCCATCTAGTTGGGATAGTTACAGAATCTCTTGTTAGTTCATCTATTTTTTTCATCTTATAACCTCAAACTCTTTTATCAATGGTTGATTACCATTATATAGTCTTTTAAAAATTAGATTACAATAATCCTTCTTGATTTCAATGCCTATGGAATCTCTTTTTAAATCTCTTGCTACTTTTAATGTTGTACCTGAACCTACGAAGATGTCTAATATTACTGCTGGGTGGAATCCTGCGTTGCAGTTGCAGTTTGTCCAACCTTTTGTGATATGTTGAGAATCATATCTATCTTTATACCTCATTGTCTTAAATTCTTCTGATTGGGATTTGCCTTTAACGTCCTTTGCCTGATAAATCTTTTCAGTTTCAACAATCCTTTCCCTCGCCTTCCCACATTTATTACAAATCCATCTTGGAGTTGTTTTAATAGGTCTTTCAACTAAAGCTTCTGGGAATACTGCGAAGTGGGCTTCTTTGTATGGTTGTGTTGTGATGTTCCAGAAATCTGCTGGGTTTTTTCCAAGAGGATGTTCACCCATATTCACATTTTTAAATTCACGATTATCTCTTGGGTCTGGTCTTGATTTATAATGCACTGTATCTCTTGTTTGAATAACATCATCAGGGTTTTTTCCTTTTGGATTATAATTTATATTTTCAGAATGGAATTGTTGTTGGCCTATATTTGGGTTTCCCGATTTTAAACTCCTTATCATTGGATATTCTGTATTATATCCAAAAGTCCTTTCTCTAACTATCCCCATAGGTCTATTTTCATTAGTTTGATGTGGTTCTCTAACAGCATCCAAATCAAAATAATATTTCTTTGACTTGCTAAAAAAGAAAAGATATTCCCAAGAATTAGCAAATCTGTCTTTTACTGATGTTGGCATGTGGTTTGGTTTGTGCCATATTATCTTGTTTCTAAGAATCCAACCTCTATCAATCATTCCTAACATAAAGCGTTCTGGGATTGCACAGAGGCATTTGTCTTGTAATTGCCTATTTTGACTTCTAAAGTCATTTCCCATCTTATTTAAACATTCAGTAGAACAGAATTGTGATTTTGGTTTTCCTTTAAATTCATTTCCACAATATAAACAAACTTTTTTAACTTCTATTGAATTATAATTATCTCTAGATGGTCTTTTCCATTCATCTGGTTTAAAATCAATTCCTCTTTTATCAAAGTGTGTTCTGTCATTTCTTCCAGCAGAATTATAATATGTATCCCCCAAATTAACCCAACAAGTCCCATCTTTTTTTAAAACTCTTTTAACTTCGTCGAAAATATCTAACATCCTTTTAATGTAATCATTGAAGTTTGGTTCTAAACCTATTTGTCCTTCAACGCCATAATCTCTTAAACCCCAATAAGGAGGAGATGTTATCTGCATATCTACTGATTCTGATGGCATTTGTTTTAATGCCTTCATAACATCCATATTGTAGAGTTTAATCATCTCAATACTTCCCACACCTACTCCCAAGACAAACAATATTCTTGTCCTGCTTTATTTCAGTTATTTCACAATTATTAGGACAGACATCACAGTTAAACAATCTAGTTACAAACTTAACATCACTTACACTAAAACCTTTAAACTTTGTTGATTCTAAACCTAGCTCTGCAACAATCAGGGCCATTCCAATAGCTCCCATGAACTGTGGATATTTTGGAATCAATATCTTCTTTCCAAGCTGATCTTCAAAAGCCTTAACTAGTCCTTTGTTAAGAGCAGTTGTACCTTGAAACACAAATGGCTCTTTCAAGTCTCTTCCTCTTGCCAAAATAGAAAGATAATTTCTGATAAGGGCATTGCAAACCCCCATAATGACATCTTCTTTCTTGGATCCAGAATTCAATTTTGAAACACAACTACTCTGTGCGAAAACTGTGCATTTTCCTGCTATGTTAACTGGATTCTTTGATTTAATGGCTAGGTCTCCAATCTTCTCTATTGGTAGATCCATCCTTCCAGAAATAGTATCAAGAAAAGCACCACAGCCAGAACTGCATAATGAATTCATAGCAAAGTCTGTTATGACTCCATCACATAATTGAATTAATTTAAGATCCTCTCCACCAATATCTGCGATTGTCCTAACATCAGGATAGAAATGCAATGTTCCGACAGCATGTGCAATAATCTCTGTCTTGACAGCATCAGTTCCAATGATAATCTTTGTTAGGTTTCTGCCAGAGCCAGTAACTCCAACACCTTCAATCTTATAATCCTTGAATTTTCTTAAACCTTTTTGCAGTGTTTCAATAACTCCTTGATTTCTCAAATAGAGTGTTTTAACTATCTTGCCGTCATTAACCAAAGCAAAATTAATGCTCGTTGATCCGGTGTCTATTCCAAGATACATTTTTTCTTAAAATCGTTTCGTTTCGGATACACATAACTTTAATTGTGGGGGGAGAAGCAATTGCCTCCTTCTCTGGATTATATCCTCCTCTTGGGACTTCTATATTATGATCCCTACATTTCTCTCTAAATGATTTGTATTCCTCATAAGTCCAATGAATGGGGATAAAATTAGTTTTTGTGCAATCAAAAGTGCAATCATCAATCATTACCCTCCATTCTCTAAGTTTAGACAATTTGTATTCGCAAACTTCTAAAGGTATCTTCCAATTAACAAGAACAAATACCATTATAGCATTTCTTTTATACCCTACTTTAATAAGCATATCAATAGTTTTCTTAATTCCTTTTTCTTGTTTTTTATCCCAATCCCAAGCAACTCTAATTCCTTTCTTCCAATGTCCTTTAGAAGTTATTAATCCTATTCTTGCTGATAACATAGTATTTGTTAATTTTCTATCAAGCATATCATAATTAACTCCTTGAGATAATCCATAATATACTACTTTTTTATCTACCTTAATACTCTTTAATTCCATAAATTTATTCCAAATATTAGGATCATAAAGTATTCCTTCCCCTATAATTTGGACTTTATTGCTTATTATTTTAGGAATATCAAAAACTTTATAGTTAGGATCAGCATGACAGAAAGGGCATTGCCTTTTACAACCTCTATTAAGTTCTATCCATTGGACTCCTTTTTTATCTACATAATTAACTTGAGGGTAATCTTCACGTTCTCTTTTTAAATTCAATGGTTTTAATCTCGTTTGCATCTTCTGAAAACCCAGTTTTAACTGGGTTTAACTTGGGAGTGTGTCATTTCTTCTTTCGTTTTAGCATCTCGACAAAAGCCTCGATTCTGGTATCAAAACCAACTTCTCCAACAGCTTCATCTATAGGTAAGTGCATTAATGGAATCTTATGCTTCTGTGCTAACCTATCCAGAACAACGTATACTACCTGCTCTGGACCGCAGGATAAAGGTAATAGATGGATGACACCATCAAAATCATTATTGGCATACCAAAGCAGATTGTAGATACTTTCAAATCCATGCCCACCTACTTTTCCAAATACATACTTGGCTGCTTCTCTCTTGTATTTTAATTTCTTAAAATCAATTTTGTAAATATGTCTTAAAAAGGAAGATACGGGAATTGACATGTGGACATTAACTCCCATTTTCCTAAACTTTTCAATGATGTTGAAGTTGATTGAATTTTCAAGGCACGTATATATCTCGCCAGTTATGCCAATACTAACATCATATTTTCTCTCAAAACTATAATGTTCTTCTTCTATTTCTTTCAGCTTTTCCCATGATTTTTTTAGCTGTTTCATTACTTCAAAATAAGATTTCCCAGATAGTTTCTTGAAAGTAGGAAGAAAATTAGTAAAGCTAACTCTAACCATCTTAAACTTATATCCAAGGTCTTCCAGAATCTGTTTCTGCAATATATGATAATGTCTTAACCGGCATGAAGTTCTTGGTTGGCCAACCATCAATAAAGCGTCTGCTCCCTTGTCAAGTGCTTCGATGAATGTTCCCAGCGTTACTTTGAATGGCATACAATTATGAACTACCAAGCAATTAGAAATATAAGAATTATCTTCTTTTACTTCTAAATTATAAACTTTTCCATCATAATCTTCCTTTGTTATTTTTTTAATTGGGGTAAAGATATAATTTTCTGTTTTTATATGATGTGGATAGGTTCTTCTTATTAAACTTATTAAAACTTCTTCAAACTTAGTAATCTCTCCTTTCCATAATCTTAGATAATAGCTCTTCCTTCTATTTTTTACGCTTCTTGTTGAAAACCCAGGTTTAATATAATTCCTTACTAGAAGCCAAAATAACTGATTTGCCAGTTTTTTAGAAACTGTTGTCGAAGAATATCTTTTATCTTTTTTATTTAAATTAAAACACCCATCTCCCCTTAAATAACCCCTTAAAAGTTCTAATTGTAATTTTGGGTCAAGGTTCATTATATCTTTATGTATTACCTTACCATAACAATATTCCCCACACAAATATAAGAAAATATCTGCTAAGGATTTACTAAAAACCATTATGTCTAAAACACTAAGTTTTTGGCTTCTTGTTGAAATAGAACAATTGAAATTGCTTTTTATAATTTCCTCTACTTCTTTTATATAGCTACTTTCTTTTGAAGAGAATGTAAAATCAATTCCTGAAGTTTTTTTGTTTTCTCTCCTGTTGTAAATAATTGAACCTTCTGCTAACCAGTAACCCAAAACCCTTAATAATTTAGGCGAATAATTAAATTTGGTATTTTTATATTTAAAGCTATTGTGAAAATATTCTTTTTTCCAATCTAAGTGAGTAAAGTTTTTTGTCTCTTTTGGAATTGGTATTGCTAAAAAATCTTTTTTTTCTAATTCGTTTGCTTGGATAAAGTCTGGGATAAATATCTTCTGTTTTATTTTTTCTCTTTTTAAAGTCAAGATGGGGTGATCTGGAGTTATTTTTAATTTTAATAATCCTCCGCACTCAACATTTAGAATTTTTCCATTATATTCTCTCGAAAAGGTTTTTGTTACTTTTCTAAATCTTCCTTTGTGTGTTAGTACTTTATCTCCACTTTTGATTTCTTTTATTGGTTTTGAAGTATAATCTTCTAGGGTTATTTCCGTATCCCCTTCTAAGCACATCATCTCGGCAGAATATTTTGATCCTAGTTTTATTGTCTTTTGTGTTATTGGTGGTGGCATCATATAATCACATTCAAGTCCATCTAACAAGAACTTAATTACATCCGTATAATATCCAACTTGCGGAAAGCTAATTTTCATTTCAATGTTTCCTGCTTTTCACTGAAAGCGCAATTAAAAATATGAAGTCCTAATTTTGGATGAACACAATTTCTTAGTATCTGGTCTTTTCTATGATTCAATTTAATCCCATTCAAACTAAATCCTTTATACTTTTCCATCTCATAAATTTTCTTATCAATTTTATCAGAACCTAATTTTATTTGGCTTATAAAAAAATTACTCCAAAAGAAATGTCTGCCTATTTTCTGTGGTTTTATTAAAGGATCATAATAACCTATAACATTTTCAACAATCCATTTTCCCTTAAACTTTGTTCCACTTGTATGATAAACCTGATTTAAAAAGATAATTTCCTGATATAATTTCATATCTGGGTATATAGGTTTGTTTTGTCCCCTTCCAACCCCAGCAATATTTCTTATTTTTGAATGACTTTGACAAGGCGGACTACTCCATATAAAATCAAATTGGTCAAAATGGTTCAATAAAAATTTATGAGCATCAGTAACAATTACATTATCATCTGGAAAGAAATCTTTATACGCCCTTGCAATTTTTGGTTTATTTTCAATAGCAGTAACTTCTACATCCTTCCATAGCTTTCTGTTTCCTCCAATTCCACAATAAAGGTTGCAGACTTTCAATACTTTTCCCATTTTTCTTTGTTATTCTCCATACAATATAAATTTAGTACTTTAATCATCTTTCACAGCCTTATTAATATTAAATTTCTTCTTCTTACGATACTCTTCCATATATTCTTTTTTAGCTTTTTTATGATGTTCACAAAGACTGCTATCTTCCACTCTTGGTTCATTACATATTGTACACAAACCCAATTTCTTTTTTTTAAAATATCTTCTTCTATTGGCCCGCATTTGTGATGGAGTATAGGTCATTTTTTTACCATTATTTTCTATTACTTTATTTTTTATATATCTTTTGTATAACAATAAGTATTATATATATGTTACACCATAGATTTGGTGAACAAATCTAATTTCAAAGCAAGCTTCATTCTCTGTGTATTTGGATTGGTGAATTAAAAGGAACAAAGGTTTGCAGCTCTTCTTGTTCATTTATGTAAAGGAAATTTCGGATACCCCTGCCATAATTTGCAAATCTATCCCAATAAAGCTTTCTTGAAGTTTCTGCAATTCTATAGCCAAAAATGTTTTTTATCTTTTCGTAATCTTTTCCCCTGAATTTTCCGAAAACAAATTCATGGGCTAAGTCTGTTATACTATCATTTAAGTTCCAGACCTTTGGACAAAGATAGAGACATTGTAAACCTAATTTTCTGCCCCTAAGTAAAACACTTGTTAATATGTTTACATTATATTCATCTTCTGGCTTAGGGTTATGTGGTATAAGGGAATCTGCTTCTTCAAAAACTAAGATTGGTCTCCTGTGTGATTTACTTTCTGCTAACCACCTTATTATTTCTTCAACAATTCTTGATATTTCTATTCTTGCTATATCCTCCCTGCCATCAAAGCTTATGCAAACATTTTGTTTTTTTTGTATGAAATCTGTTATTGAAATTGAATCTTTTTTATTATCATCTAATACCCAACATTTTTGATCTACCATCTTTCTTAGATTTCTAAGTAAATTTACCTTTTCAAATTTGTGCAGATTAATTCCAATCCCCCTACTCTTATCCTTCTTCGTTCTTATTTTATAAAAATTTGATTTGATGAATCTATAAAATTCTTTTAATGTTTTAGAAGAACCATAATCTTCTATTAAAGGACCAAGATCAGAAGCTGCTGCATCCGAAAAGCCAATGCTCTTAAAATTCTCTTCATTATATTTTAGAATGTTTATCTTGTATAATTTTTCTCCTTTCTTTAGATTATCAATATTAAAACAATGATAATCTTTTATTGGAAACGGTTCTAATCCTCTTGGTAAATTATAATCCTCACTATTTGGATACTTGCCAAGATACCAATCCATAGAAAAAGTATCAAACACCACTATTGGTTTTCCATGTAGGTGTTTCTGTGCAACTATAAGTTTTGCAAGAACTGTTTTTCCAACACCTGGCAAAGAAGTAATTAAAGTAAAATCTGCTTTGTTATGTTTTCTTTTGTAAATTAGTTTATTACCATCGTGTCCTAATAGTATATTACTAAACTTTATCTTGTTAAAATCATCTAATAATACATCTTTAATCATTATCCTGTTCTTTAAGCTCCTTCATTACATAGTCTGTCTTTAACCTTGACCTAAATAAAAAATCAAGCTCCTTTATTCCAATTGAAAAAGACTGGAGCATCTTCTCTGACTTGTTAAGAAGATCAATGTATCTTGGATAAGCTTCATTCCTGCTCGTTTTGATATGATTCAAGAAGTCATCTATTTCCTTCTTTAACATAGCAACCTTCCTCAACAGATCTTCATCTTCCTTATGCAGAATCTTCTTCCATTCATCAATTGCGATTTTGCTTACCATCTTAATTACAATATCCCCCCCATATACCAACTAATCAAAATAAAAAACAGTGCTAAACCAAAGGAAGCATAAAAATAAAAGTTCCATATACCCCCCCAGACATTAATAGCAATTATAGCAAGTCCCATAAGAACACCAAATAATAATGCCATAGTAAATAGTTCATTATCGGCCATCTTAATACGCCCTCGGCTGTCTTTGTCTATCCTGATATTGTGTTGCCTGGTCAAAGTCTCCGAATAATATTGAGTCTGTTCTTATTCCCTTGAAGTGTTTGCTTAACTTCCTCATTTCCTTTTTTACCTTATCATCTGTAGCACTTATCTGGGCAATCTCAATAACTTCCTGGTACTTTGATTCTACTATCTCAAACCTTTTTCTTAAATCTTCCATGCCTTCCCTTATGACAGTATTCAACCATTCAATATGTCTCTTTCCCTTGTCACTTCCAGATGCACTTCCAGATATGAGCCATACACCTGCCTGCCACGAATAAGGTCCAGTGTTACCAGGAAACCTCATTATACAATCTTCATCAATATTATATCTAACAACAATATCATTCTTTGGAAAGCCAAGCTTATTCTTTGACTTGGATACCTTTCTTGGCAGCTTTATCAAAAGATTATTCTTCAGTGTATCACTGTTCTGATCATAATCTATTATTGTTCCAAGAGCCATATCATGCAAGAAAAGTGCCAATGGTCTGTCCTTTATTTTTAATGTATTATCTCCTAGTTCCATTTTTCATCCTCCTTTAATTAACTATAGGTAATACAAAATTACCAATCTTCATATCAACACAATGATGCTCTCTTGTCTTTGGCCTATATTTTATTTTTCCTTTAAGAGATTTATACAATATCTCAAAGTCTTTATCATCTAATTTCATTAGCGATTCTGTTAATACTTTTTCTCCATCTAATGATTCTTTTAATTTTATGGCCATCTCTTTAGCTTTTGTTATTTTTTCGTTTGCATTTTTTACCCTTGTAAATGTAATCTTCCCATTTTTGATATTTGGTTTATAATATACCCCTTTAATTTTTATATAACCATATTCTTTCTCAAATTCCAAATCGTTTAAATTATTAATATACCTTTGTTTTTTTGTTTTTTTATCTTCTCTCATTTTTTAACCTCCAACTTAACTCATCGCCTGATAGCATATTTTTACTATATTAAGTGAATCTATCTTAATGTAAAAGGCAATTACAATTACTGCAACTATTATCAATAATATTGCAACCAATCCCAATAATAATTTTATTCTTTCAAGTAGTTTTTCCTGTGAAAATGTTAACCTATATACTTCCCCCGTACTTGGATCCTTCCACTCTTTTAATCCTTCTTTTTCATTCATCTACTTTATCCTCCCCATAACCTTCTTTTTCTATCTTCTTTAATTTCTCTGGATATTCTTCTTTTACTTCTTCTTCAAAAAAGTCTGCAATCTTCTTCCAGATTTTCTTAAAAATCATCTTCATCTCCATACAATCTTCTATAACCTATTATTCCTCCAAGTATCATTGCTGTAAACAATAATAATAAAAATATGGTAAGGAATATCCTGCTTCTCCTTTTCTTTTCAGCTTCATACCTTTCCTGCTCCTGCTCCATAATCTGTGCAAACTTTTCTCTCATCATATTTGTAAGACTTGCATTAAGTTCTTTTGTGCTTGACTGCTCCCTTACCAGGTTTTCATTGGCTTGCTTAAGCAACTGCTGCAATTCCATGACTGTCTTTGGGTTCCTTGACCATAATAGATCAGCCATAAACTCTTCACTAACAGGTATGTCCCTGTATATGGTCCTGTTTTCTATTAGGGTTGTGTTCTCAAAATCTCCACTGCTTAATATAAGTTCAAACAAGCATGCATATCTTTCCTTCGGATCAAGATTATCCCAGTTGAATATACAATCTATACTTACATTAAACTCTTCTTTTTCCGGCTCTCCGTAAATATTAAAGATTATATTCACTATTTTGCTGTACCCACTTCCTGTTAATAATATAGATGAAGTGTGGTTTCCAAAACTTAATGGTGATGGAATATCCACACTTACATCAAAAAACTCCAGAGGGTTGTCAAAATATAATGTTGATGGACCATTAAGATAATTGTCATAGGCTATATCTAACATAAGCGTAACATAACCAGTAATATTTACTAATAGGGTATCACTGTATGGGAGTTCTATATCTTCCAGGCTATAATAATATGTATCATCACCAAGATATTTTCTTATTGGAATATCCTTTATTATATTAAAATTAAAGCTGGCATTTGATGTTGAATTGTCTGTGTTAAAAAAAATGTATCTTGTGAAATTCCCGCTTTCTATTGATGTCACGTTTATGTATACTGTTATATTCTCTTGATTGGTATTGTTCAGATATATCTCTCCTTTTGTGTATAACCAATCATTTGTAACAATTTCTATGGTAGCATTGTAATAGCTAGTTATAGCTAATAATTTATCATCGTGAAATGGAAGCTTTGACAAATTTAAGTTATAGTTAAAGTCAAAAGCATTTGCTATGTTAATCAAGAGGAATGCAAATGCTAAGTATATTATTACTTTAGTTTTCATCTTCTGCCAAGAAATCCCCCATCCATTCCCTCTTTGGATTCTGAGTAATCCATTTCATGATTTCACCTTTTACAATTTCTATACCTTTCTTTCCTATCCAGGGGTATTTCTCCCCTATATCCTTTAATGTTAATAACTCTTCACTCATTTCTTCTTCCTCTTTAGAATCTTTGGCTTTTCTTCAACGGCTTCTTTTACTTCCTCTTTTGTTTCCTCTTCCAATGCCTTTGTTATTCCACCCTGCTGTCCAATCATCATCTCTCTTGATGCTTCAACATCACCGCCAGACATCTTCATTATAACATCTCCCAATCTTTCCAACTTATCCTCGCTTGGCTCTGTTGGGAAGTTTATCTTGTCCGGCTTGTAGCTTATTATGTTCTCTCTTACATCGATGAAGTTTCCGTTTTGCAAGGCATCCATACTTGTCAAGCTGCAGTCTATTATTCTTGTATGCCCTGCTCTTAATCCCTTTGAAACTTCAATCTCGGATATTAATCTTGGCCTGTTCTTTGGCCAATAGGGTTTCTTTTCAGTGAACTTTATCCCATCAACAAGCAGTCCGTTTAGTTTCTCCTTGTCTTCAAAAAGGTAGCTTCCTGGAAGACCATGTTTTTTCATGTAAGTATATCTTATCATCTTTTCAACAATATTACTGCTTAACAATCTGTCCACGATAATTGGTCGTCCTGCAAGACCATTGATCATAAGCTTCCTAAAGATTATCAATAGTACAACAACAATCGATAATGGGATGGCAACAAGGAGCAATACTTTCAAAGAGATTTTCTTTGTAAAATAAAGCGAGAAGAAGATAATTGCTACTACTATAAATGCTATCACACTTACAATTATCAATATCAACTCGTTTTTTTTCATGCTTGTTGTTCAAGAATAGTTTAAAGGAATAGCCTATATTGGCTATTTCCTAAACTCATAAAAGTTATTCCATTAATTCCTGTTGGTGTATAAGGTTCAACGAATACATTGCAACCCCTTATATCGTGCATATCACACCATTGTGCTATAGTCATTTCTGTGTTGTCTATCTGAAAACTACTTCCAAGCATAAACAAGAACAAAAACGCTAGAAGTAAACAACTTCCTAATATTTTTTTCATGGTTTTTTCCTCCCGAATTTATTTTATTTTATTTGAGTAGCATCTGGCAGGTTGTATGAGAGTCTTAGCTCAAGACTCCCGTAAGCCTTTAAAACACCAGTATAGCTTACAGCAACCTATCGCCGTGCTATTGTTTTTTCTTTTTATCCTTATATTTAATCCTAATTCGTTGAGCCAATTTATCCATTCTGTTCATTTTCTTTCAAAGGATTTCTCTTTGATTGTTATTTTTTCCAACCACTTTCTAAATCGTCATAACCTAATTCTATACAAGTATTATCTTTAAAATATATATTATAAATGTAATCTAAATATTTATCATCTGAATCATTTTTGATTTTATTAACTGATGTTATAACCCCATTTTCTCCATCAGCATTAACTTTATCTCCAAATTTATATTTTTTCTTCATCTTCTGATATAAACATACCCTCTTCTGACTCATCTGTTTCAATAACTTCAAGTTCTCCATCATTATCTAACCCTATTATTAGCTTATTTAAAGGTCTCATTATTTTCTTTCCCGAGGCTTTCTTTTCTAAAGAAAGACTCTTTTCCGTGAACACTTTTTCTTTTTGATGAAACTTTTTTCTAAAAAGTTTCTACCAATTAGGATCTAACTTATGCATCTCGGCTTCCACTTCATCTGCAATGTGCTGTGGAATTTCTATGCCCACTATCTGCTCAAGATAATCTCCTTGATAGTGATAGCTCATGGTTTTTACAACACAAGTTTGCAAGTAAAGCCCCATCTTATTTGTTGCTTCATTCAATCCAAGGCAAAACCTTAATCTCTTGGCATTAATATCATAGTCAACTTCCTGTGATGTTCCTAAAGTATTATTGTTTAGGTATAATATCTTCTGGCATATTATTTCTGGTGGCGGTGCTGGCCTGAACCACCCACAATTATATACTGGAACCCATTTTGATTCCTCTTCTTCTGGTATATCAAGTACATCAAAGTAAAACATTGTACCAGTTGCTATTAATACTATTAAAATTATCATCCAACGATAGGTCATCAAGAATTCCATTGCAGCTTGCGCTTTTTTCATTTTTTAAGTTCTCTTTTTCATTTCAAGTTGGTATAATTTTTCTAAACCTTCTTCAGTATTCTCAAAAAACATCTCTGTTTCATTATTATACCAATATTCTTTTAATTCATCTTCTGAATAAAAAGTATCGCTTGAAGTAACCGCTTCATTTGATAAAACCACTATTCCTTTTTTTAATTCATATCCGCACTCTTGTGCAACTTCTTGTTTTGTCATATTTTTCCTCCATTTTATAATATTTTTATATCAGTATCATGCTTTTTATTATGCTTATTAATGAACTTTTTAATGTCCATCCTAGTTCTTTTCCTTGCTTTGATCAAGGCTTTTTGCTGTGATATTGGATATACTTTCATTCCAAGATGTTTGGAAAAGTCATTCCATTTTCTATCTTTTTCCGAATGAATTCTTCTTAGTGTGAATATTTTCATCTTTTTTTCTTACCCTAAATTTCTATCAATGTGTTGATAGAGTTCATCAATAATCTGAATCTTTTCTCTTCAATTTCTCCTTTTAAGCTTTCAAGCTTAAATTTGGATTTAAGTTCTAATCTAGCAAGTATGATCCAACTAATAAACCATACCAAACTTAAGATTATCAATACAATCTTAGCGAAACCTTCAACTAAAAACGATAGCCCAATAAAGAAATTTGCTATTAATAAATCCACTATACTATCTTTCATTTTACTTCCTCATAATAAACTTTTTTTCCTTTACCTAAACCTTTAAAGAATGTAAAAATAAAATAAACAATTACACCCCCCTCTACAAGACCACTCCAATAGGGTTGCTCTGTTCCAAATCCTTTTGATATAAAAACCACTATAACTAAAAAACCCATAACTACAATTGCAAAAGAATAATAAATAATATTAAACCAATCTGGTTTCTTTTCCCACTCAACTACTTTCCTAAATTTTATTATCTTACCCATTTTTTCTCCATTCTTTTTTTAAAAAAAAAATAAAAAGGGGAAATTAATCCCTAAAGTTTGTTTATGCTGGTACTGGTTTAAGTTCTACTTCAATGGTGTATGTTCCTGGTGTTACTCCTAAATCCGCTCTTACGACTAAAAGTGCTGCAAATAATCCAGGTTCAAATCCTTCAGTAGGAAGAGTTAATACTCCATTTTCAAATAGAGAACTTATACCTACCCAACTATCTCCACCATGATTAATTACTGGACTTACAAATCCACTTAATTCATAAGTAGCATCTGTCCCTGCCCAATCAAACCAATCTGGGTTGTTTGTTAGATACTGTACATAATCTATATCACAGTCATATACATTAGTCATATCTCCAGCAGGATCATAACAATAGTGCATATCTCCACCTATATCTAATGCAAGATGTATTCCTATAGTATCAATAATCGGTTGTCCATATCTCATAATTGTTATCACAGGTATTGCTGGAACATCCACTTCAAGTTTGTTTTTTCCTTTGATTAACAGATAATGGTTATTCCCATCATTCAAGACTTCACCATCTAATGTGTATAACTCTTGTTCTAATGTAATTGGTGCTTCCACGCTAACATTTGTTGTAAGTGTTGCAAAATGAGCAACTAAAGCTGCACTTGCTCCTCCAATAAACAATATTCCAACAAGAAATAAAGCTAATGGAATTCCAAGTATTTTTCTACTTTTTGTTTTCATTTTTTGGTTTCCTCCCTAATTTATTTTTAACAATTTGTGAACATAATAAAACTATAAGAATGATTAAAATAATCCCTCCTCCTATAATAAATATAAGTGGTAAATAAGAAATTTCTGGTTCTGTTGATGGCTCTGGAATATCTTTATCTGGAAGTATTATATCTTCATCATCATCTTCTATAATATCATCAATTATTTCTTTTGGTTCTTCTTTAATGACACTTGGAAAATGTGTTGAACCACCTGAAGAGCCTGAAACAGGTTCCTCTACTTCTTTGAAGATAGATATTATTACTGTATATTCTCCAACGGAATTTATCCTTGGAGTAATATCTAAATTAATATAATTATCTGGGCAATCAAACCTATAATTTCCCATATCAATAAATTCATAATCATGGTTAAAGGAATATTCGCTTAAATTCTGGTATGGATCTATATCAATATTAACATCCAAGTAAGCACAACCTCCTTCATATAAATTAAAACTTTCTCCACCATATATTACTTCATTATCACTCAAAGCAAATACTATGTTAATTGAAATAAGGAATATAATTAAGTATGTTATTTTTTTTATCATTTTCTTCTGTTTATTTTCTTTTCTTAAAAAAAAGAAAAAAAGGTGTGGTTTATTCAACCACTATGCTTCCGTCAACACTAGTTATCTTGAATGAACTTCCATCACTGAAATGTGTGTTATAACCTTTGAAGTAATTAGCTACTAAATCACATGCTCTGGTTGTATCTGCTGCTGTTGTTCCTGCAATTACTAATATAGTTTTGTCTCCGTCTCTCTTCAATTCAACTACACTTTCTCCTTCAATGTAATTCCATTCAGATCCTAAGTATTCCTTTGCAACTGAATTTATTGCTGGTCCTCCAACTACTATTAAAACATCTTCTGTTCCAATTAGTTGGCTGTCAATTGTTCCTTCAATGCTCAATGCAACTCCTGTTACTTCTTCAACTTCAAAGACATTTGCTCCAACGTTGTTTACGTTTACTTCTGCTTCAACTTGTTCTTCTGGAACTTTCAATGTTAATTCTGTTGGCATATTATCTTCTGGACTTACAACTACAATTCCATAAGTTGACAATACATCCTGACTAACATCTGCTTTTGAATCTCCATCTACAAGAACATTACTTAGATCATTTGCTATTTCTACATCACCAATGGTTATTGTTGTTCCATTGGAAATTAAGGTTAGTTCAGTATCACTCAATTCAACATCCATTCCTATGTAATTTACTTCTTCATCATAGATTTTTCCGTCTGTGATGTTTATCCATAGTTCATTGAATTCATCATTGAATGATTCTCTGTTGCCGTCAACAATCAAGTATTCGGACTCTATTGTGAATTCAAATTCAAAGTATTCTGGTCTGCTGTATTCCTTGAAGATTAAGTGTGCAAATTCATTTGGAAAGCTTAATGATTCTCCTTCCATTAATGCTTCGTCATCACTTTTCAAGATTTCATTGTATCTTACTCCGATTGTACTTACTGCATTTTCTTCAAAGTCAACAATCCATTTCCAATCTTCATAGTTTTCTACTTTATCATTGTTGTCAATTTCTTTTTCTATTTCTTCGCCTACGGTTATTTGTACTCCACAGTCATTTGCTTCATTATGATAAAATATCTCGTTTACCATAACTTTTATTCCGTTTACCTTATCTGTCTCGTCCTTTCCTACAATCTCTTTTACACCATCAACATCGACTATGATTGAACTCTGACCTATACTTTCAACAGTTACTGTTTTTCCACATGATATTACTTTATTTCCGTTTTTCAAGTAGTATTCTGTTCCTGTTAAATAAGAAAAAGAACTTTCTGATACTTCCACTATCTTAAATCTTTTACCAAGAATATCAAGTGTCAATACTTCGTCAGCATCTACTTTGTCAAGATCAAAAGTATCTTCGATTTCATACAGGTATTTTACTGAGTTTCTTGATGTAACTATCATATATGGATCATCTTCAAAATCTGCGTCATGCATAGATGAAGTTCCAATTTCAACTCCATCAAGATATATCTTCTCCTCAAAGTCATAATTTTTACCATCGAACATAAATTCATCTTCTGCCAAGAAATCAAGTTCAGAGTTGTCTAATGTCCAGTCTATGTTTGCGTTGAAACTTACTTCTTTTGTTTCTCCAGTAATTACTACTGGTTCTTCAGTTTGCATTGCTGTTAATGCGTATGCTATGTCTACACCACCGACTACGTCTGATGCTGCTGCATTTTCACCGAATACTATATTTACTGTTCCACTGTCAAAGTCTGTCTTTTCTATACTTGCTACGTTCGCTACCATCCCTATTACGAATAGTAACATAACAAATACACTATTTAGTTTTTTCATGTTTTTATTTTTCCTCCTAATATTAGGGTTTCCTCCCGAATTTTTATTCATTTTGTGAATTTTATACGTTTTTAATACTTTTCATTTAAGGTTTTTATTAATTTATGAGCTTTTCCAACTGGTAGATCTGCATGAGCATAAACTAAAAGTTCTATTGCCTTAGTAACATTCAGAAACTTATTTTCCTTGAATTTCTTGTATTTAACGTCGTTGTGAATTTCTAAATTTATCTTTGCCATCTTTTTGTTATATTTTCTTACATTCCTTATTATATTTTGTTATATTTTATAACATAGCTTATTTATATAGTTTTCTATTGATTTATTTAGATCCTTTTTGATCCAGATAATAAACATCAACTCCGCGTTTTATCCTGACCTTTCTTATTGGAAATCCCCATGTTTGCAGCTGACGTATTATGTTTGAAAGTTCAATACCGCATCCTACATCATATAATTTCTTTCTTAATGTGGTTCCTTTGACAATTTTATATTGGCACAATAATCTTAATACCTCGAAAGTGTTTTTTCCGATTTTCATTTTAATTTAATGTCTCCCAATTCTCTCCAAGCAAACATCTAATTCCAAGATGGCTTTCAGAAATAAGGTCCTCTGAAAATTCCTGTTCCATGTAATATTTACAAGTAATATTATACAACTCACCAAGGCGCTTTACTGCAAAAGAGAAATCCTGGCAGTCCACGTTCCCGCATTCATAAATCTTCTTTGGCTTAGAAAATCCCCACGATTCCCCGAAAGAATCTTCTGTTGTGTTATAGCAATCCTCATACTGCCATAACATATCAAGGTAATCATAAAAAAAACCTTCTCCTGTGTAGAATAATTCTATTCCCTCTGAAGAATAATATCGATCTAATGTTGTTGTAATGAATAGCTGTGAAACAATGTTTGTTGATGCTAATATTGATAATGGTATTATGATTAATAAACTCACCAGCATACCAAATAAAATTTTGTTTGGTTTTGTTTTCTTTATTGGTTTCTTCGATTTCTTAAATAAGTAAAAGCAGGTTTTCATTTTTTCTCCTTGAAGATTTTATCTATTTTTGCTAAAATATAATCCTTGGCTATATAATCGGCATTTAATTTCTTCTTCAACTCTTCAACTTGCTTTGTTTTCTTTTCTTCTAAATATTCCCAACATCTTACAAACCCTTTTCTAAAATCTTCATTATTACTAAATTCTTTTACTACTTCCATTGCTTCTTCTAAATTTGGATTTAATCTTTTCTTTCGTGAAGGTTTCTTCTCTAAAGAAAGGTTCTGCTCTTGACAATTTTTTTCAGAATATTTATCTCCAGCTATAAATCCTAGTCTAAAGTTACTAAAATCTCTTGGATTAGATTTTGCATACTTAATAGCTTTTTTCAACTTGAAATACTCTTCTTTAATTTTATTTTTCATTCAAATTCCCATGTATCTGACGCTTTTGACCTGTTTATTATTCCTAACACCCATTTCATATTTTCATCAGTTTCCTTTGAAAATTTAACCCCAAGTTTATCATTATTCTTTCTTGCTTCTTTTTCCAAATCATCTGCTATTTTTCTTAATTCTTTTGTTGTTGTTTGAATTGCCTGTCTTTGGATTATTTTATTTTTCATTTTTTCTCCTTGAAGATTTCATCTATTAGAAAGGGTTGCACCCTTTTCAAACCTGCCTCATTAATAAAACAAAACCTAAAGACATTATCCATATTAGTCCTACAATAAAAATGCCGTGTATAGCTTGTATAGTATATTCATTCATTTTTTCTCCTTCTTGAAGA
>SDBT01005982.1_pt1 | contig 20334 bp, 19 predicted proteins | sample 2277101 | NCBI WGS metagenome assembly SDBT01 (sample SAMN10404973, study PRJNA504765) | marine sediment metagenome | isolation source: marine sediment core GS10_PC15, 103 cmbsf | place: Arctic Ocean: Southern Knipovich Ridge | collected 2010 | reverse complement strand
TGGATATAAGACACCAGCCGCCAATGGTACTCCAAGAGCATTGTAGGCAAACGCCCAAAACAGATTCTGTCGAATGTTCCGCATAGTTCCACGACTAAGATGTATTGCCCTAACGATCCCTTGAAGATTGCCTTTAACTAAAGTAATACCTGCACTTTCTATCGCCACATCTGTTCCCGTTCCCATAGCTATTCCTACATTTGCCTGTGCCAAAGCCGGCGCATCGTTAATGCCGTCTCCTGCCATGGCAACTATATGTCCCTTGTCCTGAAATTTCTTTACTGCTTCATTTTTCTTATCAGGTAATACATCAGCTATAACATCACTAATATTCAATTTTTTTGCAACTGCTTCAGCCGTGGTACGATTATCGCCGGTTAGCATAACCACTCTAATATTTTCCTCCTGCAAAGCCTTTATAGCTTTCAACGTTGTGTCCTTAATCGGATCCGCTACACCTAATAAACCGGCTATTTTCTCCCCTATTGCCACATACATTATAGTTTCACCATTTTGGCGAAACTGATCAGTTCTTTCACGCCAATTTATCAAATCGTTTTCAAAACCGTTATCAACCATAAAACGCTGATTACCAATTAATATTCTCTGACTATCCACCTCGCCGGAAACTCCTTTTCCGGTAGTTGCGTGAAAATCTTGGACAATAAGCAATTTCAAATCTCTTTCCTTTGCCGCTGTTACGATTGCATCTCCAAGTGGATGCTCACTAAATTTTTCTAGGCTGGCAGCAAGTTGAAGAAAATCTGATTCAGGTATTGTACCATCTGTTTTTATGGTCACCAAACGCGGTTTTCCTTCAGTGAGTGTACCCGTCTTATCGACCATTAATGTATCAACTTTTTCCAACATCTCTAATGCTTCCGCATTCTTAATTAGTACACCGGACATCGCACCGCGACCTGTACCAACCATAATTGACATCGGTGTTGCCAACCCTAGTGCACAGGGACAGGCTATAATTAAAACAGCAACAGCATTAACTAATCCAAAAGCGTAAGCCGGTTGCGGACCAAATATGCTCCAAACAATAAATGTAATGATACTAACTCCAACTACTAGCGGAACAAAATAAGCTGCTACTTTATCCGCTATTCCCTGGATCGGAGCCCGGCTCCGCTGCGCCTCACTAACCATTTTAACTATCTGTGCCAGAAGTGTGTCATTACCAACATTTATAGCTCTCATGATAAAGCTACCGTTGCCATTAATTGTTGCACCAGTTACTATATCGCCTGATTTTTTGTTGACCGAAAGCGGTTCACCGGTTACCATAGATTCGTCTATAGTGCTGTTCCCTTCGATAATTTTTCCATCAACCGGTACTTTTTCACCGGGTCGAACTCGCAATAAATCATTAGCCTCAACCTTATCTAAAGCAATATCTTCTTCAACACCATCCTCGCGCACAATTCGAGCTGTTTTAGGTGCCAAACCCAATAAGGCTTTGATTGCACCACTTGTTTTATCTCGTGCTTTTAATTCGATTATTTGTCCTAATAATACTAAAGTTACAATAACCGCTGCCGCTTCAAAATAAACAGCAACTATTCCGTCCGCACTTCGAAAAACATCGGGGAATAAGCCCGGGAAAAATGTGGCTATAAAACTATATCCGTAAGCCACACCGGTTCCAATGGCAATTAAGGTGAACATATTTAAACTCCGATTAACAATCGATTTCCATCCACGAATAAAGAATGGAGCTCCGCCCCACAATACAACCGGTGTAGCTAAAATAAATTCAATCCATGGCTGCCAACCACCCGAAATAATTTCTTTACTGGTAAACATTCCCATCATCGTTATTATTAATAATGGGATTGACAGAATCATACTAACCAAAAATCGCCGGGACATATCAATCAACTCTGGATTAGATTCCGTCTCTGACGTGACGGTTTTCGGTTCCAATGCCATCCCGCAAATTGGACAATCACCGGGTTTATCTTGCACAACCTCGGGATGCATGGGACAAGTATATGTTCCCGATGATTCCTTTTTTATCTTGCTATGGTCATGTTTAAAATGATCCACTTTCGAAACAGGTGAGCAACAAACAGGAGATGCTTCGTTAACTAGATCTGTTGCGGCTACATATTTTTCAGGATCTGCTGAAAAAGAATCATAACATTTCTGAGTACAGAATCCGTATCGTACTCCCTGCCATTCTTTGAATGCAACGGCTGATTCTTCATTAATGTTCATTCCACATACTGGATCTTTCATAGTGACCTTTTACTTTGCAATAATTAATATGGTTTTATTGACAACTTTACCGGATTATTAAATATTTCTTTAATTTTTTTCATTTCTATTTTTCCTTAACGCTATTGACCGCCACATGTAATATATCGTTGGAATTACCAGCAATGTCAGTATTGTGGAAGTAACCATCCCCCCCACCATAGGTGCGGCGATCCGCTTCATTACTTGAGAGCCTGTCCCATGACCCCATAAAATGGGTAACAATCCAGCCATAATCGCGATAACGGTCATCATCTTGGGTCTCACTCGATCTACTGCCCCTGACATAACCGCATCATAAAGATCTTTCAAAGAATTCATCTTTCCATCTTCCTTACGATACTTAAATGCATGGTCCAGATAAATCAGCATTATAACACCTGTTTCAGCAGCCACCCCTGCTAATGCAATGAATCCGACGCCAACAGCCACACTCATATTATAACCTAACAGGTATATAAACCAGATACCACCTACCAGGGCAAAGGGGAGGGAAAGCATAACGATAATACTCTCGGTAACATTTTTAAAATTTAAATATAGCAAGAGAAAAATGATCACAAGAGTTACTGGCACAACCATTTTCAACTTTTTATTCGCCCTTTCCATATATTCATATTGACCACTCCAGACAATTGAATACCCTTCAGGCATTCTCAATTCTTTACTTAGTGCTTCTTTGGCCCTCTTAACATAGGTACCTATATCAATGCCGACAAGATCAACATATATCCATCCCGTCATTCTGGCATTTTCACTTTTGATCACAGGAGGCCCTTTATGGATCTGTATGTCTGCAACCTGGCTGATGGGTATTTGTGCTCCGGTGGGAGTAGGAACAATTATCCTTTTCAATTTTTCAATACTGTCACGCAATTCCCGACTATACCGTACATTAATCGGGTACCGTTCCAATCCTTCAACAGTATAGCTTACGTTCATGCCTCCCACGGCGGATTGAATAATATCCTGGATATCTCCGACGGTTAAACCGTAACGAGCCGCTTCCCTACGGTTAATCACAAAATCCAAATAATTACCACCGGTCACTTTGTCCGCATATGCACTTAGAGTACCAGGGATTTTTTGAACGATTGCCTGAACTCGGGCTCCTAACACATTTAATGTATCAAGATTATCACCCATCAATTTGATTCCAACAGGGGTTTTTATTCCGGTACTCAACATATCAATCCGAGTTTTAATCGGCATAGTCCAGGCATTCGTCAACCCTGGAAATTGGATCGAAGCATTTAATTCCGCTATCAGTTCATCAACGGTAACGATTCGGTGTTCCGGCCAGAGTTTGGACACGAAGGACTTCAACCAGTCGGGTAAGTGCCAATCGGAATACCAGCGGGTAATATTCTTTCTCTTGGGCCAATCATGCTCCGGTTTCATAGTAATTGTAGTTTCAATCATACTTAGTGGAGCCGGATCAGTGGCGGTTTCAGCACGACCGATTTTTCCAAACACACGTTCTACCTCAGGAAACGTTTTAATAATCTTGTCTGTTTGTTGTAATAATTCCTTTGCCTTCGTAATGGAAATTCCCGGATCAGTCGTAGGCATATATAAAATGTCACCTTCATTAAGTGGAGGCATAAACTCTGATCCGATATGTTTCAAGGGGTAAACTGTAATAACCAGGGCAAATAAAGCAATCATCAAGGTAGTAATCTTGAACTTTAGAACAAAACGTATGAGGGGTCGATATATGTGAATCAGGAAGCGATTCACTGGATTCTTTCTCTCCGGCAGAATTTTTCCCCTGATAAAATATCCCATCAAAACCGGAACAATGGTAATCGCCAACAGTGCGGAAGCACCCATAGCGTATGTTTTGGTAAAAGCCAGCGGTTTGAAAAGCCTCCCTTCCTGTGCTTCCAGGGTAAATACAGGCATAAAAGACACAGTAATAATCAAAAGTGAGTAAAATAGAGCTGGACCAACTTCTTTTGCAGCGTCCATTATGAGTTGCCAGTGATCTTTCTCCCCACTTCTGCGTTCTATGTGTTTATGGGCATTTTCGATCATTACAATCGCCGCATCCACCATAGCTCCAACTGCTATGGCAATCCCGCCTAATGACATAATATTTGCATTTATACCCTGAAAACGCATGATCATAAATGCAATTAGAATGCCAACCGGAAGTGTAAATATGGCAACAAATGCACTCCGAAAATGAAGCAAAAAAATGATACATACCAGTGATACGACAATACCTTCCTCAATCAATTTCTCCTTTAAATTATGTATTGCACGTTCGATCAATAAGGAGCGGTCATAAGCTGGTTTAATGGTGACGCCTTCTGGCAAACCGGCTTTCAGATCTTCAATTTTCTTTTTAACATTCTTGATGACTTCCAGAGCGTTTTCTCCATAGCGCATAACAATGATGCCACCTACTGTTTCACCAATTCCGTCCCGTTCCACTAATCCGCGGCGTAACTCTGGTCCAAGGTGTATTTCAGCCACATTCCTCAGTAGAATTGGTGTACCGTTTTTGTCCACACCCAGGGGAATACTCTTCAGGTCATCTATAGATTTAATATAGCCAAGTCCTCTCACCATGAATTCCGTTTCAGCCATTTCAATCAGTTTTCCACCCACATCATTGTTGCTCCGTTTGATGGCCATTTTCACCTTATTTAAGGGAATGTTATAGGCCAACAACTTATTTGGGTCCACTTCCACCTGATACTGTTTTACATATCCCCCGATACTGGCTACTTCAGACACTCCGGGGACACTCATCAGGTCATATCTTAAATACCAATCCTGGATGGAGCGCAATTGTTGTAGATCATGGCGATCGCTTTCCACTGTATATTCATATACCCATCCTACACCGGTGGCATCAGGACCAAGTTGAGGTGTGATACCTTGTGGTAAACGACCCGATACAAAGCTTAGATATTCAAGTACCCTACTACGCGCCCAATACATATCCGTTCCGTCTTCAAATATTATATAAACAAATGATACCCCAAAAAAGGAATACCCGCGAACTACCTTGGCAAACGGAACAGACAACATAGCAGTAGTTAAGGGGTAAGTGATTTGATCTTCTACTACCTGTGGCGCCTGTCCTGGAAATTCAGTATAGATGATGACCTGTACATCACTCAGGTCTGGTATTGCATCAAGCGGAGTTGTTATCAAAGCCACAAATCCACCAAGTATAACAAACACCGTAGCCAAAATGACAATAAAACGGTTATTTATCGACCATTCGATAATTTTTTCAATCATTTAAAACTCCTCAATATTTTTGTTCTTGAGTCTATTGTCTGTATGATTCACTGGTTATAGACTAAACTATTCATGATCATGTTGCTGGCCATGTTCCTCTTCCTGGGGCATTTGATGATCAGGTGATTCGTCCATTTCCATAGTTGATTCAGAGATTTCCTTACGGGAGGCCAACATTTTCGAAATACTTTCCTGAAGTTTACTTTCCGAATCAAAGAGAAACTGTGCTGAGATGACCACAGTTTCACCTTCACTCACCCCCTCACGTATCTCATAATACCCGTCGCTGCTTTCAAGCCCTACCGTTACATCCCTGGGGGCAAACCTTCCCTCACCAAGAGCCATAATAACAAGATTTCTTTCCCCGGAAAAAAGAACCGCTTCCATAGGAACAGCCAGGGCATCTTTGAGGTGTGATGTCTGGATATCAACATTAGCATACATACCCGGTTTTAATTCCAGGTTTGGGTTAGAAAACGATAACCGAACCTTTATTGTACGTGTTTTTTCTTCAAGATACGGGTAGATATATTGTACCTGACCTTTGTATTTTTTCCCTGGATTGTAGGAAAGGGTCATGATAGCCTCCTGACCTACCTGTACCCAGGGGACTTCATATTCATAAATATCAGCATATACCCAAATTTCAGATAAATCGGCAATTATATAGAGCATCATTCCCGATCTTACTTCTATTCCATCCAGTGCATGCTTTTCCACAACAATACCATTAAATGAGGATTCAATACCCAATGTTTTTTTTACTATGCCTGTACTGGCAAGTTCTTCAATCTGTGACCTGGAAATGTCAAAATATTCTAATCTTCTTTTCGTGGAGGCAAGAATGCCTTCCAAATTTGCTCTTGAGCCTGAGCCTATAGCTCTGCCTAGATTTTCCAACGCATCAAGGTATTCCTCTTGTGCTGTTACTAACTGAGGACTATAGATATCCAAAAGAACCTCTCCTTTCCGGACAGACTGACCCGTGGTATTTACATAGGTATTCTCAATCCAGCCGGTAATTTTAGTATGAACTTGTGCTATTCTTGCTTCATCGTAATCAATTCGCCCAATTGTTCGGATCTTTTGACTTATATCTCTTCTTTCCACTTTAGCAGTACGTACCCCTATGTTCTGTTCCACCACCGGATTGATCTTTACGGTTGCGCCAAACGCTTCTTCGCCCTCATAAACGGGTATGAGATCCATACCCATGGGAGATTTCCCCGGTTTAGGAGAGATATATTTGGGATCCATTGGCGCCCTATAGTACAGTATCTTCTTTTCACCTCCTTCCTTGGAAACAGTTGACGTCTGTGTAGCAGTCCCACCCAGTGGTGTCAATATCATCCCACAGATAGGACAGTTTCCCGGCCCCTCCTGGATAACATTCGGATGCATGCCACAGGAATATAATTGCTTATCTTCTTGCGAGATTTCTCCTGTTTTTCCCCCAGAATCTGATTTTTGACCACACCCCGAAAGGAGAAGAGTTATTATCACAATAGAACCAAATATGATTTTGTAATTCATAATACTCTTACTCATAATTTCATTCCTCATTTAATTTAATAAGTCCAATATTTTTTAACATTTTCGCACTAGCAATACGCCTCTTTGCCTCTACGGTCTCAAAATCCAGCCTGACTCTTACAACCATCCGTTGACTGTCCAAAAGATCAAGAAAACTTATTTTCCCCGTCTCATAAGCTGAATAAGCAGAAGAAAGCATTTGTTCTGATTCCTGAACCAGTTTATCATTATAAAGAATATATGTTTCTTGAATTTCATCCAGATCTTTCTTGGTAGAACGGACATCATCCTCAACACGATTCCATACTTCTTCTACCATTTCCTCGTTGGACCTGATGGTTAATTTTGTTGATTCAATTCTTGCTTTATTTCTCCCAAACCAGATTGGAAGGTTCAATCCAACCTTGAATCCCATCGCATCAGTACCAGCTGATGTTGTCATGGATGAACCATCTCCAATAATTGTATATGTTAAACCTGTGATGAGATCCGGATAATTTTTACGAACAGCAAGTTCATTCTTCAAGATTACGATGTCTAACTCTCGCTGAGCTTTAGAGTACAGTGGGTGTGTCTCTTTTGCCACATCCAGCCAATATTCTGAAGAATTCGAGGGTAAAACCTCTGTACGCTGATCTCCAAAAAGCTCTGGCGAAAAAGACCCATCGAAAAGAGATTGAAGGCTGTTAACAACGGAGTCGAAATTACTTTCAAGGGAATTGATCTGGCTTTCTATTAATGATATTTCAATTTGTAATTTCAAGATTGGATGTTGGGTGATACCCACACCAGTTGAGTATTGAATTAACGCAATGGATCGGAAAGTTTTCAGTTCCTCCCGGTACTTATTAAGGATTTCCAGAGAATTTTTTAATTTCAAATAATTTTCCCAATCCTTTTTCATCTGGAAGACAACCACTATCTTCTTTTGTTGCAAATTCAACGAAGCAATCTCGGCCTTTCGTATCGCCACACTTCGTTCCCGTTTCAGTTTTCCCCAGAGAGGGAACTTTTGACCTAGCATAAGTTGTCCTTCCATTGGACCGTTACGGGTTTCAATAGGTTCAATAAAGAAAGAAGATTCCACCATAGGATCCGGTAGAACTCCATATACTTTGATATTTTTCAGTGCAGCTTTATAAGCTTCTTCTGCAGCGAGAACTTCGTGGTTTATTTTGAGAACAAATTCTATAGGATCTATCGTTTGCGCAAAGCCCGATGCAAATATAGCAAATATTATAATAAGTAGTTTATTCCACACTATTATTTTTAATTTTGATATCACATACACTCCATTTTATTAATTAATATTTTAACTTTTTATCCCAAATAATTATGGCATAAAACAAAAAAACGTAACTCTCCCAATGCGGGAAATTACATTGTAAAAATGAAGTGTTTTAAACTAAGAGTGGAGTTTGAAAGCCTGGATGAACTTCAGAAAAACATAATTTATCTACCACCTCAAGTAGTGTATGTTCTTCAGATATAATTAAATTTTCGGAGAATAAAATATTATAATCAACCGTCAAGTTTTTCTCCATAGTTACTTTATTTAGTGGAGCAGAAGCTATAGGTTGAAAGGGCATGACAGCACATTCTGTCATGGTTTTACAACAATCATCTCCAGACATATCCATATCACAACAATTGTCTGAAGCTTGATTCCAGTCTGCCATATCGCATATATCGCGGCTTGCATGCACGGAAATAAAGGGCATAGCAAGTGATCCAGCGAAAAGCAGTAACGCAATAACTGATACTATTTTTATTTTATTATTCATTGATTAATAATATGACATTTACTGTCTACATGAATCTTAAAATTCGTGCCAAGTTACAATTTTTCAGTTAAAAAACTGTTATATTATTTTTGGAAAAATGTATAAGATTTTAGTCGAAACCAATTTTATCAATTGTGTATCTTGTTCTACCTCGAAGAGATTTAAACCGGCTTGGACTCATTCCGGTGATTTTTTTAAATTGGTTAGATAAATATTGCACATTGCTATATCCTAATCGATATGCAATTTCGGACAAAGTCAGTTCAGCATATATTAATAGTTCCTTAACACGTTCAATCTTTTGAAGAATGAAATATTTTTCGATGGTTATACTTTCAACTGAGGAAAACAAAGTACTTAAAAATGAATAATCATGATTTAGTTTTTGTACTAAGTAATCAGATAGATTAGTATTCATGTTTTCTAATCTATCTTGATAAATTAAATCAATAATTAATGTTTTTATATTATCAATTATTTTAGCATTTTTGTCAATTAATAATTCGAATCCATTTTTTTTTAGGATCTTGCTTATTTCATCCATATCAGGTGGATCCCCGGAGTATTCAATTATTGCAAGTCCAAGTCGTTCTATCGTTGTTTTATAACCTAAATTTTCAAGTTCTTCCTTAACAACTCTAATACATCGAGGACATACCATATTTTTTATTCTTAGTTTTAAATCAGGCATAATAAAATCTCATAAGTATAATGTAACAGGTCTTAGTTATTAATATCAATTGAAATTCTGAAAATCATTGAAAAAACGGTTTTTGTTGAAAGTGTTTATAAGGTGTGCCAATATGGAACATTATGTACTATATTGATAATATTATTAATTAATAAATACTATTAAAGTTAATTAAAACAATGACATACGAGTTTGGCACAATTTTTGTTTTATATATTAAAGGATGTTCCAAAATAAATTGCAAAAATTGAAACACGAGCGGGGGAAAATTTTGAAGAAAAGAATACTTATAGTTGATGATGAACCATCAATTATTAGACTACTATCATTACGGTTACAAGCAAAAAATTATGAAGTGTTTGTTGCCTACGATGGAATAGAGTGTGTGAAAGTTGCACTAGAAGAAGTACCGGATTTAATCTTGTTGGACATTAAAATGCCTAACGAAGATGGAATTGGTGCTTTTAAGAAATTAAATCAGATGGAAACAACTAAGGGAATACCGGTCATTTTTATGACCGCTTACCCAAAATTTGAATTGAAGAATCAAGTTATAAAGATGGGTGCTAAGGATTGCATTTCTAAGCTGTTTATCAGTGAAGATTTCGAACAAACTATAGCCTTGGCGATTGCATAATGAGTATGATTAATTCCAGATTATATTATGATATTAATGAATTGCCGGCAGGTATATTGAGGTTTCATTATTATACAGATGAAATAAGCGGAAATTTTTCTGATTTAAAAACATATACAAAACAAATAAATCAACAAGAGGTCTTGCCTGCTTTGTATAAAATTGGTATTCAAAATATGCTATATAATATCAATGAGGTGGAATTTTCAAGATTATTAAAAGAGATCGAAAAATATACAGATTATATAAATGATTTGGAAGGCACATACCCAATGGAAGCAAATATCGCAATTGCGAAATTGTGGGGTCCAAATGAATTACAAAGAAAATTCATACAATGGTTTGAAAAAAACGGATACCCCATTCCTAATGGAAAATAATTAGTAATATGTGTTTTATTTATAATAATATTCTTCCCTTGTTCAAGTAAGTGAAAAGCCAAAAACCAATGAAAATTTGGTTTTTGGCAATTACTTAATTCTTTTGTTTTACAATTTACCTGCCGGTTTCCAACCTAATAAGTGTGATAGGCAGTCAACCTAAAAATATATACTTAGGGCAAATTATACAATGTACAAATTATGTGTAATGGGTAATGGAAGTGACAATAATTGTATCCCAGACAACGTACGCGCGAAAGTTATTAAAGTATGTAATTCTATAAACTCTACCGTCTAAAGACAGCGCTAATATAATTTTTATCGAGGATAAAACAGCAAATTAGGTCTTTTGTATCCACAGAAAGCGTATCCACAATACTGATTTTTAGTATAGTTAATTAAGTAGCCCTGTTAAAAAAGATTTCTGTTTAATAGGTTTATATTAGATTATATCAGTTATTTTTATTTAACTATTGTCAGTAACTGTTGCATTCATTGAAGTTGGTCTGATTATATAGCGGTCATTTTGACCTGTCTTTTTGATCGTATTCTCTGAATTAAAATCTAAAACAACTTCAAATGAACTACCATCAATTAATTCAAGCAGCGGTTGTAAATTAATTTTTAATCCCGTTTGGGCTCCACTTGGTATAAAAATAGGATGTTCTGTAACATCTCCATCTATTGTTAAAAAAGATGAAGGATTAACTGGAGCCTGATTTTGCTCTTCAGGAGCATCTAATATCATCCTTATTTTATTATAATTACCTATGGGAATTTCTGCATCAATGATTAACAAAGTTCCTGCACTTCCTAAGTCTAATAGATTTAGTAATAATGGATCTGTTCCATAATCTACAAAGACAACAACTGTGCCATCGCCTGTTAATTCAATTCTAATAATTGACACATTAATGGCACTATAGTCCATCGTATCAAGGGTCAATTCTTTTGCTAAACCAGAATATGAGGAATCAATTGCTCGTAAGCTAACAGTGTTCTGTTCATCATCAGTACCCAAACATCCATATAAAAAAAAGGCTATAAACATAATTAATGTTAATACTTTAAATTTTAATAAATTATTCATTGTTATTTCCATATTAAAATATCGTTTGTAACTAATAATTAACTCTATTGTTAAAAGTTAATTATTATTTAGCTGGATATTCAAGAATAAAAACGCAATCTTATTGTTTACCACTACACTGTGAGGTATTAATTCAGTAGTTTTACATCAACAGAAACTGTATCTACAATGTGGATATATTTGACTTTATAGCAATGCTTCCTAATACCACAAAACATTGTATGGTTTTTTTACTTTTCTAACTTCAAAGATCCCTTTTCATTACCTCAAATTCCTCTTTGGTAATTTCGCCTTTAGCATATCGTTTCTTTAGTATATCTAAAGCTGATTCCGCTTCTGTGCTTTCACGATGATGCCGGTCAGAATCTTGCATCCACGGCGGTTTGAAACCTCCGCGTCCTGACATCCGGAAAAAGAAAAACATCATTATTATACACATTATTATTGGAAATATCCACCATCCACCCCACCACATATGTTGTTCAGGTCCCATTTGTTTTACTCCTTTCTGTTATTTTCAAATTGTTGGCAGTAGTTTTATTTTATCAATTCTACAACAGCCTTTTCCAAATCAATGGCACCTACCTTCATAACTTTTTTTACTACACCAGTATTCATTTTTCCCATCATCTTTAATTTCAAACGGGATATGTAAATTTTTCCGTCTGATTTTTTATAAATAGCAACTCGCATCGGCATAAACGGGACCATTCTGGTATATTTATCTTCGTTAAGAATATCTACTGCACCTTTTGGTTTACAAATTTCAAATGTCACAATATCTCTGGTTTCAAATCCAAATTGAGCATAATGCTCTTTCATATCTCTTTTTTCGGTGACATTCCATCCATTTTTCTCCAACACTAGTTTAAGTTCTACTGCTGTTTTATTAAATTCATATTTACTTTCGTCTTCAAGGAACATCATTTTCGACATAGAACAACCTGATAGCATTAATGCTGTAATCAACATTAAATACAAATAATTATAGATTCTTTTCATTTTATCTTCTTATTGTTAATGAAATAAAGAATAAAAATTTGTTGTAAAGAAGATGCAGGAATTTTACTTAAATGAATGCCGCTATTATAGATTACATTTTTCATAGTACTCCTCGCCGTGAACTTTTAATTATAGATTGACCACTCCCTGAGTCTCAATGGGGCATAAAAACACTATAATTCGTAGATAATAAGACTTTATTATACAAAATAAATCGATTTATAAAAACAATAATAATATAGGCTTAGACTGTCCTATTATCTTCTAATGGATCGGTTATTATATTAAATAGAAAACTGAAAAATATCACCAACGGATATACAGTCCGTTGCTACTCTGACGATAGAAGTGCCCGTATATCCATAGAATCCGTATCCATCATGTGATGTTATTTGACTTTATTTGAATATATTTGGATAAACCACTAAAGCATTTAAAATCACAAAATCCCGTCAATAAACAGGGCTTGGAGAGAGTGCGCGATGGCAGGTTCGAATTGTCATCTCTGTCGTGTGAAGACAACATTTTACGAGGAGCGATTTTGAAAGTGTGCTACAATTGTGCTACACTACTGTCCATTTCTGTCATAGTAAATCGAATTCTATAAACCTTTAGTACTCTCAATTTAGCCCGTTTGTTTTAGGGCACATTTTTGGTACTAGATAGTTATAATGGTATCAAGTACACAAATATATTCAAATGTTAATATTATTCTTTAAAATCAAATTCATATTTAAAACTATTGATATTATGTTGACTTATTTTCTTGTAATAGAAAATATCCATATCCTATTGTAAAGAATAAATAAACAAAAACGATTCCCCAACCAAGTACATTTAATCTACCTGTAAGAATAATAATTAACGTTGCTACCAATGCTATTGCATCATAAACAAATAAATGGATTATAATCGCTTTTCTTGCACTACTTTTGGTTGAATTTCGAGCATACCAAGTTAGTAACACTGTTCCAATTAAAACCGCACCATATTCTCGCGCTGTTAGTGCTGCACCTGAGCTGTACTCACCACCAAGAAGATTGAGTAATTGTTCAGGGACAAATAGTAATAGTGGACCAAATCCGAGGCATACTATTGCTTTGATTATCATTAACGTCTTTAATTTCATAATAACCTCCTCTATTATGTAAAATAATTAAGTATTGTTCGTATTTAGAGTCTCAAGAGAGCGAAAGATGTTGTAATTCGTATATACTAGTAGGATATTCTACAACAAAAACATTATCTTAATCAATTGGAACTAGTTTCATTAAAAGAGTCACATTAACCATCGTTTTTGGCACCCTCAAATTAGACCGTTTGTTTTGGGATACGTTTTGGGGACAAAAACAGTTGAAATCACTGATTTGATTAAGTATTTGTTTAATATTTCCATTGTAAGCTAAATTTGTTCCATCGAGCTGGAAAGTATATCTTTACAGCTACGCACATTATCGTCTTAATCAACGAGGAGGAAATACAATGTCACTTAAAACTGTATTTACTATAAACGCAATCATAGCAGGATTCTTTGCATTGATCAGTCTCTTATTACCAGAAACTATGCTATCTTGGTATGGTGTTATATCCACTGATGCATTAGTATTAATGACTCGCTTCTTTGGAGTCACTTTATTAACAATAGCACTGGCGACTTTCTATCTGAAAAATGCAGAGTTTAAATCAGAAGTAAAATCAGTTGTATTAGCACTTCTTATAAGCAATGCAGTCGGAGTTATTGTAGCCATATGGGGTCAAGTTACAAATATAACGAACAATTTAGGTTGGTCGACTGTTATAATCTATGTGTTCCTGACAATAGCCTATTTCTCTATTTATTCCAAGAAGTAAGCTCTTTATACATAAATAATCTTTGATAGCAGTTTAACAAATAACTATTTAAACTGTTTGGGACAGGTGTACTTAAATATAGTGAGTTCACTGAAATAAAGTAAGTTGAAATTCCGAAAACCGTTGAAAAAATGAACGGTATACGATAAATGATATACGATTTATGGCGTTATTTGACATTATTTGACTTAGTTAGTGTTTTGCGTAAAAACGTAAAACCCTAATCGTGAAACAAGGTTTATAGAGGGTGGGCTCGAACTGCCGACCTCTGCCGTGTGAAGACAGTGTTTTACAAGGATCGATTTTGAAACTGTGCTATAACTGTGCTACACTACTGTCCATTACTGTCCACTTGTGTCAACATCAGTATAATATTATCTATATATTGATTAACTTTAAGTATTAAAGTAGGACGTTAATAATTTGTTTAAAATTGAACAACTAAATGTCCAGCACCATAATCGGCCTCGACGTGATTACACATTCCTAGAAACTACAAGAAGTCTTTGCTCAACCTGTCTAGAAGTAATTGATGCAAAAATAGTAGAACAAGATAACCAAATATTGCTATTTAAACGATGTTTCGAACATGGTTCCGAAAAGGTCTTATTGCACTCGGAGGCAAAATGGTATCATTTTGCGCAGAAATTTAATAATCCTGGGGAAATTCCTAAGAAATATACTAGTGAAATCGAAAATGGTTGTCCGCATGATTGTGGAATTTGCCCAGATCATGAGCAACATACTTGTCTAGGTCTAATCGATATAACAAATTCTTGTGATATATCTTGTCCTACCTGTTTTGCTAATTCGGGAAATGGCTTATTCCTTACAATAGATCAAATTAAGGCAACTTTAGATGGTTTTATTAAACAGGAAGGTGTGGGAGCAGTTGTTCAATTATCAGGTGGAGAACCTACTACACATCCCGATTTAGTTGAAATTGTTAAAGAGGTTGTAAAGCGACGCACCGAAGTTGTTATGATTAATACGAACGGTTTAAGAATCAGCCAAGATGATGATCTAGTTAAACAACTAAAAGATGTGAGTGACTACAAGTTGGAGATATATCTTCAATTTGATGGTTTTGATGATGAAGTATACCAAAATCTTCGTGGAGGTAAACACTATGCTCACAAAATGAAAGCAATTGAAGTGCTGACTAGGCATGAAATCCCTATCAATCTAGCTTGTACAGTTAAGCGAGATGTTAACGAAAACCAAATTGGAAAGATTGTTGAGTTTGGCGTTAATACCAAAGGAATCCGCGGTGTTAATTTTCAGCCAATGGTCTATGCCGGTCGATTTAAAGAAAATGAAATTGACCAACTCAACCGCGTAACAAATACAGAAATAATGGCTTTAATTGAACAGCAAACTGAAGGACTTTTTAAAAAGACTGACTTTATGCCTCTTCCGTGTTCACACCCTAGTCAAATTGCATTAACATACGCCTATATAAAAGGTAAAAAAGTAAAACCAATACCTCGCTTTATCGACCTAAAACCATATCTAGAACAGTTTAGCAATACGATATTTATTGATCCAAGACCAATTTACAAGGAGGCAATTCGCGGTTTATGGAGTGTCGGATCTAGTTTTAGTTCAGCAAAAACTTTATATGACTTTTCCTGTGTTTGCGGCCTTCCAATTAAAAAGGAATTTTATTCAAAGCAAGGAAGAGCCAAAATTGCAGATGAGAATGCTTTTCGTATTATACTTATTCAATTTCAAGATAAATACAATTGGGATATGAAGGTTGCCAAAAAGTGTTGTATTGGATTTGCTCAACCAGATGGTAAGGTTATCCCCTTTGATACTTATAATGTTTTATATCGTCAAAAATATGAGGCTAAAAATTTTAAAAATTAACATAGGAGGAATGATATGAAATCCCTAAAAAAGAATGAACCGGGACTGTTAATCGGACTGATTTTAATCGGAAGTTTGATAATCCTTTTTGAAAATGGATTGTTTCAACCTAAAATGCCAGCATTAATCGCTCAAGAACAAAATCTCAAAATAAAGCTAACAAAAGGTGCTAGAGAAGTAATTATTCCGAATGGAGATTGGATATATGCAATTGATAGAACTGATTCACTTAAATATTACAGTGGTAAATATATTGCACTATCTGATAGTTTGATTCTCTTGAAGAATAAAAAAGATACCATATATGTAATTCCCACAAATATTAAGACACTTTATCATGGTGAGAAAAAAAGAGGTTCACATTATGCCGGAAAGGGAGAGCTAGTGGGTGGATTAGTTGCAGCGGGATTGGGACTAGCTGCCATGATTGGAGGCGCTAGTGCGGAAGACTTTTTCCCTATCACAGGATGCATGGGTATATGTACTGTTCCTGTAGGATGGATTGGAGGAAAAATGGTTGCGGCATCGAAAGACGCAGCTGCTGTTGAATATCCTCTCACTGGATCAGAAGCCTGGATTTTATCCATTAATTAAAAGTCATACTTAAATACAACAAATTAGAAATATAGAGGAATTGTCTTAGAGATTTCTATATGTTTTTCAACTGGACATATTTTTTATCATTTTTTATCGGAATGTTACTTCTATACTGGTTTGTCATGTTGATAGCAGTATGGCTGAAATTAAAATTAACAGATATTCGACTTGATAATTGGTTTGCAAACAAACATGGTTTTAACGGATACATAATATCGGCTTTAGCAGGTTCTATAACGCCCTTTTGTAGTTGTACAACTATTCCAATTTTTACAGGTATGATTGATAGCAAATTGAGACACGGTTGGGCAATTACTTTCCTTATTGCTTCGCCCACAATTAATCCACCTGCAATTATTCTTTTTTACGCTTTATTTGGTATAAAATTAACTATTATTTATGTTTTAGTCTGTTTTATTATCGCAATTATTGGTGGGGTAATATTAAGCGCAAACTGGTGGAGTAAATATATTATAGACTTTTTAATGATTGATGATGAGATTGAAAAGTTTAACATAAAAGCAGTCCATCTTCAATATTTCAATCTACTCAAAACTTTAGTTCCAATTATATTAATTGCAGCTTTAATTGCTACTTTTTTACATGAATGGATTCCATCAACTGAATTAATAGCAAACATTAAGCAGAATCAACTTTTTGCAATTCCGACTAGTGTTGTTCTTGGAGGGATTGTATATGCCGACATTCCACTGTTAATACCAATTGGGAAGACATTAGTGTCTAAAGGATTAGATACGGGCCTAATCTTTTCATTCATGATGGCTGCCTCCGGTGTTGGATTACCAAGTATTATATTACTTACGCGGATTTTCAAAAAGGAATTATTGTTCGCATATCTAATCACCATCTATATTTTATTTGTATTAGCAGGATTTTTTATATCGTGGATAGGATAGATCAGTGACGTTTACAGGAATCATTTTATATTCGTTATTCTTTGCATTTTTAACAGCACTTATAGCCAGCAGAAAAGGATATAATATTCGTGATTGGTTTTGGTTAGGTCTGTTTCTCGGAATAGTTGCAACAGGGATCTTATTATTTCAACCTAAAAAACTTAAGGATAATTAAAATGTTTCCAATTCTTTATCAGACTGAAGATTTTATTCTAGATTCTTATTCTGTATTTTTCTCACTTACGTGGATAGTGGGCGGTATAGTGTTTTATAAAGAATTCAGACGACGTGGATGGGAATTAGAAAAATTATTATTTATAACGGTAGGATGCATAATAGGAGCTATTTTAGGATCATATATATTTAATGCTATCTTTCTTGGTTGGGAAGAAACACCAAAACAAATAAGACTATTAGAATTTTCAGGGAAAACTGTTTTAGGTGGTATCGCCGGTGGATTTATCGGAGTAGAAATAACAAAAAAGATAATTGGCTATCCGCATTCAACAGGTGATGCTTTTGCCTTAGCCATCCCATTAGGTCACGCCATTGGTAGAATTGGTTGTTTGTTAGGAGGATGCTGCTATGGCACTGAATGTCGCCTACCATGGGCAATTAAATATCCGATTGGATCGATCCCTTTTTTGCGTCAACTAAATGCAGGGCAAATTGCAGAATCAGCTACTAAATCGCTTCCCGTACATCCTACACAGGTCTATGAAATTATATTTAACCTAATATTATTTATCTACATCTGGAAGAAAAGGGATTCACTGAAAGTTCGGGGTAGTTTATTTCGACTATATCTCGCTGCATATGCAGGATTCCGGTTTTTTACGGAATTTGTTCGTGGTGATACTACTTTCCCGATCGATGGATTTATAAAACCTGTACAGTGGTTATTACTTACTGCAAGTATTTATTTCGGTTGGGTATATTATCGCAATGAAATAAAAATGACAATTAAGACCAATTAGAAAGGACTTCTATGCTTGAATTAAATTTAATCTTGGCAATTTTACTAAAACCCTCAGTAATTATTTTTGGATTACTTTTATTAAAACCATTTTGGAGAATGAGACAAACATCAGGTATGATAACCATGTTTTGGTCAACAGTTTTCTTTTTAATTGGTGAACTTGCATGTGGTATAGATATTTATTTGATACAAAGGATGACTTTAGTAAATGAAGGCTTACATGATATTTTCATGTTAATCTCCTTTGCTGGATACTCGTATGGATTCTATATTATTTTATTAAATAGATTCGGTTGTTTTAAAACAGAATGCAAGGTTTATGATAATTGTGAACTTGATCCAGAAGGTTGCGAAAAATACCAACAATTTGGATTATATCCGATTTGGTTATTTATTTCTGGAATAATACTCAGTATAATTCCTTTATTTGCCACCCAAGTATTACACCAAGCCTCATTAAATGCAGGTTTCGGAGAAACCGTAATTGGCTCATATTTGTACAATAGAACATTTAATCTGTACGTATTGCAGCAAATTATATTCCCTGTGTCGGCGATTCTAGCTTTTTCTACTAATATTGTTTTATACGCTATTGATCGTAAAATGAAACAATTACTTTGGAAAATCTCATGCTATGGAACTGGAGCCTTGTGTTTTGTTTATTTCAGATTAATACTAATTAATATATTTCATCCTAATGTTGTTTATACAGCAATAGGAGAAGAAATTCTTGAACTAATGTTTATGTTACTAATAATCCTTTGGATTGTCCCAAAAAATAGAAGCACTCTAAAACCACAATCGGATTAGATTCAAAACCCACCGTTTTTGGTACACCCAAATTAGCCCGCTTGTTTTGGAACACGTTTTTGGGACAAAACACCCCGCAAATAAATCGCCTATTGTATTAACGTCTTTTATGGGAATTTGTGATATCATTGTATGATTGTTTATACTGCCGAAGTCCATCATTTATCTTCAACCATGGCACCATTCGATCACACCATATGTGATCATCTGGTTTAATGATTTCTACGTTGTCTAGGCTACAGGCTGTCACATAAATTTCCCCGGGTTCATCAGCATGCTGATAGGTCAGTTGTGATCCACACATCCCACAAAACTGTCTAATCACTTTCAGCCGTGATTCGTATTGGGATGGCACTCCAGATACAAACTTGAATTTGGAAGGATGAAACTCTATCCACGTTATAAATGGTGCTCCACTCGATCTTCGACAATGTAGACAGTGACAGTTAGTGGTATGGCGCGGTTTTTCATTAACCTGATAGCGAATCGCGCCGCATAAACATCCACCCTCCATTATCTTTGATTGGTTCAGTTTACTCATCGCTGTGTGTGTCGTCGAAGGAAGTTGGACTAAATTGATTAGATATTAAGAGAGACATTTGGTATTGTTGTTTGATGATTATTTGTTATCATATTAATAAATTTACGATGTTTTAAGGTTTCATTCT
>SDBT01005981.1_pt1 | contig 20336 bp, 14 predicted proteins | sample 2277101 | NCBI WGS metagenome assembly SDBT01 (sample SAMN10404973, study PRJNA504765) | marine sediment metagenome | isolation source: marine sediment core GS10_PC15, 103 cmbsf | place: Arctic Ocean: Southern Knipovich Ridge | collected 2010 | reverse complement strand
TTCCTGGCATGTTTCCTCGGCCTCGACGGGCACCGGGGACGCGATTACCTTGGCAATGTCACCTGCATCGTTGAACGCGAAGACGTCGGGGCAGATATCCACGCAAAGGCCACATCCGGTACACGTATCGACATCGACGACGGCTTTCATATCACTCACCTCACAAAAAAACGAGTAGTTCCAGCCTTATCTGTCGCGCTCGGTGGATTCGCCGAGCATCTCTTAACGCTGCTGCGGACGCACGCCCATCGCGGTGTTACGACACGGCGCTGCTTCGTTCGCAACGTACATGCCGGTCACCTCTATGGGCTTACTGCCCAGCCACGCACCGTGCAAATTGCACTTCGCCACGGCCCGCAACTGCTTGGCCGGCTTCGCAAGGGCCACTTGCAGCGAAGTCGCCGGGTGCGACGTCCCAGCGGTAAACTTTACACTCGCCAGAAAGGTTTCGTCGGCATAAAGCTCTAAAACTTCAATAAAATGAGAGGCCGCATTGGGATGCGGCAAGAGATCGCCGACCTTGACAGTGACCAGAAAACTTTTGCCAAGCTCAACGGTATCGGGCGAATTGACACCCGGGAGATGTCTCTTCTCGAGATCGGTCGGATTGTTTGGATCGGATATACTGTTAATACCATCGAACAGATTATTGCAATACATACACGTACTCCATCTCTGCCAGTAAGTTCCTGCGACACTGCGTTATAGGCGCTGAGAAATTTGAGAAGCTCAGTAGTTCAAGCCCCAGCTTGAACCGCATTCGGCGAACAACTGCCGGCACGCCATACTTCTATTGAAGCGTGGCGCGCCGACAGGTGGGCTTCGAGCCCCGCACAAGACACCACCGACGTTCGCCGTCTGCCAGTCCTCATCGGACCGGCCCCAAAGCAGTTCCTGCCGCCCCCCCGGACAGCAAGAGCTGACGTTTATCAGTCTTTGCGCCCGGATCAAGGCAATGCATATTCAATTACCCTGCTCGGTCTGCCGTGATTCTGGAAAGCCGTTCCAGATCGCGACGGGCCCGCACTCGGGCCGTATATAAGCATACTTCATTACTGGAGTTTTACAATCGGAGCGCAGCCCGAATATGGATTGGTGACCATAACCACTAGAGTGTAGGGGCTACCCCTACACCCCCTCTCAGACCCCCTATCTTCAGGCATATAACATCTGCACAGAAAAGGTGTTACGAGCTATGCTCGAGTTGCACCCACTGGATTGCATGACGAAGCAGTTCCGTTGCGTTCTTCAGTTTGAGTTTGCTCTTGATGTTCTCGCGATGCGATTCGATGGTCTTGATGCTCAGGTGAAGATCTTCGGCGATCTGGCGGGTCGATATTCCGTGTCCGATCATTTCGAAGACCTGCAGTTCCCGATCGGTCAGGCGTTCTGCGGGAAGGCCGCCGGTCTTGGCTGGACCGTCCACAAACTTCGAGAGCATCCTGGAGGACATCTGCTCTGAGAGGTGGATCTCACCGCCGATAATTTTTCTGATGGCCGCCAGAAGGGTCTCGGCCGACTCGCCCTTGGTCACATAACCTTTTGCTCCGGCCCGCAGTACCCGCTCGGCATAGAAAACCTCATCGTGCATGGACAGGACCAGAACCTTGACTTCGGGAAAGCGAACCTTCATGTCCTTGATAAGCTCGATTCCGTTGGAATCCTTGAGTGAGATATCGACGACAGCCAGGTCCGGTAGCTCCTGGTCCATGACCGCCAATGCGTCGACCACGCTTTCGGCTTCGCCCGAGACAGTCATGTCCTCCTGGTGCGATATCAACTCAGCCAGGCCTTGCCGCACTATCGGATGGTCGTCAACGAGCATGATTTTGCTCTTTGAATTATCGGTATTGTCTTTGGTCATAATGCCTTCAGATTTATCTGTGGGCTTTAAGGCGCGGGGAACCTGCAAATGACGCTCGTCCCCTCTCGCCTGTCGGATTGGATCTCCAAGACCCCTCCGATCATTCCGGCGCGATAGTTCATCGTACGCATGCCTAAGCCCTTGCTGTCGGTTATATCCTGCGGCATACCTTTGCCGTCATCGGTAATTCTCAACGTAACTTCGTCCACATCAATACCAAGGTCAATAATAATATTGCCTGCCTTGCCATGGCGGAAGGCATTGCTCACAGCTTCCTGTGCGATGTGATACACATGCGCTGCCGTTACGTTATCGGCAATAAGCACCTGTTTTTTGCACTGGAAGACGCATGAAATACTAAAGAGCCTCGATGTATCATCGGCGAACTCCCTCAACGCATCCATAAGTCCGCCCGCTTCAAGGCGTACCGGCTGGAGCCCCCTCGCCAGTGATCTGGCCTGGTGAATGGACTCGTTTATCGCATCTGCGATCCTGGCGGCGTCGGCGGCTTCGGGAAGTGATTTCCTGTCCAGTTTGTCCTGGAGCGACTTGGCGAGGAATCCGACACCGGTCAGTATTTGTCCCAGCGAATCGTGCAGGTCATGCCCGATCTTCTGTCGCTCCAGAATGCCCACTTCCGTCACCTGCTTTTCGAATTCCTTGCGCTCGGTGATGTCGAGGAAAGACATCATACCGCACAGGGGCTCTCCGTTTTTATCGCTAACCAGGCTGATGGCGACATGAGCATCGAAGTTCGTACCGTCTTTTCGTATGCCCTCCACCTCGCCGGACCAGTGCCCGGTATCGAGCACTATCTGCTTCACTTCGTCTCTTCGCGTGCGGATGGTGTAGAACTCATCAACCGACAGGCCGATGACTTGCGACGCGTCGTCATAACCCCACAGATCCAGGAACGATTGATTGACGTAATCGACAATTCTGTCCAGACTGACAATCGTGATCGGAGAGACCGCAGCGTCGATAGCGATGTCCTTAATGCGCATATCCTTCTCCGAGCGCATCCGTTCTGTTACGTCGCGATCGATACCGATGAAGTATGTTCCGCCGTCCATCTTGGCAGCCCGGTCAACCCATTCGAAGTAGTTTTCTTTACCGTCAGGACGATTCCAGCTGGAGAGACCACTACCTACACTGCGGTTACGAATTCCTTGTGACTTCTCTTGATGTAAAGGCGTTACAAGTTTATCGAGATCGCCGCAGTTTTTAAGCTCCTCGAGAGTTCTGCCTGACATCTCGACATAACGTTCGTTGCACGTCACCAAAACGCGGCTATCGGTAGCCTTGTCCCACCGACACATACTTATTCCATCGAAAGAATTATCCATGATCGAGCGAAGCTGTCGTTCACTTTCCTGAAGGGCTTCTTCCGCACGCAGGCGCCCGCAGAGGTGTCCGATATCCGCCGAGAGAGCCTTGAGCACCTCGGTCTGCTGCTGCGTGATAGGCTGATGCGTAAGTAGATTATCGACCGACACGAAACCGAGAAGGTCTTCGCCCTGCCAGAGCGGCGCGGCTGCTGCACAGCCAGTGCCAACGTCTTGGGCATGATCATCTTTGATAGCTGCATCGTCGTCGATCCACACCGAAGGCCGGTTTGACATGATTTCAGCCCAGCGTCCGGCGGCTTCGATCTCGCTGCCCGACTCGTCTCGCAGGTTTCCGTCCTCGTCGATACCGAACGAGCCCCTGAATAGCACAGGATTATCGCTGATCTTAAACCAGATTCCCATTCGGTCGAAGCCCAGTTTCTCGCAACTGAGCTCAACTGCCCTCCGGCAGAGTTCCTTTGTGGAGTCGCACTTGGCGAGTTCGATACTGACCTCGTGCAGGATTTGAAGTTGCTTGCGAAAGGCGCGCTCGGATTCTTCGGAAGCATGAAGTTCGTCTTCCGCCCGCTGGCGAACGATAAGGTGTCCAACCTCGGCGGCAAGAAGTCTGACAATTTCAATTTGCTGACGAGTTATGGGCTCAGCGGTATTCCAATTGTTGAGAGTCAATACTCCAAAAACTTTCGAACCGTCCCACATCGCCGCCCCTGCCCGCATGTATGTGCCAAGTTCTGTGGACATACCAGGTCTAGCCCAGGGTCCGGTCGGTGGCTCATCGTCAACGGTGAGCCATTCGGTGGCCTTTCCCTCAATGACCTTCATTGCCAGACCATCCGGTTCGACGCTGAATCCACGATCTCGTATGTCCCAAAGTTCTCCATTGATATCGATACTGTAGGTTCCCGTGAACCGCAGCGGATCGTCCTTGTCACAAAAATGAACGCTGATCCCGTCAAAGCCCAGCCGATTGTGCCCGTACTCAACGGTAAGTCTGCACAATTCATCGACAGATTTAGCCTTACCCAGATCGATGACCACCTCGTGCAGTTCCTGAAGCTGCTGCCTGAACGCACGTTCAGATTTTTCGGAAGCATGAAGTTCGTCTTCCGCCCGCTGGCGGGCGATAAGGTGGCCAAGTTCGGCAGCAAGAAGCCTGACGATCTCGACCTGACGCTGAGTTATTGGTTCAAGCCGGTTCCAATTGTTTATCGTCAGCAAGCCAAATGCCTTCTGCGAATCCCACAGTGCAGCCCCTGCGCGCATGTACGGACCTTCAACGCCCCAAGGTGCGCCTGGCCCATGATCGGCATCATCGATAAGCCATTCCTGCTGCTGGCCCTTGGCTACCAGGTCGAAGATGCCACCCGGTTCATTGTCAAACCACAGATCTTTGATATCCCAAAGGTCACCGTTGGTATCTATACCCCAGGTTCCTATGTATTTCTGCGGGTTTTCTTCGGACGGAAAATAGATACTGATACCGTCAAAGCCCAGCCTGCCGTGGCCTAGTTCGACGGCCTTGCGACAAAGCTCATCGACAGATCTGGCTTTGGCCAGTTTCAGGATTACCTCATGCAAAACCTGTAACTGCTTGCGGAAGGCACGCTCAGATTCTTCGCTCTGCTTAATCGCACGCTCGTTGCGAAGACGATTGGTAATATCCCTGTCGATTCCTATGATGTGCAGAACACCGTCAATCTCCAGCGGGGCAGCCGTCCATTCGTGACAGTTCTCTTTACCGTCCGGACGGTTCCATGAGTCCACACCCTTGTCGGGAGACCCTGTCAGCATGTTAGACAGGAACTCAGACGTAGGCTCGATGACGTTTATCAAAGCATCAAGATCCTCAGCATCCATGAGTTGCTCGCGTGTATGCCCGGACATCTCAACGTACTGATCGTTGCACATCACGAGCTTGCGGCGGCTCGTTTCGGGATCGATGCTACAGATATTGATGCCATCGGTACTGTGCTCCATGACGAGAGAAACCCATTTTTCCCTCTCGCGAAGCGTTTCTTCCGCACGCAGACGTCCGTGGAGATGCCCGACATCCGCCGAGAGAGCCTTGAGCAGTTCCGCCTGTTGGTCGGTAATGGGCCGATGCGTCAGCAGATTATCCACCGTGACGTAGCCGAACACCGTCTGACCGTCCCATAGACCGGCGACCGCCGAGGCACCACTGCCGACCTCTGTTCGTTCATCGTCCTTCAACGATGCTTGCTGCGAGACCCATAGAGTTTCAGGCCCGGACAAGCTGTCGAAGTTATGCAGCCCGCCTGCGAGTTCGCTGTCGGACTCATCCCGCAACTGCCCCTGCTCGTCTATGCCAAACGTGCCTCGAAATGTCGGGGGATCGTCATTGGTCTTGAGCCAGATACTCATGCGGTCAAATCCGAGTCGCTCGCAGCCGAGTTCTACTACCTTGCGATACAGTTCGGTTTCCGACTGAGCCGAGGACAGTTCGCGGCTGAGACGGTGCAGCGCTTCGAGTTGCTGCCTGAATGCACGTTCGGATTTTTCGCTCTCTTTCAGAGCACGATCATTGCGACGACGTTCGGTAACGTCGCGATCAATACCGATGAAGTATGTTTCGCCGTCGATCTTGGCAATCCGGTCAACCCATTCGAAGTAGTTTTCTTTACCGTCAGGACGATTCCAGCTGGAGAGACCACGATCCACACGGCCTGCAGAATCTTTTCCAATCTTCTTTTCCTCACAAATCGTTACAAATTTGTCGAGATTGTCGCAGTTTTTAAGCTCATCGAGACTTCTGCCTGACATCTCGACATAACGTTCGTTGCACGTTACCAAAACACGGCTATCGGTAGCCTTGTCCCACCGGCACATACTTATTCCATCGAAAGAATTATCCATGATCGTCCGCAGCCAGTGCTCGCTGCGGGCGAGCGCCTCGGCAGCCCGCGTCTGCTCGGTCAGGTCCACCCCCAGCAGAAGCGCCATTGGCGTATTATCGACGTCGGAAAACGGGTACGCGAATATCTTGAAATGCCTGCCATCGGACGTATCGAACTGCCATGAATGCGGTTCATGCTCAGCGAATACTTTTTCAAGCTCGCAGCCTTCGCAAACACCGTCACGGGCGAGCATCACCTCGAAGCAGTGCATCTCGCGTGGATCGGTAAAACTGTCGAGAAACGTATGATTGGCAAAGCGGATTCGATAGTCCTTGTCCACCAGGAACACCAGCCCGGGAAGGACGTTGAGCAGTGAGAAAATTCGCTTGTGCGACAGAACTTCATCTCTCTGGTCTTCGATATCGCCCGAAGCCACAACTTCGCCATCAAAGCTTTTCTGGAGTTCCAGCAGGTCGTGGAGAACGGCGTCTATCCCCTGATCAATGTCAGCCCCCGAACCGGAAGCGTTTACGGCTGCCTGCTTGAGCATTTCGAGACGGCCGGTAAGGTCGCTGATTCTCGAGATACAGTCCTTGGCATTCATCTCAAACCTCACAGCCGCCGGTCGGTAAGCATCGGTGGCGCCGATAACAGTTCAGCAAACCACGCCGCACCAGACCACATCGCCTTGCGACTGATCGCGGGGGCACAGACACCCTCGGCTAAATAGGCACCCGGGCAATCCATACGCCTGTTTGGCATAGGTCCGTCGTCCTGGTTTTTCGCTGGCAGAATTGTTTATTCAGTATCCCGCGCACAGGGGGCTAACGCAAGTAATATCTGGGTGAATCCATACTGACGCCGCAAATAAGCCCCTACTTCCCCAGAGGTTACAGTGAGCGGTGCGATTGGGCTGGGCCCGGAAAGGCTCACCGCCTCAGCCTGGCCGCGGAGGGCAAGCGGAGAATGGGGCGCAAGAAAACGGCCCGGCACAGGGGCCGGGCCGCATAAATGTTTCGATTATCGTTGCAGAGTCTACGGTTCGGGTTCGGGCTCAGGTTCGGGCAGGACGCCACGGTACGGTTTGAGCGGAACGGTGACATTGCCCGTCTCGTAACTATCGCCCGCGTCTTGAACCTGCGGTTCTGGCTCCACCGGCGGAGCCGGAGGCGTCAGCGTGACCTCGACGTCGATCGTGTCAGCGGGGTAGATCGCCAGGTCCAGGTCAATTCGGAACTTGGCGTTCCCTTTGCCGTTACGCTTGGTTCGCAGCGTGCCTACCACGCCACCGACGCCGTTGACGGTCACCACAACTTCGTACTCGGTCTCAGGCTCGCCATCCTTTACCTTGACGAGCACTTTGAGCAGAGCCTTGGGCGTGGTATTGCAAATGACATCGCCCACCTTCTGACCGCCGCCAGTCGGGCGCAAAGCCGCCTTGGCCGCACCCTTCTTCTTGCCGTTTCCACCTCGGGCGGCCTCAAGCGTTGCCGGCAGCACAACGGCTGCCGCCAGAAGTACCAAGCAAATGATCTTTTTCATCGTTCTCTCTCCTTTACAAACAAAGCATCAGTCAGGACATCACCTCATGGTCTAGTTAGATTATAAGCCCTATATTCCTTCGAAACCAAAAAAAACAGAATTTTTCAGATACTCGGATTCACAGTATATCCTGCCACTCTGGCGAATTCATCGCACAATGCGATTGCCAAGCCGGGCTTGAAGCAAGGCCAGTCGGGGGCATAAGAAAACCGCCCGCGAGAGTTGGTCTCACGGGCGGCTTTGCATGCGTCAACTGGGGATAAAGGATTCGAACCTTTGCTAACTGAGCCAGAGTCAGTCGTGCTACCGTTACACTAATCCCCAGTGTGTACGATCATCTGGATCGGCATCAGGTTTCTATATACCTGACGGCAAGATAGTCTAGCGATTTGGCCCGGTGAGTCAAGCTACAATCGCTCCAGTCCGCCCACCGCGCAAAAAACAAAGGCGAGTCCGTTACCGGTCTCACCTTTTCCCCAACATTTGTTCGCAAGCTCCCCTGCTGTATCTACACCCCACTTAAGCTGCAGCGGCAGTTGCCGGCAGCGGATTACGCAAAGTAGCGCCCGAAATTGAATCGAACTTGAGTCCGACGTTGTATCCATCTCTCTCCTGCCTGCACCGTACGACCGATGCGTAGACATTCCTTCGTCCGCCTACGGAAGTCAGCGGCAGACAGATCAGAACACGCTGTCCGGGGTAGAATCGGTGCTGAGAGATCGCGCCGATGCCACTGTTGGATATGTCCAACGTTTCCAGGGAATCGACGATGTCTTCTCCATCCGGATCAAGCCGGATGCAGTCGAGCCGCATCTGTATCTGGGTACGCGAATGAAACCTGCGTTCCTGTGGTTGATTTGCTTGTTCAAGCATCGTTTGACTCCTCTGGTGGCTCCTCTGATCATCGGCCATCTAACGCATCGTCAAGGTCTCAGGGGCCCTTAAGTAAGCGATGCATTTTTTTCGGTCCTTTCGCCCTGCCTCACATCGATTTGATATGCAGTAATATGCCTCGGGACCGCCTGCAACGACTCTCAACCGTTGATTCGCCCGCCGAAAGTGCGTAACATGCCCGTCTTCAATGAATTCACGTTTTCGGGAGTTTGCAGATGGCTATGACAATGACAGAGAAGATTCTCGCCGCCCACGCCGGCGTCGAGAGCGTCTCGCCCGGCGAAAACGTCTGGTGCAATATCGACGTGCTGATGACCCACGACGTGTGCGGGCCGGGAACCATAGGCATATTCCACGAGCAGTTCGGACCCGACGCCAAGGTGTTCGACCGCGAGAATGTGGTGATCATCCCCGACCATTACATATTCACCGCCGATCCGAGAGCCCACCGCAACGTCGACATCCTTCGCGATTTCGTCAAAGAGCAGGGAATCACCAACTTCTACGATCCGGACTTCATCCCGGCGAATCTGCCTGGCGGCGAGGTTCCGCGCCCTTATACCGATCCGTGCAGGACAACGTACCGGGGCGTCTGCCATTCGACGCTCGCCCAGGCCGGACACGTGCGACCTGGCGAACTACTGCTCGGAACGGACAGCCACACCTGCACCGCGGGCGCGCTTGGCGCATTCGCCACGGGAATCGGTAATACCGACGCAGCCTTCGTGCTCGGAACGGGCAAGCTCTGGCTGAAGATTCCTCCGACGCTGAAGTTCGTCTTCACCGGCGAGATGCCGCCCTACCTGATGGCCAAGGATCTGATCCTGCACATCATCGGCGAGATCGGCGTGGACGGTGCGACATACTGCGCGATGGAATTCGAAGGCGATACGATAACCAGCCTCAACGTCGACGAACGCATGACCATCTGCAACATGGCCATCGAAGCTGGCGGAAAAAACGGCATCATCGCCGCCGACGAGGTAGCGCAAGAATATGTTCGCAATAGAACGGACAAGGAATTCAAAGTCGTCACATCCGACGCCGACGCCGAGTATCAGGGCGTGTGGGAATTCGACGCATCGAAGATAGAACCCACCGTGGCCTGCCCGCATTCGCCGGACAAGCGAGCGACCGCCAGAGAGCTTGCGGACGTAACAATCGACCGCGCGTATATCGGTTCGTGTACCGGCGGAAAGACCACCGATTACATCGCCGCGGCGAAGGTGCTCTCCGGCAAGCAGGTGAAAGTGGACACGTACATAGTTCCGGCGACCGTCGAAGTCGATACCGACCTGGACACCGAGACACTCGGCGACAAGACGCTGCGCGAGATATTCACCGACGCCGGTTGCAAGATCGGACCCGCCGGATGCGCCGCCTGCCTGGGCGGGCCTGAAGACACCTTCGGCCGCGCGAACGAACCGATCAACGTCGTCTCGACGACCAATCGCAACTTCCCCGGACGCATGGGCCACAAGAAGGCGGGCGTCTATCTGGCAAGCCCCCTGACCGCAGCCGCCAGCGCCCTGACCGGCAAAATCACCGACCCGCGAGATGTAATGGGCGACTGATTTTGCAGTAAAACTAATCTAAAACGCTTAGCAGAGAGCGACTTAAGGCTAAAGCCTGGTTCGCTCTTTTTTTATTTCCAACTTTATTTTCACTTTCGGCGAAATCCATACTTGGTGAATAGGGAATGCCATGATACCTTATCCAGTGAAGTAGATGTAGGAGGCGTACAAGGCCGTGCTCACGGCAAGTCATTCTCGCTCAAGATGGCGGCGGATGGCGGAACGGGTTGCTCCCCTTTTCCCCACCAACGTTTTTTGTGTATTGCGCGTTTGCGCAGCCATACGGAAAACCGAATAACCAAAGCAAATCGCCACCCGAAGGTGGAGAGCTTAAAGGGAGAGTAACTATGTTTAGAAAAGGCGCAGTTCTTACGGCTGTAATTGCTCTGAGCTTGCTGATTAGTGTGCCGGCTCAAGCGGGGCTCGTCGATTGTGATGTGAGTTTCGACGACGATCCAAATCTCGTCAAACACGGCTACGATGTATACGCAGCCGAGGATCGTATCGCTATCCACGAAGGCGATGTCGATTCGACCGGCCCGGACCCGTCGCTCACCTGTGACGGTACGATCTCCGGCGGATTCGCCATTACACTGCACATCGATGAAGATGCGGTGAACACTACCGGCGCAGACCTGACGGGCTGGAAATTGGAACTCGAGAACACGGGCACGGCGACGTTCACCGATTCCGGAGCCACCCCGTCGAGCAGCCACTTCCTCAGCTACACGATTATTGACGATTACACCATGCAGTTCGATGCACCAAACGCCGTTCCCAATGGCGAAACGCTGAACCTTGATTTCTACATCAGCATTCCGTGGGACGGTTCGGGCAGCTTCAACTTCACACTGACGCAGACTCCGATTCCAGAGCCCGCAACGCTCGGAATGCTCGCAAGCGGTGCTATGCTGGTATTTTTCCGCAAACGTCGACGCTAGAGCAAATATCAATTTGCAATCCAACGGGTGGCGCTTTATGTGTTACCCGCTTTTATGCGCCTTGCGAAACCCACGCCTCATTCCCATTATTCGACATCGATTATGCGCTCATCGTTGCGGGCGATGATTTTTTGCCCCGGTTGAACGATAAGAAAGTCTTCATTCCACGCACCTGCGAAGAGTCTTTCAAGCAGGCCCATGCCGCCCTTGCGCTGCTCGAATTCCCAGTGACGATCTTCGGCTATCTTGCGCGCGTCGTCGATAAACGATGATTCGTCGCAAACGCCCATCTCCAGGTAGAGCATTCGCGAATAATTGTTCGTCCAGTCGCCGACGGTCTCGGCGATGTACTTTGCGTTTTCCTCTCCGTACTTTTCGACCATCTGCTCGTAGGAATCGCTGAGTCCGAGCTTGTCCATGACCCCGGCCATTCCGTAGGCAGGCTCGGTCAGGTCGCCGTCTATGGCGTCGTTGCGTTCGGACCAGCCGGTCGTCATGTAATACGTTCCGGGATGCTCGTCGAAGTACTCGCGATATGCCGCATTCGATCCGAAGAATAGCGTGATGCAATCGTGCGCCCGGGGCAGTACCAGCGGAATCGACCTGGCTGTGATACCCGCAAGCCCGTCGTTGCACCTGGCATAGCCCAGGATAATCGCCTCGTACCCGGCGTCCGGGTCGACAGCATCTATCGCCTGCTGGATGCGGGTGACCATGTTCGCTGTCTCCAGGTCGTGCAGGCCCTTTTGCAGGAATTCGACGTCAACGTGATTAACGCCCGTCGCGGCCAGGTAGCACGCCTCGCGATAGACTATCTCGCATCCGATGAATTTGAATTTACGCGGTCTCTGATTCGCCATAAAAATAACCTGGTACTCTGTAACAGGGTACTACTGTCCGCCGGAGATATACTTCTGGGCGATGGGCATGCGCCTGCCCGTCCCGAACGCCTTGGCTGTGGCCTTGAGCACCGGGGCAGCCTGCCTGCGTTTATATTCAGCCGCATCGACCATGCGGACGATTCGCCGAACCAGATCGCTCTGGGCAGCCGACTGGACTGCACCGCCAGCGATGATCTGCTCAGCCGTTTGGTCGGCTTCGATGTAACGGGTGAGTATCGCATCGAGCAGTTCATATGGTGGGAGCTTGTCCTGATCGGTCTGATCGGGTTTGAGTTCCGCACTGGGTGGTTTGGTCAGCGTCGAAGCGGGAATCCGCATTCCGTCCGCTTCGGCGTTCAACTGGCTGGCAAGCTCGTAGACGACCGTCTTGAGCAGATCGCCAATGGGCGCCAGCCCGCCGCACATGTCGCCATACAGCGTGCAATAGCCGCACGACAGTTCCGATTTGTTACCAGTCGCCAGCGGCAGGTGTCCAAAGGCGTTTGAATACGCCATAACAATCGCGCCGCGGATGCGGGCCTGTATGTTCTCGTCGGCGATGTCCACGTTTCCGTCTTCGAGGTGCCTCCCCATCGCCGCTTCGAACGTCTCGTGCATCTGCTTTATGGGAACCACCTGGTAGTGAATTCCAAGTGCCTTAGCAAGATCCTCGGCATCGGTGAGGCTGTGATCGGAACTGTACTTGCTCGGCATGGCCAGGGCGTAAACGTTTTGAGGGCCAAGTGCGTCGGCGGCGAGCGTTGCAACCACGGCAGAATCCAACCCGCCGGACAAACCGAGCACGACGGTCTTGAATCCGCACTTGGTGACGTAATCCCGCAACCCAAGCTTGAGCGCCGCAGAGAGTCGTACCATCTCAGAATCGAGCGGTTCGCATCGTCCGGCCGCTCCGGCCAAGTCGACAATAAGCAGGTCTTCTTCGAAGCTTTTGGCACGGGCCAGAACTTCGCCGGCGGGCGTAACGACGCAACTCGCACCGTCGAATATCAGTTCGTCATTGCCGCCGACCTGATTCACGTAGACGATTGGCAGGCCCGATCGCGAGCCTTGGCGTGTGAAAAGTTCTTCCCGCCTTGGCGCTTTGGACATCTCGTACGGGCTGGCTGCCATGTTCACTATAATCTCCGCACCGGCGGCGGCGAGCGTGCCCACCGGATCGCTACCGTAACGCTGGCGGCCGAGTGCTTCGGAATCCCATAAATCCTCACAGATGCTCAAGCCGATCATTACACCGTCAAACGTGATGCACTGGGGCTTGTCCGCGGCGTCGAAGTAACGCGTCTCGTCGAATACGTCGTAAGTCGGCAGCAGCGCTTTTACGTGAACGTGCTCGATCTTCCCCCCGACAAGCAGCGCCGCGACGTTTTGCAGGCCCCTGCCCTTACCATCCGGCGTGGGACGAACGTAACCCACCAAAGCGGCGATCTCCGTGCAGCAGGCAGCAAGTTTTTCGACGGCTTGGAGTGTCTCGGCGACGAAACGCTCCTTTCGCAGCAGGTCGCGTGGCGGATAGCCTATCACCGAAAGCTCGCCAAATACCACCAGGTCCGCATCTTGTCCGGCGGATCGGGATATCAGTTCGGCCATCTTGGCGCTATTTCCGGCGATATCTCCGACGATCGGATTGTATTGGGCCAGTGCAATCTTCATGCGTTTTCCTGATGAGTGTCCATTTACGGGTACAGGTACTCTCCAGCCGGGCAGGCTGAACTGCCGATAATACTTCAGACTGGTTGGTATCGCTACTAACCGACTATATAATGTTAAGGTAACTTCAGTCCCAGCCAAGTTCTTTTTGCGGCTGGCCGAAGCACCTCGGTTGGCTTTCCCGCGTCGGGTGACCCGTTGGGGACTTATCATGGACATAGTAAACGCCATTGCAAAGGCCCGCTTCTCTGCCGCCCGACCGCAGCACATCCAGCTGCACCACGATGATAATTTGACCGTAGAATTGCTCAGTCTCGAAGCGGGGCAATCGGCGACGATCGCACCCGGACGTGTCTATTATGTAATCACAGGCCTCGCCGAACTGACCGGCGGCGAGGAATCGTACAAACTACCCACCGGACAGCTTGTCGTGGGCGAAACCGGCGACAAACACAGTATCTCCAACACGTCAGAGAACAGGCTCCTCGTACTGGTTGCAGGAAGCTAGGTATCGTGGCAGACCTTTAATTCTTCCGAAAGAACTGGATCGGAAATGGGACTCAAAAACGCAAAACTTGGCATCATGAGTGCCTGTCTTCAAGCCCAAGGCATGGAAGAAGCATTCTCCCGAGCCAAACAGGCAGGTGCAGACGGACTGGAAGTCTGCTATTCAAACGAGAATGAAGCCCTCTCGCTTGGCAAGGCCGATCATGTAAGGCAACTGACCGACCTGGCAAGCTCAACCGGTGTAGCTATAAGCAGCCTGGCACTGACGGTGCTCTGTCGCGAGCGAACACTGTTGGGCGACGACAAGCACACCGATGCCGCTCTGGACATAATCGAGCGGGCTCTGGACACAGCCGCCTCCGTCGGAGCACCGGTTCTGCTCGTGCCGTTCTTCGGTAAGAACGTGATCGATTTGGAAGACGACCTTCGCAAGGCCTGTAATGCATTGAGCGAAGTTGTGGACACTGCCGAACAGGCCGGCGTGATCATCGGCGTCGAGAGCACGATTAACTTCAATCAGCAGCATTACATGATCGAGAACCTTGGCGCGACCGGATGGGTGCGAAGCTATCTCGATACGGGAAACGCCCTGGCACGCAAGCTGGACCTGCCCACAGGTATTCGCGACCTGGCAGGCGAAGCTATCGCGGGAATACACTTCAAGGACGTTCACATCAAGGAAGGTCACCCGGCCGATGCGAACATCAAGCTCGGCGAGGGCGACGTGGATTTCGACGCATGCGTGCTCGCGATGGAAGCTATCGGCTACGACGGGTGGGTCGTTCTGGAAACCGCCTCGCTGGATGATCCGGTAGCCACCGCCAAGACGAATCTCGACTTCGCCCGAAACGCCCTGGCTAACTAGCAACTGGCTGAATTAGTCCAACTCGCCGGTCATAAGATCGTCGTACGTTTCGCGGCGGCGTATGACACGGAACGAATCGCCTTCGACCAGCACCTCCGCGCAGCGCGGGCGGGCGTTGTACTGACTCGCCATCACGAACCCGTACGCCCCTGCCGAGAAGACCGCCAGCAAATCGCCGCGATTCATTTCCGGCAGCATCCGGCCCTTTGCGAGGAAGTCCGACGATTCACACACCCCGCCCACGATGTCGACCAACTGGCCACCGACAGCAGCGCAGCTTAGCTTCCTTTCGGGCGAATCAGAACTGTCCGCCAACCTGGCCGGATAGACAAAATGCTCTGCATCGTACATCGCCGGGCGAACCAGATCGGTCATTGCCCCATCGACGATCAGGAACCTTTTGCTGCCGGCCTGCTTGACGTACTGCACCTCGGTCAGGAACACACCTGCGTTGCAGGCGACGGACCTGCCCGGTTCCAGGACGATCTCCATGTCGCGATTGATCAGCAGCGGAACGATCTCGGCTGCGTAGTCCGCAGCCAGCGGGGAGATACCAACTTCGTAATCGGCGGCATAGCCTCCACCCAGATCGAGCAGGTTGATCTCGAAGCCCTTGGTGCGCAGCGTGTCTATAAGCTCGAGCGCCTTTGTGATCGCTCGAACGTAAGGTTCCGGTGAGTAGATCGGCGAACCGATGTGCAGGTCTATTCCATCGAGCGTTACGTTTTCGTCGCGGCCGTACTTGTCGAAGAACGCCTCGGCGCGGTCGATGTCCACGCCGAACTTGGTTTCCTTCCTGCCGGTTGCGGTCTTGTCGTGCGTCTTTGGATCGTACACGTCCGGGTTGATCCGCAGTGCAGCGCGAACCTTCCGCCCGGCAGCCCCGGCGAGGCGAGAAATATTCTCGAATTCGGCTTCGGATTCGACGTTGAACAGCTTGATCCCGGCGGCAATAGCTTCGTTGATCTCGGCGTCGGTCTTACCGACTCCGGAGAAGACTACCTTTGACATCTCCGCGCCCGCCGCTTGCACGCGCGCAAGCTCGCCACCGGATACGATATCGAACCCGGCACCCTGGGCGGCCAGCATCTTCAGCACATTAACGTTGGCGAGCGACTTGATTGCGAAGCAGACAAGCGGATCGATCTTCACGAACGCATCGCAGATCGCGCGATAGTGATGCTTCAGCGTGGCGGCTGAGTATATGTAGACAGGAGTGCCCACCTCGGCGGCGATTGTCGCAACCGGGACGTTCTCGCAGTAAAGCTCTCCGTTCTGGTATTCAAAGTAATCCATCGTGTTCCTTTAGATAAAGCTATCAGAAAACAGCACAAAACATCAGTCCACGAATTACACAAATTACACAAATCACTATCAGCTAGTAGGGTTGGCAACTTGTTGCCGACGTGTTTGAGAATCGACGGCCATTGCGTCGGCAACAAGTTGCCAACCCTACTGACTGTTTTTTCTTGTTCCGTGTTCCGTGTTCCTTGTTCCTTGTTCCTTGTTCCGTTGTTTCTGCTGTTCCGTGTTCCCTGCTGTTTCTGCTTTTCCTAGTCCCTGGTCCCAAGTCCCTAGTCCCCGCCGTTTCTGTTTCTGCTGTTTTCGCCAAGGATTTTGGCAATCGCTTCTCGCGCCCGCTGCTTAAGTATGACCTCGGGCTGGGCCAGTGCATGATTCAGTTTCACCTGGCCGCCTACGAGCGGTCGAACCGCGGCGAACAGTTCGTGCGGTGCGTCCGGCTCGGCTTGGCCGGGAATGCATATCGTCGGTACGCCTGCGAGTCTGGCTATCTTTGCCACGCCCACAGCGGTCTTGCCCGAACTGCTCTGTGCGTCGAGCTTGCCCTCGCCGGTAATGCACAGATCCGCACCGACCAATCGTCTGGCCAGACCAACCGCGTTGGCGACAATATCAACGCCAGACTCCAGCGTAGCGCCCGCGAAGGCTACCAGTCCGGCGCCAAGCCCTCCGGCAGCGCCGCCGCCAGGCAGATCGTTCACTTCCAAGCCGAGTCGGCTGGCTATCATCTCGCAAAGGTGCGCGAGGTTGGCGTCCAGCTTCTCGATCATTTCCGGGGTAGCGCCCTTCTGCGGTCCGTAGATCGCAGCCGCTCCGCTCGGTCCGGTCAACGGGTTGGTGACATCACAGGCGACACGAATTTTCGTATCGGCCAGCCGGGAATCCAGACCGGACATGTCTATCTGTTCGATAGCGCCCAGCCCGCCGCCGCCGATACCGTTGATGCACGGCTGTCCGGATGCGTCGGAGAAAACCACGCCCAACGCCTGTGCGCAGCCGCATCCGCCGTCAACCGTCGCCGATCCGCCGATACCGATGATTATCTCGCTGGCCCCGGCGTCCAGTGCGGCGATAATAAGTTGCCCTGTCCCGAACGTCGTTGTTCGCAGCGGGTTTCGCTTGTCCGTCTGGACCAGATGCAGGCCAGATGCTGCTGCCATTTCGATGACGGCAGTGCGCCCTCCGACCTGTCCGGCCGGTGGTCCCTCGCCGGCTGAGAGTCCGACAGCGGCTGAGAGCCCGACCTCGCCGGGCAAGCCAGCGCCACCGCCCGAGCCAAGAAGTCCGAACTTGGCGCGAATCTCCGAACCCATCGGGTCGAACACATCGGCGGTTATCAGTTCGCCGGCCGTCGCTGCAACCATCGCTTCGAGAGTACCTTCGCCACCGTCGGCCATCGGGCATAAGTCAATCCGCGCGTCGCCAAGAGCTTCCAGCACGCCGGAAGCTATGGCCTCGGCTACCAGGGCAGCCGAAAGCGATTCCTTGAACGAATCAGGTGCAATTACGATCTTCATTTTATCTACCGTTACTCCCTAACCGATTATCTTATCGGCGAGGCATAATTGAAACGCATCGGGGCTCTGCGATCAAAGCAAAACCGCCACCGCGGAAGATCAGTCTCACTCGATCTTGCCTGCCGTGATCGTGGTCCATGCCCGCACGTTGCCCCGGACAATGCCTATCCGAAGCTGCCGCCCGGGCTTTACGTCCTCCAACGCCGTTGCGAGCGCGTCAAGATCGCCCACGTACAACTTACCCATCTGGAAGACCACGTCCTTTATCTCCACACCCAACTGCTTGGCAGGCGAACCGGCTTCGATTTCAATCACCAGCAGCCCCTCGCGCAGAGGCAATCGCAAATCACGGGCAAGCTGCGGTGTGATTTCTCGCAGCGTCATGCCGAACAGTTTTTTTGCCAGCGCCTTACCGTCCTGACGCCGCCGGCCTTGCAGTTCGATCTCCCTGACGATCTCCTTTCCGTCGCGGATCAGTTTGATTCTCGCAATCTGTCCGGCCTTCAGCGCTACCATAGCACAAACGTAGTCCGATATCTGAGTGACAGGTGTATCGTTGACGGCGATAACGCGATCACCGACGGCGAGTTTCTTACGGGTCGGTGTGTCAGGCCGAACACTGACGATTATCACTTCGCTGCCGGTCCGGCCGTGACGCTGGACGGCGCTTGCACCGAAGACGACACGGTTAAGCCTCTCGAAATCGAGCAGCTTGGTAAGTTCCACCGAAAGCCTGTCAACCGGGATAGCAAAACCGATATTCTGCGCGTCGGCGCGGATGGCGGTGTTCACGCCAATCAATTCGCCCTTAACGTTAAGCAACGGCCCGCCGCTGTTGCCCCTGTTGATCGGGGCGTCGGTCTGTATCAGTCCGGTGATCTTGACACCCTGCTTAAACTCCAGCGTGCGATCGGTCGCGCTTATGATGCCCGTCGTCACCGAACTGGCGTAGCCCATGGCATTGCCGACCGCTATCACCGTTTCGCCCACCATCAGATCGTCGCTGCGCCCGAGCGGAAGGAACGGAAACTTCCCACCGGCGGGCGGTTCTATTTTCAGCACGGCCAGATCGTTCTCCGTATCGATCGAAATCACCTTCGCCTGGTGCTTCGATTCATCTGAGAGCTGGACGGTGATTTTCTCGGCCTGCCTGACAACGTGAGCATTGGTAATGAGATAACCGTTCGCACTGATAAGGAACCCGCTACCGAGCGACTGGACCGGAACTCTCCGGGAAAACGGTCTCGAAAAGATATCTTCGAACGGATCCCTGCCGAACATCCCGTAACGGACCGTGACGAGTTTCTCTGTGGATATGTTCACCACCGCCGGTTTGGCCTTGCGGTAGGCTAGCACGACGGGCGTCACTCGCGGATCGGCGGCGACAGGACCGGCCCGCCCGGCCGCGCAAAGCAACGAGAGGACCAGGATAACGATAAGCGAAAATCTAATATTCATAGTCTCTTCACCTCGATACTTGATACGACCAGAATCTCTAAACGTTTTTCACACGTCAGAACATCATACCGAAAGAGATTATAGACGCTCGAAAACACCGACAATAAAGACAAAGTGTTTGGAGTTATTCGCCGGGAGATATACACTTACCCCCTGAACATCCTCCATATCGGCGAACAGTTGCAACATAAGTAAACTCATGAGCCCAAAAGACCGCGAAAGTTTCGGCAGCGACGAACTGGCGATTTGCCTGAGTCATTACGACCTGGGCGTCGTCCGCAGCATCACCGAATTCGCCCGCGGATCGCACCATGCCCCAAAGGCGATCATCGAGGCCCAGAGCGGTAAGTACCTGCTCAAACGCCGCGCCCGAGGCAAAGATAGCCCGAAGAAGGTCGACTTCACCCACAAGATTCAATCGCAGCTTGTCGAACACGGTTTTCCTCTGCCCAAGCTGATTGCAACGAAACACTCGGGCAATCTGCTGCTGGCCGCCAACGAAAGTATCTACGAGATGTTCGAGTATATCGAGGGCAACGATTACGACGGTTCGCTCGAAGCGACATACGATGCGGGCAGAATACTCGGTCTGTACCACAAGCTGCTGCAGGACTTCGAGAGCGATTACTCGCCACCGGGCAGCTATCACGATCAACCGACGATACATACGGCCATCAAGAATACCGTAAGCTCCCTGCCCGCCGAAGGCCGCCCACCAGGGGCGGAAGTTACGCAGACTATCTCGTCGTTGGAAACTGCCTACAGGCACGCTGCCAACGAAGCGACGAATATTGGTTTGAGCACCTGGCCGCTGCAGATCGTCCACGGCGACTGGCACCCGGGCAATATGCTGTTCCAGGACAAGACAGTCGTCGCCGTCGTGGACTACGATGCGGCGCGACTTCAGCAGCGAGTGATAGACCTGGCCAACGGTGCGCTGCAGTTCTCGATACTCGGAGGCAGCAGAGACCCGTCGCAATGGCCCGCGTATCTGGACGAGGCGAGATTCAAAGACTTCATGCGCGGATACGATTCGGTCACGGTTATCTCCAAGAGCGAACTGCAGGCCGTCCCCTTCCTGATGATCGAGGCGATGATCGCCGAAGCCGTCCTTCCCAT
>SDBT01005980.1_pt1 | contig 20338 bp, 21 predicted proteins | sample 2277101 | NCBI WGS metagenome assembly SDBT01 (sample SAMN10404973, study PRJNA504765) | marine sediment metagenome | isolation source: marine sediment core GS10_PC15, 103 cmbsf | place: Arctic Ocean: Southern Knipovich Ridge | collected 2010 | reverse complement strand
CAAGAGGAAGGTGGGTGGTGTTCTTTGCAGGACAAAATGCAGAGAGGAGAAAGTCATTTTTATGGTGATGGGGATAGGAGTGAACTTGAATATAGAGGAATTTCCTTCATCTCTCTCGTCTACAGCTACCTCCCTTAAGAAGGAACTGGGATACACCGTGGAAAGAGAAACTTTCCTCAGGACTCTTTTGGAGGAAGTAGAAGAATTGTATATAGCCTCCGAGCAAGATTTTTCTTCTATTTTGGACAGAGCCCGCCTTCTCTCATCCCTACTGGGAAAGCAGGTTAGGGTTCAAACAAAGCAGGGGGAAATCGCTGGCCTGGCCCAGGATCTTGACGAGGAAGGAAACCTCATCTTAAGGCTGGAGAGCGGCATTCAGAGAAAAATAACACCTGAGGAAGGATATCTGAGGCTTTAAACAAGGAGAATGAGAAAAGTGAAGTTGGCCCTGGATGTAGGTAACACTCTGGTCAAAGTGGGGCTATTCCAGAAGTCTAGACTTGTCTTTAAAGGTGAGTTTGCCACCCGACCGAGAAAGGAGATAGATGAGTGGGGAATCCTTCTTTCTCATTGGGTAAGAGAGTATGAAAAGATTCCCCAAATAGAAAAAGCTATAGTTTCCTCCGTAGTTTCCTCTATGCTTGTCCCCTTAAGGGAAGCAGTGATTAAGTATTTTGGCATAACTCCCTTTGAGGTAGAAGCTGATAAAGTTGGAATTCCTGTTCTCGTGGATAATCCTGGAGAAGTGGGGGCAGATAGAATAGCCAATGTTGCTGCTTGTATCCACTTATATAAACTTCCAGCTATAGTTGTGGACTTTGGAACAGCCACTACCTTTGATGTCATCTCAGAGACTGGCCAGTATCTGGGAGGAATTATTGCTCCCGGGGTAAGATCATCTATAGAGGCTCTGGCTGAAAAAACAGAAGCCCTGTTCGCCGTAGAATTTAAAAAACCCCTCTCTGTCATTGGCAAGAACACCAAAGAAGCCTTGATTTCAGGGAATTTTTACTATTGTCTGGGAGGGATGATGAAGATAGTGAGAGAAATAAAAAAGGAACTGGGGAAGTGTTCTTCGGTCATTGCCACAGGAGGACTGGGGACCCTGCTGGCCAGGGACTGGGGCGAGATTGACGAGGTAAACCCCGACCTTACCCTTCAGGGTCTTAATCTTATTGTTGAGCGATACGATAAAACGCGCCTGTAGCTCAGTAGGATAGAGCAGCGGTTTCCTAAACCGCGGGTCGCGGGTTCGAATCCTGCCAGGCGCGCCAGCAATCTGCCTACCACAAAGGATTTCAAGCTCCACCCCTTTCACTCACTTCCTCCATCTTACCCTTTTGTGACCAATTTGTGACTAGTCTTTTACACAAAACATCCAGAGCTATTAATCTGCTCTATACAAATTTTTCCTCTTCTTGGGGCAGTACCCTCCGTTCTTCAGAGACTATTTTACGGGATTCTGACAACTGACCTGTCAACCGGTATTCTTTTCAATAGTCATCACTTCTTCTGAGCATCGCTATTGCACCGCAGACAATATGTCTTTTAAGTAAATAAGAAACAGACTACGGATATTGGGGATCATTCACAACTGTCCATAGAGAATAAAGATGATTCGCAAAAACACATTTTCTACAATCATTTTCAAATAAAGCTAGATAAGGGTCGATTATTCTCATTGGCTTTCCTTTAGTATGTCTGGGATCAGTACTCCAACATTCAAAATGTAATCTGATATGTAAAGGCCGACCAAGGTAACCAGTATACCCTACTGTATCAGCCCTTTCAACTCTTTGCAGATTTTCCAAATCAAGACTATTAATATAATCCCATGGATCTGCTTTAAATCTATTATAATCAAACGGCAAAGGTTTTACACTGTTATGGAGTTTTTTCAGATCATTATATTCTGTCAGGAAAAGATTATGTGAAGATTCACCAGAATTTGGATGATAAATCACTACTCTTGTTCCAATATCCTGCAGACCACGTTCAGCGCCAATAATTATACCGGGTGCCGCAGCAACAACAGTCTTATCAGATATATCAAAATCAATTCCCTGATGACCCGGGTAGGTCAATTGTTTTTCACGCCAATCTCTCATAAAAGTATGATTAAATACATCCCCAACATCTACAAAATTACCAATCTTGTAACGAGCACGTCTTCTAGTCGGTACCGTCAAAAACCCTTCCCCTAAGGGAACCATGACTTCTCTATCTTCATCAACAACGATTCCCAGCCCATTGTCAATAGGTTTGACCTCTGAAACTGAAGGAAGAATATATCTAAATTTACCAGAAGGATCTTGAACGGCTAAATCATACACGCCTTCGGTAAGATGTCCAAGTTCACATTTGCCATCAGGACCTGTTACACCAAATAAGCCAGCAGTACTGACCACGATTCCCTTAATAGGAGGTTCCCCGTGATCATGATTACCGTTCCCATTGAAGTCATGGAACGCAAAAACGGACAATACATATTGTTCTGCAGCAAGAACTTCTCTCACAAGAGAATGATTTGGCCCTGTAGTTTTGGTGTTCTGTCCAGATAAGATCAAGATAGCGGCAAGAATAGCCGCTATCAAACCAATCTTCATTTTCCACTTCCTAAATGATTAGTTGAGAGCGACGATCTATGGTTGGCGACCTTCTTTGTTCTTCTCTCTTGATCCCAACCAACCGCTCAGAGTTTTTTCCTGCTTAGCTCCTCCTGAATCTAGACAACACATTGGGTGCTGTCTGTAGTGGCCTGTCATGATTCATGGCTATCGAGGTCGATTCTCGATAATCCACAGGGAAACCGAGTTAGCGACCTTGGAAGGAAGAGGACCCCGTCCGCTCCATCTATAGGGATCTATAACTTCTCCGCTCGCCCACCCGCCGCTGACTCCGGTGTAGTACATGCTCCTTCCTTGTCTTTGCCAGGGTTCTTTGTTGACTTCAAAATGTAGATGAAGCCCCGTAGTGTTGCCCGTAAGACCAATGCTTCCCAATTCTTGACCTCTTGGAATGTGTTGCAATTTGTCAAATTCTCCGTTGAACCAAAGTCGTCTACCATCCTCGATATTGATTTTTCTTATGTCGGGATTCAAAGTTCCAAGGTGGTTGTAGGCGGTTGCAAAACCAGTAGAATGGAGAATAATAACCCTATTTCCAGGGTACCTTAGAGTTTGATCGTTTTCCCAATCGTCTTCAGCAGAGATAATCCATCCAGGTGCAGCTGCGTAAGCCTTACGAGATTTTACATCAATCCCTGAGTGGCCATTAAATGTCTGTTTTCTTCCTCTCCAGTCAATAACCTGATTTCCTCTTTGGTCCAAATCCACAAACTGATAAACTTCCCTAGAGTCAAAAGGCGAACTCAGGAATCCCACGCCCAACGGAACCAAGACTTCCGCATCTCCATCAATAGCAATTTTTAGCCCATCGCCAATAGGTCTAACCTCTGAAACAGAAGGAAGAATGTACATGAATCTGCCGGAAGGATCGTGAACGGCCAAATTGTACGTACCCTCAGGAAGATATCCCAGATCAGACCTACCACCACGGTCTGTTATCCCAGATAAGCCGGTGGTACTGATCCTGATTCCTTTGACAGCGCGTTCCCAACGATCGCGCTTGCCATTCCCATTGAAATCGTGAAATGCGAAAACAGATACTAGATATCGTTCTGTGCCTGGAGAATCCGGGGATACATTGACTGGTCGCTCTGTCGCTTGAGCCTTTTCTTGTTTCAGTTTCAGGCTATTCTGATTTCCCAAAGGAAGAGTAACGCAGCCGGCCAACAGGAGCGGCAACAGCACAATAAGTGCAATGATCAGCCCCATCTTCCTTGTCTTGTCCATCGCGTTCCGCCTAAAAAGTGAATTACATGAATAATCTAGAAGCTGGTCAAGTTGTGGTGAGACAACAATGAAGCTCTCTATTTCTCCAATCTGCCCGTGATCTTGGAATAACCTTGAAGGACTGGATTCACTGGTATTTGGGTGTCGTTACACAAGTATTGAACTGAATCAAGAGTCTACCAATTATATTATATACAAATATGGCATTTGTAAAATGCTTCCCAAAAGGGATCTTACTTGCTCGATACCTACCTGTCCCAGATATTCCTCTACCTCCTTCTTGATGAGCTAGGACTAGTTTTGTGTATGAAACGTAAAATAAATGAGGATTATCCTAACTATTGTCAGTGCCTCATCGCCTGTCCGCAAGAAAACAGAAAAAGATATAGGTAAAGCTTTTCTATATACTGCAGCACGTCCGCCATCTTTTTGGCAATTTGGGATTTAGGGATAGCAGGATGATTGTCAAAATATGTTTTCAGCGAAGATCTTGTGACCAGTTTGTGACCATCTTCTTACACAGAATATCTAGGGCTGCTTTTTTGTGTTCTGGAGAAAGGTGAGCGTATCGAAGGGTCATCTCAAAGCTTTTGTGACCCAGAAGTTCCTGAACTGTCCTCAAATCCACTCCCGCCATTACCAAATGAGAAGCAAATGTATGTCTCAAATCATGAAATCTAAAGTCAACTATTCCGGCTCTCTTTCTTGCCCCTTCGAAAGCTTTTCTAATATTCCCATACCGCTCTCCATTCTTCTTACAGAAAACCCAGGGACTGTCAGCTTTTTTTAGCGCCAGTAAAGTTCTATAGACAATATCATTCATGGGAAGTTCCCGGCTTTCGCCATTCTTTGTATCCAGTATTGAGATTGTCCTGATTCTATAATCCAAATCCTTCCACTTTAGGCTCAGTATTTCTTCCTTCCGCATACCCGTATTCAATGCCACTATTACTATTGGTTTAAGGTGTTCAGCGCAAGCATCATGAAGTCTTCTTATTTCCTTCTCATCTAGATATCTAAGTCGTGTATTTCTCTCTCGGAGAAGTTTAACTTTCCTTCCCGGATTCTTTTGCACCATTCCCCATTCAATAGCTTTGGTAAAGATATGTTTAAGGCAGGCTACTTCTCTATTCACAGTTGCATTACTGACTTGACCCTGCCGTCCTCTCTTATATTTCTCTATATCAAGAGGGGTTATTTCATGTAGGTATTTTCCTGCAAAAAAGGGCTTAAGATTGTTAATACTTGTCACATCTCTTCTACTCGACTTCTTATTTGGCTTTGAATAGTTCTCAAGATAAAGGTCAGTCATTTTTTGAAATTTGATTTTCTCGTATTTTTCCACCTCAAGAAATCTATTTTCGGCAACTTGCACCATTCTCTTTTTTAGTACTGTTTCAGCTTGCCGTTTGCTGGGTCCAATTTTTTCTCTTATTCGCTTATAACCAGCGTAGTAATCTATGTACCAGGTTGTTCCTCTTTTATAGACACCCATCTTTTTCTCTTATGTATTCAACTGAAAATATGAGCCTTAGGAAAATAGTTGAGAATCAGTACTCTACTTTCCCAATAAAGGATTTAGCCATGAACTTCCTGATCTCATTCTCCGAATAACCTCTCTCGTTCCTAAGATACTCAGCCAGCTTTCGAAGAGCCTCTTTTTTACCATTTCCTTTTACATAGAATCTGTGCCGATCCCTCACATAAAGCAATATGTGCTTTACAATGCTATACATGAAGCTCCTCCCTACATCCATTTTAACATTACCAATTCTTCTCTTCTACGCTATTTCCCTCAATCCATTTCTCAATTTTCCTTGGGTCAAACCGAACAAGCCTTCCCACTTTGACATAAGGAATTCTCTTCTGGTTAATCCAGGAATAGAGCGTAAAAACGCTTAATCCTGTTGACTCTGATAGTTGTTTCACATTTATAAGGAGTTTGTTCATTCCCTTTCCTTTCAGCCAATGTCAGACGTTCTTTGCAAGCTCTTGGGGTTGACAATGACGAATATTTTATTATACTATAGCTAGATATCAAGAAGTGAGGTTGATTTACCCTACTATACATATTATATACTAAAATAAATTATTGTCAAGGGATGTGGGTATTTTACCCTCAAATAAAGGGAAGCGAAAATGGCTGTGGATAAAAAGGAAATAGGGAGGAGAATCAAGAAAATCCGCGTCATCGATTTAGACATGAATCAAGATAAGTTTGCGCGCAAATTAGCAATAACTCAATCAACAGTGAGTAGATATGAAAAGGGTGAAGTAATCCCCCCAGGGGATATTCTTCTGAAGATTGCCAAATTAGGAAAGACGACTATGGAGAATATTTTGGAGGGAGGGTAGGGGAACCAATGTCTATATTCAGAGCCGAGGGAGAACTCCTTGTAGCCTATAGTGAAGCGGAATAGATCTGCGGTATATTCTAGGTATATTCTTTAACGGAATTACGCACTTGACAAACCAAAATGCAACTCTCTCTATTTCCAGTTCTTGCCATAATAGCGGTCCAAAGAATTATTTACTCACTAAGAATATTATACTGATGAGAATGAAAAACTTTTATCCTAGCGGAAGAAGACTTTCGTCAAATGAAACTACCCTACGACCATGGCAAACACGAAAACTTGAAGGAAGCTGGCTCTTTATGATTCTACGAGCTTCTGGGTCAGATAGATTCTTTATATTATGATGACATTCATCGCCTGTCGTGCTAAGAGATTGTACAAAACGACATACCGTTGGAAGAGTATTGCTGTCGATTGTCCAAAAGACAATAGGGATACCGACAAGAGATGAATAGTATTCTCTTATATGCCTACAAATATTTCTGGTGTTTCTTTCTATGCAGGATTTGGATATAACTGATATTCCGCTCCCGTCAGAGGAATTCTTGAATGCCACACTCGTAAATCGCCTTTTATATCTGCTATAATGCATTGGGTGGACTGGTAGAATGAATTCCATGCTGTTTCCCCATGTTTTTCTCTAATAAGATTCATTACTTCCCCAACGGTCAAACCTTCCTGACTTGAAGTCTCAATATCATCCTCTTCTTCCACAAGAAGAGTTCTACCCGTAGACTCGATTGTGAATTCTAAGGTTTTGGCCCCAGAATAACAACTTACTTGGATTTCACCATTAATGCCTGGGAATGCTTCGGTTCTTAAGCCAAGCAACGTGGCTTGATTGTTTATGCGAAGAGCATCATCGACCGTCTCATCATTCGGAGCATTACCTTCCCCGTAGTGCCACCCTTGGGCCAAGTTCAAGAAACCACTGATTTTTTGGTCTGTGGTTTGCGGGAATATGAAATTGGAAGCTGACTCGTTGATGTATGGAAAGTTCATTTCTTCACCCCTTTTGATAAAGATTTTTCGATCTCATCGGTAGTCATAATTGTATTGCCAGTTGAATCTTCCAATTGTGAGATTAATGCTCCTAGTTTTATTGTAAGAGTTTTTGCTACGGTATAGGATAGATTCAGAACTGCAATTGGCTTTTTGGAATTTTGCAAAAGTATCACAACATCGCCAACCCCCAGTGCGTTCACAAAGCCATTAGCATATATTCTTTGTATTTCAGGGTTTTCTAGCGCCTCATCAAGTTTTTTCTCTAAATTCTGACTATTTTCCGTCATATTCCTCCTCCAACTTCTTGTCTTAAGTATGCTATATTTCTAATCGAAATCATCCCGTCAGGTATGGTAATTTTCTCTCATGTTGTTTAGAGGTGCGTATTACGTATACAAACCAAGTACATCGTATTCGACTCACCGTGATGCCAATAGAATATTCGCTGACCGCCCCCCTTATTCAGTACAATTTCTCGAATATCTGCATCTGGCGGCTGTTTAGCCCATAGTCCATGATACGAACGATCATGTCCTTGTATCTTCTTAGCTACTATTGACTGTTCTTTGAATTGATAAGGAGCAAAGCATTTTCCCGTATTACGTAGTACTCTGAATGCTCCTCGCAGATGGCCCAATTGAAGACTATTGCACTCACAGAGGCTATCGTTGTAGTATCTATATGAAATGCGCAGAGGCTCAGCTTCCGGTTCATACCTATCTACCCGTGAAAGTTCGGCCAGTTTGTCCGGAAGCCTACTGCTTCCTTTACTTTTCGGCTTCCTTATGTTCCTCCGCTTCGGCATCTTCAAGGACTTTCGAATAGTATGTTTTCATGCTTTCATGGCTTATGACATTGTCAGAAATATCACTAAGATCTAGTCCGTTCCTAGCTTGTCGCCATGGATCTTCATGATGAGCAAGTCTTTCTAGATACTCTGCATCATACCCACCATAAAGAGCCCATGTCTCATCAAGAAGTTCACGGTCCTCAGCGTCAGGTCGCACCAAGTCTGCTTTGGATACCTCCTCTTCTATCGGGTCGAAACCAAACCTCTTGTAATGTCCATATAGGCCGCGCACGGCTGGACCATGGACCCACGCTTCAATAGGTTCCGTAAATAGCGGTGTATTATAGAACACGAGATGCCATGCCTGGACATAATAAAGTAACTTTTGGAGTTTCTTGTTCGTGATAGGCTTCTTCTCTGTATTTGCTTTCCAGACAAAGTACTTGGCAAATAAGAAAACTGAATGCTTAATATGCTTTTGTTTTGTAGGCATTCTCACACCTCCTTGCTTATCTCACAACATAGTCCTTGATGTAGTTCTTGTCAAGAATGAGATATGCGTTCCTTGCCGTGTTCTTCATGCCACCACTGCCTGCTTGAGCACCAGATCAAACATATCCCCATTCTCTCTATTGTTGAACCTGAAGCAGAACTCGTTGACGTAATTCTGCAGATACTTGACCGAGACATGGTGGTATATCCCGTACACTCCGCGCTTGAGGATCGCCCAAAACGACTCAACATTATTTGTGTGAATGAAGTCGTCAACGAATCCTTTTGTGTGGTCTATAACCAGGTGGACATGCTCGGTTCTTCCAAGGACACCGTATCCCCTGAACTCATCCGTAATCACGGTGGCGTCATCTTTGCACACCTCATTGAGTATCGCCAAAAGCTGGTTGCCTGAGAGCCGCTTTCCCTGCTTGTTGGGCAATGAGACCTTGGCGTACACCCTGCCCTTCTCCCGGTCAACTACTCCGACAACTGGACTCTTCCTGGTTCCCCGGCCCCGTTTGTTGTGCCTGTCTTCGTCTTTCCTGTTTGACTTCCTGGGCTTGCCACCTATATAAGTCTCATCTACCTCAACTATGGCCTCGAATGTCTTCCCGTGCTTGATGTTGCTCATGGCTGTCCTTACCTGCTTGAGCATTCTCCAGGCAGTGTTGTACGATCCAAGGTCAAGATTTCGCTTCAGCTGAAGCGCCGATATTCCCTTCTTCGCCGAGCACATGAGAGAAAAGGCCATCAGCCAGGTGCGGAGCGGTAGGTGCGAACCCTGTATGACGGTCCCAACGGTGACGGTGAATTGCTTGTAGCACTTGGTACACTTATAGAGACCGGGCCTGTGCTTGGTCCCGTTCAGCCTGTAGGGCTTCTCGGAATTACCACAATGAGGACAAACTGGACCGTTGGGCCAGCGCACTTTCTCCAGGTATCTTCTCGCTTGTTTCTCTGTCATTTTTCCGGCTTTCAGTAGATTCACTTGACAATCTCCTGTAATAACTACTATACATATTATAGCACATTATTTTGGTTTGTCAGTGCGTAGTTCCGTTCTTTAATGTACAGAATTCTGTACATTACTATGATGGAGGCCACGCTTTTCGCTGTCCATCAAGCAGCTGAAGCGGATGGTCGCTCCTGCGAGTAAGCTTGCATCCGCTTCTACCGTTTATTCACAGGCCCGTTAGGCGAACAAAAATCGTAAAGGCCAGACTGTGTTGACGAATCCTTACCTAATTGCGTTTGGCATACCGTTAATTTTGCTTTTTTGTGGAGCTGTTGCGAAAAAGCTCGTGAGGGGCCCGAGATGGCAATGGTCTGACTTTTTTCTCGGTATTGAACTCTCTCTTGCCACTATGGCATCTGCCCTTGTTTACATTTCCGACCTTGCGAAACTCGCATCATTCCAAGCTGATATGACCGTCTCCTTGTCCCGGAAGATTACGGCTGTTGCCTTCTTCTTGGCACTATGTTTTTTTCTACTCCTTTGGATCGTATCCACTCACCAGGATTGGGAAAAAAGGTCTCAAAACGCCAGAGGCCAGTTTATCTGGCTAGGGCTCATAGCAAACTTCATCGGTGCCGGTTTATTGGCAGCGTTTGTGCTTTTAGTAAAAGGAGTTTAAGAAATGAGATACGAACGTCAAAAGGAGCTTACAGCATTTTTGGGTATCGTCAGCGTTCTCATGATAGTAATAGTGGCGTTTATAACCAATGTGTTCATGGGAGGCTTGAGTAAATTACTCATACTTGTTATAGTGCTAGCCGCCAGCTTGGCTGCCGTAGCGGCGCTTATGAGCATAATGGTTTCTAGGCGTCTTGGAAGAGAACGAGAGAAACGAAGGGTATTCTTGATCTATGCTTGTGAGGACTTAGAGGCAGCTCGAAAGTTAGCTGCCGATCTAAGAGAGCGGGGTTTTAATCCTTGGCTTGATATAGAAGAGATTACTCCCGGTCAGGTGTGGCAAAAAACTGTGATCCACGCATTGGAGAAAAGTGCTGCAGCAATTGCACTCGTGTCGAAATATTTCTCCAAGAAAGGCTTTGTCCAAGAAGAGCTTAAGGTTGCTCTCGAGATACTTCAGGAGCGAGAGAAAGATATAAGTCCAATTATACCCGTCAGACTTGACGATTCCGAAGTTCCTGAGCGACTTTCCCATATTCACTGGGTTAACCTCTTTGATGAAAATGGAATGGATTTGCTATCAAAAGGCCTTAGCAGAGTTACTTCTGAAGGGCACACCGCCTAACATTGGGCAAGGATGCGCTGAAGAAATACGAAGACATGACTTTCTCTGATGACGAGATTGATGCGTTTCTTCCGAAAGAATTGAAGAGAGGCTAACAAAGACATGCACACGGACGGGGCGATCCTGCTGCGCTCCATCCCCGCCGTTAGACAGAAATAAGACGGAGTAGTAAATGGTTTATGAATCTAAAGTATATCAGGTTATGATTGCGTCTCCGAGGGATGTCGTACAGGAGCGGCATCTTGCAGTTGAAGTGATTTATGAATGGAATGCTGTTAATTCACACACATCAAAAATTGTTTTAATTCCAGCTGGCTGGGAGACTCATTCAGCTCCCCTTATGGGAGATCGACCACAGGAAATTATTAACAGACAGGTTCTTGAAAATAGTGATTTACTTGTCGGTATCTTTTGGACAAGAATCGGAACTCCCACTGGGAAGTCCATGAGCGGAACAGCAGAGGAAATTGAAAAACACATCGAGGCAGGAAAGCCGGCCATGCTTTATTTTTCCGATGCGCCCATTCGTCCTGATAGCGTTGATGATGACCAATACAAGAAGCTTCAGGAATTCAAGAGAATATGTCGGGATCAGGGGCTTCTTGAAAGCTACGAATCTCCCGCTGAATTCAGGCGCAAATTCTCGAGACAACTTAGTATAATTATTAACCAGCACGATTACTTTGGGTTGAGAACGTTGACAAATTCCTCTCAAGAAACAGTCAATAACAGTTATGAATCAGTTATTGTTAGGATATCGGAAGATGCCCAGATACTCCTTAGAGAGGCATCACAAGATCGAACTGGTACAATCATGCGACTCAATACAATGCAAGGTTTGATTATTCAAACGAATGGAAGGCAATTCACTGAACCAGAAAATCCTCGATCGGAAGCGCAGTGGGAAGCCGCAGTCCAAGAATTATATTCGAATGGATTCATCCAAGATAGGGGTTATAAAGGCGAGATTTTTACCGTTACGAGCGCTGGTTATGAACTAGCTGACAGAAGTAGGGAAGGAAAATGATAGATGTCTCTGTCTAACCAGTTGCTCAAGCTGATTGAACCACTGGGTTGTTTGAACTCGTTTGGCAGGTTTTGTGCAAAACGATTTTTATCGCTAGCTACGAGAAGCGGTTCAACAGCTTAGCATGGCGTTAGGCAACCTTAGAATTGAGCAAGTACAGGAGTTTCAGAAATGATCAATTTCTCAGAGTTACCCTCTGATGGGATAAGCTTTGAGCAACTAATCAGAGAGATTCTTATCCGAAGCAGCTTTGAAGTTCATTGGACTGGCGTTGGACCTGATGGTGGGCGTGATCTAGTTGTTACGGAAACGGCTAACGGCCAATTGGCACCATTCAAAAGAAAGTGGCTTGTAAGCTGTAAGCACTATGCCAACTCCGGTAGATCCGTATGCCTAGACGACATTACCGATATTACTGATGCTTGTGAAGTAGCTGGCGCAACAGGGTTTCTCTTGGCTTGATCCACTCAGCCATCTTCATCTGTAGTTAAGAGGTTTAAAGAAATAGAAAGCAGAGGTAGGATAGTCATAAGATACTGGGACAGTGTTGAGATAGAGAAGCGTCTCAATACACCAGCAACGTTACCTTTGATTCATCTATTCTTCCCAGAAACTGCAAAGAGAGTTGGTTGGAAGGTTTACAAGACGGATTCTCCGTCTTTTTGGGCTGCTAACTACCAGGATTATTTCATCTATCTTAGTTCTAGAACGGCTAATTCATTTCCTGATTTGAAGGACGTAGAAGAAATTATCAGAAAACTGGAGAGTATACAACTGCCAGAAGGAACTGAATGGAATAGACATTTCATACGCCCCAGGGCAGTATACTTCGATAATAAGCATGAGCAATTTACTGTTTTTGCAGATTATCTATATCCAGAAGACGATAAGAAGTCTGTAGTATCACCACGACAAGTTGACAAGTTTCTTCAAGATGGAATGGGTTTGTATTTAGATGACGAGGCAATGTGGTATATAACTCACTGCGATATAAGGTATGTATCCTGTTTGCAGATAAGCGATCATTTCCATTTGGACCACAAGGATTATTACGAACCGTTCATTGACCGCTTCAAAATTGGATCTGCTCGTGGTAAGTATATCGGCGAGATGTACTGATAATGTTAAGTTGTCTAACAACTCGCTATAGCCGATCCTTACTCCGCTACGCTCTGTAAAGGGCGGCTGAACTCGGGCGTTAGGCGTATGATATTAATTCCCTAATTTTAACTGAAACACACAACTTTGCAAGGAGCGTATATATGAAAGTGATCTTCAACTCAGATGTGCTTTATCATACGCACCTCATTACGGACGGTCTTTCAACTACGTTAGGTATGCTCCTTAAGGAATGTGCTGCTCGCAAACATACTATAGTATTACCGCTTACAGCGAAGCTAGAATTCGACAGGAAACAGGCGGAGTTTCTTGACAAAGCAACTCGTGAGTTGAAGGCTGCATACAGTACTCTGGAGAAATTGAAAATAAATTTTGAGAAAGCTGATCCCACGAAAGTGCTCAAAGCTCCCAATCTTGTTCAATTGATTCAAGGTTTTGGAATCGAGGTAATTGTAGAGGAACCTACAATTGATGATTATAGTGAGGCCCATAAGCGTGCATGTCTCCATGAACTTCCACATCCACCTAGCAGCAAGTCAGATGAAATGCGCGATCTTGTTATATGGATAATTGCATTACGTATAGCTTCTGAAGAAGGAGGTGCCCTGTTGATAAGCCGTGACGAAGTTCATACACATGCACGTGGTGACAGTGAGGCAATACACGCAGGCTTGGTAAGAGTTAAGAGTGCTGAAGAGACCTTTGAGTATTTTGAGGTTCTGACACCTGCAGGTCAGCTAATAGAGCGTATGCTAATGTCCGTTTGGAAAGAACTACTGGCAGCAGGGCTGCCTCTCCCTGCCCAACCGTCAATAGCGGGGGTGAAGGACGCTCGATTTGTCCAAGGCACGAGAGGGCCTTCTCATGCATCCTGCGAATTGAAGACTAGAGCGGAAGACGGTGACGCCCTACGAGCCTCTGTGGTAATTCATGTAAAAGATGGCTATGTCATTAAAGTAACTCTGGATGAGATTACACATGGCGATATCTCACTCAGTAGTCCCATTCAGATCCAGCCTAATGTAGCCTACAATGCTGAGCAAGATGATTATGGTGAACGTTTGGATGCACTTAAATCAATTTTGGAGGGATAGGCATGAACCTTAATATGGGGAGTGAAACATTTGTCGACGTTGAAATTCCGCTGTTGTGGGGAAAAAGAGCAATAGTGCAGGACAAACAAGACCGCATTTCTGTTATTGATCTGAGTGGTAGTGAAACCAAGTTAGAAATCGTAGGCGATAAGCCAGCGCCAGGAGCGGAGTACAAGCTGAATATAGAAGGCTTCAGTATTCTTGAAGGTGATAAAGAACTCTATTCATATGATCCAGAGAAAAAAACACTTACAGGCATAGCATTAAATCTCCCTGATTGTCAGATAAGTCCTTTAGAGATTAGGGTTGGGACAAATACCTTCTCTAACAATATGGTGGTCGGTTTTGGCGTTGGCATAGTAGTAACTGAAGATGGTATTGGGATAGGTGCTCCACTGCCTCCAAACCTTGCTAAATTTGTTGTTAAGTAAGTTTAAAAGCAAAAAGGCTTGTCTAACCAACGCATGTACACGGACGCTCGTAAACGCGTGCCGGTGACGTAAATCGTTCGGCGTGTCGAACACGCTGCCAGGTCCGTGACAGGATAAGATACATGACGCAGAGGAGAAGGCAAGAATCCAGGACACTGCTATGTCCAAATACAACCTTGAAGGCCTAGGCTGGTTCAATTTTGAACGGCTTGTCAGTTGCCTGCTGCGAGAGGTAGTCGGAGCTGGGCTGTCCACTTTCACTGGTTCCAGCGATAAGGGGAGAGATGCCACCTTCCGTGGAAAATCTAACTGTTTTCCAAGTGCGGCTCACCGTTGGGATGGAAAATGGGTATTCCAAGTAAAGCATAGGGTCTACAGTAGCCGCGGAGCGAAAGCTGTACGAACAGAACTCAAGCGCACTCTAGTATCTGAGGTTGAGAAGGTTGTCCGCAAGTACCGCCTCCCGTGTGACAACTATGTCTTTATCACCAACTGTCCCTTGACAGCGTCTGTCAAAGATGAAATGGCCCATGGAATAGCGGACAAGTATCCGGAGATCAAGAATGTCTCAATTTTTGGCGAATCTGACGTGGAAGAGTACCTTAATGGGCATCCGGGGGTTGTATCCGCGTTTCCCCAAATCTTGGGTGTGAGCCAGCTGAAGGAGCTGGTCCAGTGGGGTCTGCACCAGCGGTCGTTGGAGTTCCTGCACGCCGCCCAGTCCGTAATCGCCTTGTTCGTCGCGACCGGAGCGTACTTGAAGGCCTTGGACCTTCTTCACAAGCAGCATTTCTGTGTTTTGTCTGGGCCGCCGAAGATGGGGAAAACCTGCACAGCCTACGCTTTGGCAGCAGCTTTTGCAGCTCAATCCTACGAAGTCTATGACCTACGGAGCCAGAAGGACTTCTACGAAGCGTACAACGGGGAGCGTAAGCAATTGTTTATCTGTGACGACGTCTTCGGGGATATCTCGTTGCACGCCAGCATGCGTGACGAGTGGACACGCGGCTTTCTCCGGCTCATGGGTAGTCTCGGCAGAAACCACAAGCTAGTGTGGACGGCTCGCAGTTATGTCCTCAAAGAAGGGATGTCGTCGTCCAGACTCCGAGAGGAACGGCCAACGCTCACCACAGCAGATAACGTCACAGTTGCGGTCGATCAGTTGTCTCGCATGGAAAAGGCAATGATTCTGTACAACCACGCGAAGGCTGCTAAACTGCCCGAACCTGTCAAGGCTTTTCTGAAGGGCAAGGGCTGTCTCGAAATCGTTGACCATGACTGCTACTCGCCAGAGTCTGTCAGGCAGTTGTGTACAGGGCGGCTCGTCGAGTTTGCAGAGGAAGAGAACGGATCATCCACCGCTATTCTGCGAAAAGTCGCTGAGTTCTTGACACGTCCTGGAGAGGCGTGGAAAACGGCCTATTTGTCAGCGTCAGAAGGCGAAAAGCTCCTATGTACCGAAGTGATGGCTGCGGGAGGCAACATTTCCGTCGATGAACTCCAGAACCGCTACGAAAGGCATCGCGTATCGTACCCAGGAAAATGCTCTCGATTCAACACTGCGTTGTCCAACGCCAAGGACACCTTTTTGCGTGTGCGCGAGTTGTCGTACCAGGGGCCGATGGTGCAGTTCTACCATCCCAGTATGCGGGATCTGCTTGTGGAGCTCATTCAAGAAGACGAAGCCATCCGATTTGAGTATCTCAAGCAGCTTTCTTTGCGAGAGATCGCATCGTTATTCAAGACAAAGAGTCCTGAGGAAGGAGACGCGTCGTCTCGGCATCGCATTCGCATCGAGGACGAGAAGGACATTTCCTTTTTGGCAGACCATTTGCGGGATGGTCTGCTGCCAAGTAGCAGCGTGAACGAGGTCATGTCTCTGCTCGTAAACCTGGTGTCAATCATCAACGCTGATGGCAGCAAACGGCAAGGAGATGGTCATCGTGCACGACCACGCCTACCAAAGGTTCTGCGTACTATTCTGGACATGCTTTTGCCGCACGTGTGTTCGAAGGAATTCTGGCAGAGGAACATGAATGCCGGGAGCTCTTACGTATGGAGATGCCTGTTCGACCCTATGAGGCAGCTCCTGCCTTTATCTGGACAGCCAATCATCCCGTTCTATATCCCGGAACTGCTTCGGCACCTCCGTGATAATTCCGATCCCGATTACTGGGGGCTCGTGACAGCCGTGCATCGCATCTGCCCTACAATTGTTGAACAGTGTGTCGACTTCAAGGAGAGAACGGAGTGTAGGGATAGTCTTGTGGCACAGGTTGAAGAAGCCCTTTCCGAAGCGGAATCTCTCGACCTAAAAGGCGACATCGAAGATTCAAACTACTGGCACGATCAGTACGGATCACTTCCATATGATTGCCGGGATTACGAGGAGCTATTTCCCGAGGACGAGCCCATTAGAGGGTGGCAAGAGGTTGAGGAAACAATCGAGTCCTACCTTCGGTTGGAGCCTGAGCCAGACTACGAGGATGAGCGTGACTACACCCCAAGCGGGGCGCTATTAGGCTTGGATGCCGAGGTAAGAGGGCTATTTGCAGATCTGTGAGATAGCCGACGCTGGATAAATATGGCCCAACAATGGGATGGACGCTGACCAAGAAAGCCTGCGGCTTTCTTGGCAAGTCATCCCTTCGTTATGCGAAAAAAATAAGGAGTTTTTGTAATGTCGTGGAGTATAGTTAGTTTTGGTAAGCACAGGGGAAGAACTCTCCCACAAATTATTTTCTCAGACCCTGATTGGTTTTTCTGGGCAATCGAAAAGGGGGTTTTCAAAAATAAAGGCTCATTAGCCACCGAAGCTCAAGAGGTGTATGAAAAAGCGACAAAGATAAAGATACCAAATAATAAGAATGACGAGTTGGTTGTAGAATATGTTGTCCACCAACCTACGGGAAAATTTTCACATTTTCATGTAATTCCTTCATCAAGACCAGATCACGAAGGTAGTAGTCCCACATGTAGGAAAAAAGTTATTGATATTAGCGTTCCTAGGCAAATAGCAGATTATGACAAACTGGGATGTAAGCAGCTGCTTTCTTCATTAAAATATTATGTATTTGGAAATGAAAGTGTTCGCATGACAAAGAAGAAATGTGAAGATTTCTTTGATACTTCAAATAATTTCGCATAACAAGCCACTGCACCTGACTGCTATTCCACTGCGCTCCATAGCAGCAGATGAGCTTGATCGTTATAGAAAAAAATTATGGAAAAGAGGATAAACAAAAAAATCAACCGTCCGATTTCATCATATAAAAACAAGTTAAACGATATCATTGGCTAAAGAGAAAGAATGTGGTATAGGTCTGGAGAAAAGGGGTGTTTTTTGTGACCAATTTGTGACTATAGTGGGTACAAATTGAGGCAAATTCACATAAATTGGTAGGAATACAAGAAAGCCAGAAGTTAGTCTGAATCAAGGATTCGCCCATTCGGTGGGGCTGTCAGAATGGTGGGTCAGCGGTTTCCTAAACCGCGGGTCGCGGGTTCGAATCCTGCCAGGCGCGCCAGCGTCTTAAATGTCCTTATAGAGAGGGTTTGCAAGCTCTTGATTGAGGCATGGCTCCCTGTGTCCTACTCAAATAATAAGTCTACCCGGCTCAGGTTCTTTGGACTGTTTAACCTCATCAATCCTCATCCCACCATACTCTCTTCGCCAGCGATAATAGGTTTTGCTCGTTTACCTCTATTTTCCTGGCAGCTTTACCTAGCTAACCGAAGCGAAGATACTCATTGAAGAATGGCGCAAGGAATACAATCAGGTAAGGCCGCACAGTGCCTTGAGGTACCGACCATCTGCTCCCGAGGCTATTATTCCGTTGACTCTAACTTAGGAAGTGGTACAGTTAATGGGGGCAGGTCATGAGAAAAGGAAGGAGGTGACATAGTATGACAAGGAGACTCGTGTTATTGCTTCTGCTGGTAGTGGCGGCAGGAGTGGGAATAACTGGGATGGCAAATGCTGCTGAGTACGTGGGATCCGACAAGTGCATGGGGTGTCATGAGCAAGAATACAACGAGTGGAGGGCGTCGGGTCATTCCTACGAGCTCAGGACGGCTGAAGAGATAAAATCGGTCCCCGTTCCTCTTCCCGAAGGCTACACCTGGGATGATATATCCTATGTCATCGGTGGTTACAAATGGAAAGCAACGTACATGGACAAGAAAGGATACATCATTACCAGTACGGCCGATGGTACACCAGGTAAGAACCAGTACAACCTCCAGACCGGCACCTGGTCTGACTATCATCCTGGCGAGGTCAAGAAGTATGACTGTGGAGGGTGCCACACTACTGGCTATTCCAAAGAAGGAAGCCAGGGTGGCCTAGAAGGAGTCGTGGGCACCTGGGTCTTTAGAGGTATCCAGTGTGAGAAATGTCACGGACCGGGAAGCGAGCACATCGCCCAAGGTGGTGATGTGAACTTAATCACGCTAGATAGGTCCAGTGAGTTCTGCGGCCAATGCCACGTGAGAGGAGACCCTGCCAAAATCCCAGCCAGCGGTGGTTTCATCAGGCATTACGAACAGTACAATGAACTTCTGGCAAGTCCGAAGAAGGACTTTGGCTGTGTCACCTGTCACAATCCTCACGAGAGAGCGGAATTTGCCATGAAGCAGGATTGTATTGTTTGTCATTCCACAATGAAAACGACCGAGTTAGGGGACAAGATGAGGGCGATGGGAGTAGAATGCATAGACTGCCACATGCCAAGGGCAGTAAAATCAGCGGTGAAGTTTGACGCACATACCGCTGATGTAAGAAGTCACCTTTTCACTATCAACCTCGATCCCGCAGCGGAGATGTTTACTGCTGACGGCAAGTTAGCGCAAGGTTACCTCACGGTAGAGTTTGCCTGTTTCAGCTGCCACAAGAACAGGGATAGGGACTGGGCTTTGGAAAAGGTGAATGAGGGCCACGAGTGAAGCAGGTGGTCAGTAGTTTAAGACACTACGCATCTGCAGCTTTCCAAAACCAGATTGACAAGTGCTGAGATTTGGCCTAGTGTGCTCTGACCCGCTGTCGTAGCGGAATATCGTAGATTGGGATCTCTATATTTTCTTGGGAAAAAGTTGTAACAACGTCCTGCCAGGCGCACCAGTAAGAAATGGAGGAGGTGAGAGGAATGACCGAAGAGAAATGTTGTCCCCGGCTCAAAAAGGAGGATTGGGACAAAAAAGAGGTAGAGTGGAAGGAAAAACCTTTCTATAAAACAAAATACCACAGTCTTTTCCACATTCCCATTAATTTTGGAGCAGTGGTAGGAAAAGCAATGGAAGAAATGACTGCCAGGGGCCTGGATGAGGAGCCGGCAATGACGTTTTCCAAAGAAGAGTCAATATTTTCTTCCACTCTCTTAATTGCTCTTAAGAGGGATGCCAAAGATTTAGAAACAGAAAAGCTCTCTGGAAAATATATATCAATGATCTTTGAGAATGGATATCGGCAAACGCCAAAGTGGATTAGGGAGGTTGAGAAATACATAGAAGGGCAGGGTAAAGTAGCAAAAGACTTTCTCTTCTGGTATGTTACTTGTCCTAGGTGTGCCAGGAAATACGGAAAGACTCAGACGGTGATCCTTGCCAAAGTGGTCTGAATTATACTTTCTTTGTTGGCGCAAGGGTAGTGAGGACTTTACGGGCGTACTTGAGCGCCTCACTTCTACTTTTGACATTTCCTACTAACTGAGCTTGGTGAATCTTCTCCAGGAGGGAAGAGAGGTGGGGTCCCGGAGAGATATCCAGCTCTCTCATCAATTCTTCTCCTCCAATGAGGCGGGGAGGATGGAGGATAAGATCAGCCTTATCGAAATATTCTTTCAAGAGCTCAAAGATGCAAGATCGACAAGCTTCTTCTTCAGGATTTAGCACCAGAAAGAGGAGGCATACC
>SDBT01005979.1_pt1 | contig 20339 bp, 22 predicted proteins | sample 2277101 | NCBI WGS metagenome assembly SDBT01 (sample SAMN10404973, study PRJNA504765) | marine sediment metagenome | isolation source: marine sediment core GS10_PC15, 103 cmbsf | place: Arctic Ocean: Southern Knipovich Ridge | collected 2010 | reverse complement strand
CAACCTGCCCGGATTGTGGTAAAGATTATATCAACAAACATGATTGCCCGTTTTTTTCGAATAAAGTAACGGCTACTGCTGATCCAAATGACTTGTGCAGCTGCGACAAGACGCAACAAGCTATTGCTTCAACCCCCCTGCGGCCGGATGGCAGATGTGCTAGATGTGGGGGACGATAATTTTTGACCAAATAAAATATTTGTTGTATATTAACCCCAGTTTTTTGAAAGGGGTTTTTAGGTGACAAAATCAAAGATCGAAGAGGTAATCGAGGAAGCAACAGAAGAAGAAAAGCAAAGAATATATTTCAAGGAGTATCGGGTGGCGCGCCGGAGGGATAGTTCCGTGATCGATTTCCAGCATGTACTGGGCGCATTGGCAACGATGCCTTTATCTTCTCATCTTGCGAAGAAGGATACCACCAAGAGATGTATTTGGTGCGGACGGCCGCTTACCAAAGGCCATAATTGCCTAGGGGAAGAGGAAATGGGATTTGAGCTATTGGAGCCAGGAGAACAGGTGCCTTTGGATTTTCCGGATGAACCAGGTAATTGTACCTGCGATCAGATTCAGCAAAAGCGTGAATCGATACCACTGAAGAACGGGAGATGCGCTATTTGCGGAGGCAAATAGCTCCGATCTAGAGACTCCAGCCTGTGAAAACACAGGCTTTTTTTATTGCAAAAATCTGCTACAATCAGGGTATGTTTCTATCAGTCGTAATCCCTGCGTACAATGAAGAAAAGCGTATTCCCGCGACCCTAAAGTCGCTAAAAGAATACTTTAAAGACAAGGACTACAAATATGAGATTCTCGTAGTCGTCGATGGTGCAAAAGATAATACGGCCCAGGTTGTGAAAGATGCCGGCGTACCTAATTTAAGATTGATTGATAATCAAAAGAATTGTGGGAAAGGATGTGTTGTAAAACAAGGGATGCTTGAAGCCAAGGGAGATTACAGGCTATTTATGGATGCGGATAATTCAACCAAGATTAACGAGGTTGAAAAAATGATTCCGCTTTTTGAAAAATATGATGTGGTAATCGCATCAATCGCTGTTAAAGGAGCTAAAGTTGTTCATTCCGAGAAATCTTACAAAAGGATCTTCGGACAGATGGGGAACCTGTTCATTCAGCTCATGCTGGTTCCTGGGGTAAAAGACACCCAAAGAGGGTTCAAGGTTTTTTCGGCAAATGCTGCCGAAGACATTTTTAAGAGATTAACTCTGGATAGATGGGGATTTGATTTTGAAGCCCTGGCAGTAGCCCGTAAATTGGGATACGAAATAAAAGAGGTGCCTATTAATTGGAAGAATGACCCAAAATCATTAGTTACGTTGGGTGCCTATATTAAAACGCTTTTGGAGGTCGTAAAAGTAAGAATTAATTTGTGGAGAGGAATTTATGAAATCAGAAATTAGACAAGACTTAGTTTCGGGTGATTGGATCGTAGTAGCGACCGAGAGATCCAAGCGTCCTCATGAAATGGATTCACGGGAGAAAATGAAGCATCCTGAGAAGGGTGACCCTTTTGAGGATCCCGAAAAGTTTGGTAACAAAGTTATCAAAACAACAATGAAAGAGGATGATAGTGATTGGGAGATTAAAATAATCGAGAACAAATATCCTCTAGTATCACATGGTGCCTGCGGTGAAGTTATGGAGCATGGACCCTTTAAATACAGAGATGGAATAGGCTTTCACGAAGTTGTAATATTTAGAGATCCAAACAAATATTTTTACGATTTTACTCCGGAAGAGATGGGGGTGGCCGTTAGAGCGTACAGAGATAGGTATAGAGAGATTCTACAGAGTGACAAATGTCAAAAATTTACACTGATTTTTCATAATCATGGCAAAGAAGCAGGAGCAAGTCTTGCTCACCCTCATTCGCAGATCATTTCCGTCCCGGTTTATCCTCCGGACATGAACGGTTCTTTAGAGGGAGCTGAAAGGTATTACAAGGACAACAACAAAAAAGTGCATCAGGTTATGGTTGAGTCCGCGATGGAAGACAAAGAGAGAACGGTGTATGAAAACGACAAATTTATAGCGTTATGCCCCTATGCATCAAGACTTCCTTATGAGGTAAGAATTTATCCGAAAGATTTTGGAGCCTGTTTTAACGAATTGTCTGATGAAGACCTAAAAGAATTTGCCGATGTGATGCGGGTGACTTTGAGAAAGATATATAAGGGGTTGAATGATTCTCCATATAATTTTTATATCCATACTGCTCCCGGGGACGAAGAGTTTACATGCCCCGCCACTGATTTTTATACCTGGCATGTAGAAATTCTGCCTAAAATATCTACTCTAGCAGGTTTCGAATTAGGGACAGGCATTGATGTTAATGTCGTAGACCCCAAAGAGGCTGCTGAAATACTAAGAAATTCTTAATCTATGAAAAAGATTATTGCAGCCAATTGGAAAATGAATCCAGAGACGGCCAAAGAAGGTGAAGAGATTGTTGAATTTCTGGCAGAAAACTATACTCCAAAAGATGTGAAGGTGATATTGTTTCCACCTTTTGTTTATTTCTGTCATCTTCGTGATGAATTGGGAGACAAAGCAGATATGTTTGAATGGGGAGCTCAGGATATTTTTTGGGCCGAGCATGGTGCATATACCGGTGAGATTTCACCAACGATGCTTAAATCCCTCTGGGTTGAATACGTTATTATTGGACACAGCGAAAGAAGATGGAAGCTTGGCGAGACTGACGAGATGATAAACAAAAAGATGAAGGCGGCTTTGGATAGTAATATTATTCCAATATTGGCTGTCGGAGAAAGAGAGAAGGCCGATTCTGAACAGGAAGTTTTGGGCAATCAGCTAAAACTTGCTCTCGAGGGGATTGAAAAAGACAAAGTTTCAAAAGTCATAATCGCCTACGAACCAGTGTGGGCCATAAGTACTAGTGAGAATGCTGTCGCAGACACTCCTGACAATGCGACAGAAGCTATTGGAATTATACGAGAGAAATTAACCGAGCTTTATGATGAAGGAACCATGAAATCCATTCCTATTTTATACGGAGGAAGCGTAGACGAGGAAAATGTAGCCAGTTTCTTGGAGAAGGAAGGGATAGACGGGGCATTAGTTGGGGGAGCCAGCATTAGAAAAGAGGAATTTCTTAAGATTTTAAACGTTGTTGAAGAGCTATGAAAACTTTGAAGGACATAGAAGACCTAGATGGTAAAAAAGTCTTACTACGTGTTGATTTCAACGCTGTGAGGGGCAGTGAGACTACAGGAACCTTTCGGTTTGCTGCTCACAGAAAAACCATAGATTATCTCTTGGATAAGGGGGCTCGAGTTTTATTAGTAAGTCATATAACAAAAGGGGGCTCATTCAAGGAAGTATGCGATAGTATTTCAAAAATCTTAGGTAAGGAAATTAAATTCATAGGTGATTTTGATAAAGAAAAAGTTGTCGAAGAACTTAAGGATAACAGATTGCTCTTGGTTGATGACATTAGACGTGACGAGAGAGAAGAGAAAGATGACGATGGTTTTGCAAAAGAGTTAGCCGAACCTTTTGATATTTATGTAAACGATGCCTTCTCTGTGAGTCACAGAAAACATGTTTCAATGCACGCAGTCGCAAAATATCTACCTGCTTATGCCGGCTTTGTTGTTGAGAGGGAAGTGGAGGAACTTTCGAAGGCTTTTGATAAATCGTTAAAACCGAAGGTTATAGTCATTGGAGGTGCAAAAGTTGTTAGCAAAACAGGGGTGATTAAAAAATATCTTGAGATTGCCGATTCTGTTTTGATTGGCGGCCGAGTGGCCACAATATTTTTCAAAGCCAAGGGGTTTGAAACAGGTATTTCTCCTATTGATGAAAAAGCCCTAGAAAATATAAAGGATATTGATTTAGATAATCCTAAGCTAGTTTTACCGACGGATGTAGTAATCTCAGATGACCCAAGTGGGAAAGGAGCCGCTAATCCATTTCCTGCAGGTGACATAGATAATACCCATGCAATATTAGATATCGGGCCCGAGAGTGCAAAATATTTTGCAGATTTAATTCACCATGCAAAATTAGTTGTTTGGAGTGGGCCGATGGGGCTTTTCGAAGTTGAAAATTTTGTTAATGGAAACGAGGTGGTCGCTCAGGCTGTTGCGGATTCCGAAGGATATAGTATTGTGGGTGGTGGCGATAGTATCGCTTTCTTTGAAGAGCGAGGATTTATTAGTAAATTTGATTTTGTTTCAGCAGGAGGAGGAGCAATGCTTAGATTTCTGGCGGGTAAAGAGATGCCAGGCCTAAAAATACTCAACCATGAGTAAATTTTTAGAACAAAGAAAACAAAAAAGAATATTGCAGAAAGACATAGCTGTTATTTATCACGCCGATTGTTCGGATGGCTTTGGAGGGGCGTGGGCGGCATGGAAGAAATTCGGAGATAAGGCAGATTACGTTGCTGTTTTCCATCAGCAAGATGTGCCGGAGGGATTGAGCAACAAAGAGGTATACATGATTGATTTTACTTATTCGGAATCTATCATGTGTGAAATTATAGACGCTAACAAGAAAGTAGTTGCAATAGATCATCATGAATCGAATGAAGAAGTTACCAAGATGGCAGAAGATTATAGATATGACGTTAATCATTCTGGATCGGTTCTCGCTTGGATGTACTTCCATCCCGACGAAGAGGTACCTTTAATGTTGAAATATATTGAGGATACGGATTTGTGGAATAAAAAGATGTCCCACAGCGAAGCGCTGTTCTCGTATTTAGACTTTTTCGATTTTGATTTCGAAATCTGGTCTCAATTGGCTGAAGGGTTCGAGAAGGAGGAAACATTGGAAGAATATATCGATAAAGGTAATTTTATTTTCCAATATCAGTGCAAACTGGTTAGGAAACTAGCTACTGGGAATGCAAAACTAGTAGAGTTTGAGGGGCACAAAACTTATGTGGTGAATTCGCCGCTTTTTAGATCAGAATTGGGACACATACTGTACAGAAAACTTGCTCCTCTTGCCGTGGTTTGGTATCAGAAGACGGACGGAATCATGTTTTCTTTGAGATCAGATGGCACGGTCGATGTGTCAGAAATAGCTAAAAAATACGGTGGTGGCGGCCATGTTAGCTCAGCAGGATTTGTGCTTGATGTGGGCGCTTCTCTACCATGGAAAGATTTAAATGAGTAACATATCAATTTACACAGATGGGGGTTCGAGAGGGAACCCTGGTCCTTCGGCAGTTGGTGTCGTCATAGAAGGTGGTGGTATCAAAAAAGAATATGGCGAATATATTGGTGAGGGCACCAATAACGAAGCTGAATATACAGCTGTTATTTTCGCTCTTAAGAAAGTGAAGCTTTTGATTGGGTCTGAAAAGGCTAAAAAAGCTGACATTACAATGTATGTAGATAGCGAATTGATCGCAAAGCAGTTTAATAACGTATACAAGATAAAAGAAAAAAGAATCCAGAATCTGTATATGCAGATACACAATTTAATCTTAGATTTCAACAAAGTTGAATTCACTCACGTTTACAGATCGGGGAATAAAGATGCAGATAGATTAGTGAATGCTGTACTGGACAAAGAGACTAATAAATTGCTATAGTCTGATTAGTTTTTTAAGGAGGTTGGGGTGTCTGTGGTTATACTCAAGGAGAGGGTAGAAGAATTAAAAAAAATGCTATTAGAAGAAGAAGACCCCGATAAGTTATTTAATGAGACTGATAAGAATGTAGGGGAATCTATGGAAAATTGTCATAATTTGGCAGATACAGATCCTGAAGAAGCCGTCGAAGTATTGGCTGTAGCGATGTTGGTAGCTGGTGCAGCTTATTCCAGGGCTGTCTTTCTGAAGCTGAAACAGATGGATGAAAAGTCGAATCCTAAAATAGAAGCTTTAGAGCGTAAGGTGGGATCTCTTAATCATGAGGCATTGCTTACTAGACCACTTCGTGGCCGTATAAAAGACACCAAATAGCGTCATTTGACGCTATTTTTTATTTTTGGTATAATATGTATAGGTAAATCGGGTAGTTGCTCTTAATTGAGAGGAAAGTCCGAACACCGTTAAAAGACAGCCGTTAACGGCGGCCGGGGGTAACCCTAGGGAAAGTGCCACAGAGACTATACCGCCTCTTTTGAGGTAAGGGTGAAAAGTGAAGGAGTAAGACCCTTCTTCCATTGATGGTAACATTAGTGGGTGGTAAACCCTGTCTGGTGCAAGACCAAATTCTGCATTAATTTGTAGAGGAACGTAGGTCGCCAGAGCCTTGCAGTAATGTAGGGCCTAGACAAATAACTATCCAAGACAGAATTCGGCTTACAGATTTGCCTAAATTATATCGAAAACGCTCGCCTGACGGCGGGTGTTTTCGTTTGATAAAACGATTTTTTCGTGGTATACATCAATCAAAATGAAGAAATCACAAGTCATATTTAATGCGCTTTTGGTGCCGACAGACTTTGGTATGCTGCTTTCGGCCGGGCTGGTTACCTACTTTTTTAGAACAGAGATCTTATCTTCATTTAGACCCGTACTCTTCGAATTGAACCTGCCCCTGGATAGGTATTTTATTTTGGTATTTTCTGCTTCTTTCTTTTTCCTTGGTGCTTATGCCATTTCTGGTCTGTATTCAATGAATGTAACAAGGAAGATAACAGAGGAGTTTTTCAAAATAATAGTTGCATCTTCCGCTGGGACGATGGGAATCATCATCTTTATATTCTTGAGGCAGGAATTATTCGATTCCAGGTTCTTGGTTATAGGTGCTTGGATGTTCGCGATAATTTTTGTAATGATCGGCAGGTTATTGATGAGGCTAGCCCAAAGGCACTGGAGTTTGGGGATTGAGAAGGTCTTGATCATCGGTAATGATGGAATGTCTGAGAGAATCAGAAAAGATATCGAAGTCAACCCTTCCTGGGGGCTAGAGATCGTAAGAGAACTGGATGGGCCGAGGATTGAAGAGATAAAAGCAGCTATCAGTAATCCTGGAGTCGACCAGGTTATTTTAGCCGATCCAAATTATTCTTCTAACGAAGTATCAGAGCTTGTTGCTTTTTGTAACGAGAATCATTTGGCTTTCAAGTATGTTCCCAATGTCCATCAGATTTTAACTAAGAACTTTTCTTTTGATATGTTTACGGATATCCCCTTGATTGAATTAAGAAGAACGTCCTTATATGGATGGGGGAATATTATGAAAAGAATTTTTGATATGTTTACTGCTACAATAGGTTTGATTATTTTATCCCCTTTGTTTCTGATAGTTGCTTTTGCGATCAAATGGGAAACGGATGGACCGGTATTTGTAAAACTGAAAAGAATTAGCAAAAACAGGGTTATTGATCTATATAAATTTAGATCGATGGTAAGAAACGCAGAACGATTAAAGCATTTACTTTTGAGACATAACGAGAGAGGGGATGGGCCGTTATTTAAACTCAAGGGTGACCCGAGGGTTACTTTTGTAGGAAAGCTTATTAGAAAAACCAGGATAGACGAACTCCCCCAGTTTTGGAATGTGTTGAGAGGGGATATAAGCTTGGTCGGTCCCCGACCCCATCAGCCTGATGAGATTGAACAGTATCTCGGACATCACAAAAAAGTTTTGGCTATAAAAGCAGGAGCTACTGGTTTGGCTCAAGTGTCCGGAAGTTCTGATCTGCCTTTTGAGAAGGAAGTAAGGGTAGATACTTTTTATATCGAGAACTGGTCCTTATTTCTAGATTTGAAGATTATTCTAAGGACTTTTATAAAATTATTTACCGATAAATCAGCAGTCTAACATGAAAGTAGCTCTTGTTCATGATTATTTAACCCAATACGGAGGGGCAGAGCGTGTTTTGGCTGCTCTGTGTGAGCTTTTCCCGAGAGCGCCTATCTATACTCTCATATACAACAGAAAACTTACTGGTGGGGCCTTTGATGGGCAAACTATTAGAACCTCCTTTCTACAGGGTATCCCCTTCTCCCAAGGCAGACATCGATTATTTTCTCCCTTGATGCCTTTGGCTATTGAGCGATTTGATCTATCTCACTATGATCTAGTGATCTCAGATTCTTCTGGTTATGCAAAGGGGATTGTCTCGAAGCCGGGAACTTATCACTTAAGTTATTGTCACACCCCCCTACGATATGCTTGGGATGACAGCCACAAATATTTGGAAGAGTTTGGGTTTCCTGGATGGCTCAAAAGTATAATCCCCTTCTTTATAAGTTATCTTAGGATCTGGGATAGGGAAGCGTCCTCTAGAGTTGATAAGTTTATTGCCAATTCAGAATTTGTTAAAAGAAGGATAAAGAAATATTATGATCGCGATTCTTTAATACTCAACCCTCCTGTTGATGCTTCGAAATTTAAAATTTCTGATGGAGTTGACGATTATTTTTTAATGGTTGGCCGCTTAGTTGCGTATAAAAGATTTGATTTGGCTATTGGAGTATTTAATGAATTGGGCTGGAAGCTAAAGATTATCGGAGATGGGCCTGAGAGAAAGAGATTAGAGAAGGCAGCCGGCGACAATATTGAGTTCGTCGGACTGGTTTCCGACTCAACACTACCTAAATATTATTCTCGAGCGCGGGCTTTAATTTTCCCACAAGAAGAAGATTTTGGTATCGTACCACTAGAGGCCATGGCTTCCGGAAGACCCGTAATTGCTTTCCGGGGAGGAGGGGCGCTGGAAACTGTCGAAGAAAATGTGACCGGAAAATTCTTTGATTTTCAAACAGTTTCTTCTTTGTACGATGCTGTGAGGAATTTCAAAGAGAGTTATTTTGATCCGCAAGACATACGAGATCATGCGCTTAAATACGATAAAGCTGTTTTTAAAGAAAAATTTATGAATATTGTAAATGATCTATGACTATAGGAGTTGATATTCGTTTGCTCTCGAGAGCCCGCTCAAGCGGTATTGAGGAATATACCAAGAATGTTTTGGCGTACATGATCCCTCTTGCGAAGAATGTGAAGTTTAAGCTTTTTTATAGCGGGATGAGAGATACTTTGGTTCGTTATCCCTGGATGGATGAGCCCAATGTAGAACTTTTTTATAAAAGAGTTCCCAATAAAATACTTTTTGCTGCTTCGAGATTCATGGGGCAGCCTTATCTGGATAAATTGATGAAGGGAGTCGATGTATTTTTTAGTCCACATTTTTATATCTCTTCCCTGTCCCCCGATTGCAAGAGAGTAGTCACCTTTCATGACCTGTCGTTTTTGCATCATCCTCAATTCTTTTCTTTTGATAGGAATCTTTGGAATACACTTCAAATGAATCCGAAAAGCCAGGCACACAGTGCTGACAAAATAATTGCCATTTCTAACTCAACAGCCCAGGATCTAGTTGAAAAATATGATGTAAGCCCAGATAAGATCCAAGTTATCTACTCGGGGGTTTTGGATAAATTCAGAAAGATCGACTCGGAGAAAGACTTACTCGTCGTAAAAGACAAATACAATCTGCCAAAGAAATTCATTTTCTACTTAGGAACAATTGAACCACGGAAAAATATTTCTGGCATTATCGAGGCTTTCGAAATTCTGAAAAGAGATTTTGGTTTTGAAGATTATCATCTTATAATTGCCGGAACGAAAGGTTGGTTATACAAAGATATTTTTAAAAAAATAAAGAAGGGCCAGTTTAGTAAGTTTATAAAATACATTGATTATGTTGAAGATGACGATAGGCCAGCAATGTATAATGCCGCGGAACTTTTAGTTTATCCTAGTTTCTTCGAGGGATTCGGTTTTCAGCCCCTCGAAGCTATGGCATGTGGCACGCCCGTTGTTGCATCGAACGTTTCTTCTATTCCCGAGGTGGTACACGACGCCGCTTTGCTAGTTGACCCGTATAATATCAGAGAACTCTATTCTGCGATTAGAGATGTTTTAACCGACGAATCTCTCAGAAAAGATCTTGTTTGGAAGGGGGAGAACAGGATTAGACACTTCTCTTGGGAGAAGACGGCTCAGGAGACCCTTGATTTGTTGGTAAATACAAGATAATATCTCGGTAGTTCTTGCTAGGGGGGTGTGAGATGGTAATTACTCCAGCTGACGAGTGTGTTTGTAGTTGCTTTCACATTAAGGAGCTATTAGGCGGAAAATGTGATAAATGTAATTGTGTCCTTTGTAAATATTGTAACGGGCGTATTAAAAGAGTCTTCATGGAAATCCACAAAAGACGTTGCAATGTGCACGGATCTCCTAGGTATTAAGGGAATCTAAAATGAAGGATTCGGGTCTCACTTCCTTTGCCAGCAACTGTGACCGTGAGTGCCTTCTTATCAGAAAAGAAATGGGGCGGGGATGCAAACAATATAAATGTATCCTGTGTCCCAAATGTCATCACCTTGTAGAGAAAAATCTTCTGGCGACCCATTTAAGATATTGTGACATTCTACCCAAGCCCTCCTAGAGATTAGGGGGACTTTTTATACACAAGAGAGAAGGAGCTTGTGGTGTATAATTAAGTTATGACCTCAAAGAAAATTTTTGGGGCGATGTTCGATATAAGGCCGACAAAGCCTGAGGATGTTAATGTTGCGAAGAAAGAAATCCCCGAACCTGTCTTAGCACCGGAACCTACTCCAGAACCAAAACCAGAATCTACGATTGAACCGAAAAAACCGGAAGAAGATAATGAACTTCAAGAATTGCAAAAAGGTGCGGTGGAAGAAAGAGAAATAGATATAGACGTTGCTGCTGATGAAATCACACAGATTGTTTCCAGTGTAGGAGGTTCAATACATACGCCTGAGGCCAAGGACCCTCCCAGAAGGCCGGGGATTAAGAAAAGTACGGTGTCGTTTAAGAAAGAGATTGATACGGCTGATATTCAAGCTGTTGACTTCGTACTTCCTGATGCCGAAAAAGATTCTGAAGACAAAGAAGAAATCCACCCGGAATCATCGAATGAAGTGAATGTATGGCTAAACAGAATGGAAGAGTTGCCTGTCCCGCCCACGCCACCACCTGCTATTCCGGGAGTTATTCCTAAACTAGCCACATTTAGTAAATATAAAGCCGCTATCTTAATTGCAGTTATAGCCTTTGCTGGTTTTTATGCCAGTAATATTTACAAAGCTAAAAACAGCGGGGAGCAAGCTATGGCTAATCTGGAATCCGCCAAAATAAATCTGGAGAATTTTGAATTTCAACAAGCGGCGATAAATTTCTCTGTAGCCAAAGGAGAACTTGAAATTGTAAGTAGAAAATTAAGCTTATTGGGACTCGATTTCGTAGCCGCATTCAAAAATATCCCAGGACTGGATAAGGCTAATTCCGCAAAGCATCTAGTGTCAGCCGGAGAAGAACTTGCTAAGGCAGGCGAGAGTCTTGCTTCTTCTTTGGGCAGGCTATCTAGCAAGAATTTCTTTTCATATTTCGGACTAGATGGGGGAGAGAAAAAATCTTTATCTATCCTAGTCGATTCATTTAAAAAACCAATTTTGCAGGCCCAACTATATCTAGGACAAGCAGACAATAGTCTTCAGGAAGTAGACGATTCAATTATTCCGGAAGATAAAAGAGAAATGTTCAATGAATTGAAGGAAAAACTTCCTTTGTTCGAAGGATTCATAGAGGATGCTGTTGAATATTCAGATTTCTTGTCTTCGGTAGTTGGAGAGGGTAGCTCAAAGAAATACTTGCTCTTGTTCCAAAATACTAGCGAAGTAAGGGCTACGGGAGGATTTCCTGGAAGCTATGCACTGATTACTTTAGAAAAAGGATACTTCGAAGATATATTGGTTGATGATATATACAATCCTGACGGACAATTGAAGGAAGGTGTTATTCCGCCAAAACCTTTGCAGCACATCACTCCTACGTGGGGGATGAGGGATGCGAATTGGTTTGCCGACTTCCCTACTTCTGCTTTCAAAGTTGCAGAGTTTTACAAAAAAGGGAGCGGAGGAACGGATGTTGATGGTGTCTTCTCCGTAACCCCCGATGTTATTAAACAGATTCTAGAGATTATCGGAGGCATTGAAGTGCCGGATTATGGGGTTACCCTAAATGCGGAAAACTTTTTGCAAGAAATCCAAAACGAAGTTGAGTACGGAGACAGAGAAGATGGCGAGCATTCAAAAGTTATCCTAACCGACTTTACTCCTTTGCTCCTAGAAAAACTTTCTCAGCTGTCGCAAGATAAGTGGCTTGCAGTATCCGAGATATTGATAGGTGCCATTTCTAAAAAACAGATAATGGCCTACTTTACAGATCCTGTGTTGCAAAGTATTGCAGTGAAGAATGACTTTGGAGGAGAAGTAAAGACTGTTGATGGAGATTATCTTTCCATAATCCACTCAAATGTTAAGGGTTCGAAAACAGATGCGTATATGGATACCACGATTAAGGTGGAAACCTCTATACTAGGGACTTATCCGAAACATAAAGTTACGATTACAAGAAAGCACAATGGAGGTAATACGGAATACGGATTTTACAACCGTACTAACCCGGACTATGTCAGGGTGTTGGTTCCAAAAGGTTCAAAATTATTGAGCATTGAAGGCGCAGACAAAGTTGACTACAAGCCGTTAGTAAGCTATAACAATAGTGATTTCGTAGTGGATCCTGACCTTGAGGCGTATGAGAGTACGCGAAGGAAAGGGGAGAATAACGTTGAATTTTTGGAGGAAAGCGGGAAAGACGAATTTGCTTTCTGGATGGTCATAGCTCCGGGGAAAGAAGAGACAGTAGTGTTGGAGTACGCTAGCCCCATTGAAACTTTTGGTGATTACAGTTTATACATTCAGAAGCAATCAGGGATGCTTAATCATAAAATAGAGTATTCATTCGAGATCCCCTCAAATCTCAATTTGATATATAAATCTCCGTATCTGAGCGTTCAAGATGGTAAAGTAATTTTAAGTTCTGATCTTAACGAAGACAGGGTGGTGGAGATTAGACTAAGATAGTGAAAATATTGCACCGACAATTTAAGACAATTTTCGGAGCGGGGGTAGTCCTTGCTTCTTTTAATTTGCTATCAAAAATTATTGGCCTCCTGCGTGATAGAATTTTGGCTAGTAGCTTTGGTGCTGGAGACACTCTTGATATTTATTACACGGCGTTCAGAATTCCTGATTTCGTTTTCAATTTGATCGTTATTGGTGCTGTTTCCGCAGCCTTTATTCCTGTTTTTATAGAAAAATATGAGAAAGACAAGGAGGGTGCCTGGGATCTAGTAAGTAACTTTTTAAATTTTGCTCTGTTGGCAATAGCTGTCATATCTCTAATACTTTTGATTTTCACCCCGCAGCTTATGGAGTTTGTTGCCCCAGGATTTGATCTGGAGAAAAAAGAGGCGGCAATTGCATTAACAAGATTAATGTTTTTGAGCCCTATAATTTTCGCGATAAGCACAATTGTCGGCTCTACTTTGCAGTCGTTACATAAGTTTTTGTCTTATGCGATTGCCCCGGTTTTTTATAACGTCGGAATTATTATAGGAGCTTTGGTTTTTGCCCCGATGATGGACAGGCCATATATGGGACTTGGCTGGGGATTGGTTTTGGGTGCGTTGCTGCACCTCTCGGTGCAATTTCCTACATTGATTAACTCTGGATTTAACTGGCGATCTATATTGAATTTTAAAGACGCTGCGCTGAGGAAGATTATAACCCTGATGATTCCAAGAACAATCGGACTGGCTGCTTTGCAGGTAAACTTTATTGTTATAAATGCTATTGCTTCCACTCTGGCCGTTGGGAGCATTACGGTATTCAATTTCGCGAACCACCTACAGTATCTACCTATCGGATTTTTCGGCGCATCTCTAGCGACGGCAATCTTCCCGACATTTACGAGAAGGGCATTGGATAACAGGGCGCTGTTTGTGAAAAATGTTTCTTCGGCAATAAAAAATATCACACTCATGGTGTTGCCGGTTTCTGTAGCGATTTATTTCTTAAGATTTTGGATTGTTGATATTGTTTTGGGTGTTGGTAATTTTAATATTTCGGACGTAACTTTGACGGCCGATGTATTGGGAATATTTTCTTTCAGTATTTTAGCCTATAGCCTGATATTGGTTTTATCCAAAGCATATTTTGCTGCTCAGGATACACGCACGCCGGTTATATTAAGCATAATTTCTATGACCGTTAATGTCTTCTTGAGTTTCCAATTTGCCTATCTGGGGGTTGTCGGTTTGGCAATAGCTTTCAGCTTGGCCGGTAATTTAAATGCATTTTTGTTGTTGATTGGGTTGAGAAAAATAAAACATGGGAAAGATTAGAAATTTTGTAATCATCGCACACATCGATGCAGGAAAGTCTACATTGGCAGACAGAATGCTTGAAATTACGGGAACGGTTGAAAAAAGAAAAATGAAGGAACAAATTTTGGATATTCATCCCCTAGAAAGAGAAAGAGGGATTACTATCAAATTGCAGCCGGTCAGAATGGAATATAAAGGGTACACTTTTAATTTGATCGATACTCCAGGACATGTCGATTTCTCTTATGAGGTATCTCGTTCTCTGGCCGCAGTTGAGGGAGCCGTTTTGCTTGTTGACGCAACAAAAGGTGTCCAGGCACAAACCCTTTCCAATCTGCATGCCGCAACGGAGCAGAAGTTGGATATTATTCCTGTTATTAATAAAATCGATTTAAACAATGCTCGTGTCGAAGAAGTGGAAGATCAGATTGTTGATTTGATAGGAGTAGATAAATCGGAAATCTTAAAAATCTCTGCTAAAGAAGGAGAAAATATTGATCAGGTTCTTGATACCGTGATTGAAAAGATAAGACCTCCTCAAGAAGGATCGAATGAGCTGAGGGCTTTAGTCTTTGATTCGATGTACGATTCATACAAAGGAGTGGTCGCATTCGTAAGGGTTTTCGGGGGTTCTGTTGAAACAAACGATAAATTGATATTTATGGCTTCAAAGAAAAGAACAGAAACCAAAGAAGTGGGGCACTTCAAACCACAGTTAGTCAAAACTGAAAAATTGAGAGACGGAGAGATCGGGTATATAGCCACAGGATTGAAAGAGGTGGTCTTGGCCAGAGTTGGAGATACGATTGCCCATGTTGATTCTTCTGCTGAACCGTTGTCTGGATACAGAGAGCCCAAACCTGTTGTGTTTGCAAGTTTCTTCCCGAGAAATGCCGACGACTACAATTTGTTAAAAGATGCCCTGGATAAAATGAAATTATCCGATGCTGCCTTAACCTTTGAGCCGCAAAGTTCCGAAGGACTAGGGCGTGGATTTAGGTGCGGTTTTTTAGGAATGCTTCATGTAGAAATCGTAAGTGAGAAATTGAAAAGAGATTTCACTTTGGATTTAATTATTTCGACACCATCTGTCGAATACAAAATCAATCTAAATAGAGGGGATCCTATACTTATTCGTTCGGCAGGAGCTTTACCTGACCCAAATTCGATTCAAAGTATCGAAGAGCCTGTTGTCGCGACAGAGGTACTCGCTCCAAATGAATATTTAGGAGCTTTGATGAATTTAATGGCAGAAACAAGATCTGTGTATCAAAGTACGGAATATGTTGGTAAGGACACGGTGCTTTTGAAATATACAATGCCATTAGCAGAAATGGTTGAGGATTTTTATGATAGATTAAAAAGTGTTTCTTCTGGTTATGCTTCGTTCAATTACGAACCAGCAGGCTACAACACCGATGATCTGGTGAAGTTAGATATATTAATTGCCGGAGATTTAGTAGAACCGTTTTCTAAGATTGTCCACAGAAGCTTGGCATACAAAGAAGGAAAAAGAATGGTTGAAAAATTGAAAGAGATTGTACCTTCTCAGCAATTCGCCGTGGCACTACAAGCGGCTGTCGGAAGCAAGATTGTTGCTAGGAAGGACTTGAAGGCCCGCAGAAAGGATGTCACCGGCTATTTATATGGCGGAGATGTGACCAGAAAGAAGAAACTTCTTGAAAAGCAGAAGAAGGGTAAAAAGAAGCTAAAAGCAACAGGAAAAGTGAATCTTCCGCAAAAGGTATTTTTAGAGATGCTTAGACGCTAGTATAATGTAGCTGGAGGGCCGGTATCATAAAGTAACGGTAGCATAAGGAAGCCCAGAAGGCTTAGGGCTACCATAATAATTATTACTCGCCAGACCCACTTAAATATTACTTTCTTATGCATAAAATAATTAGGCGACATACATCTTTGCTGACCAGCGCAATTTCTTATGCCGTCTCGGTTTTAATTGTTGTTTTTGGAGTGCGTTATTATTTCGATTTTAACTACTGGGGATACTATTGGCCATGGGTTTCTTTGATCTCCGTTGGTGTTGCCTTGCTGATTGTAGCGGCCAAATTTTCCGTATGGTATCGCGACTATCTTATTATAACAGATAAACGTATTATTTATCACCAGCAGAAAGGTGTTTTCAACAAAGTGGTCGTTGAAAGTTTGTATTCCGACATTACAGAAGTAAGCTACAACCAAAAGGGATTTTTTTCAAGTATATATGGTTATGGGAATATAAAGATAAAGACAAAAGCAGGAGCAATTAATTTCAGGGATATTAGAAAGCCGCAAGAAATTGTAGAACTTATTAACAATCAAAGAGAAAAATATTTTAATGGATAACTTTTTGAAATCAAAAGCATTTACGATATTGAGCGTCTTCTTGATGGGATCTTTAGGCTTTTTGATTTTTAAAAGCAAGCCAATCGTAGAATCGTTAAACCAGGAGTTGGGTGATTTAGAGGATAGGATTGCCGAATCGGAAGGAAAAACAGAAGATCTTCAATCAGAGTTTGATTATTACGAAAGTGATTCATATCTGGAGAAACAAGCAAGATTGAAGCTGAATCTCAAGAATCCCGGAGAAAATGTCGCATATATAGTGAGAGATGAAGACGAAACAGCTTCGAGCTCAGAAGACTTGGAAGAAAAAAGTTTTTGGAGTAATCTTATCGACAAGATATTCAGGCGGGATTAGTACAGCGGTAGTACATTTGCTTCCCAAGCAAAAGACGCGAGTTCGATTCTCGTATCCCGCTCACGCACAACACCCTTGACGAATTGCCAGAATAATGGTATCTTGTTTTTATTGTACATTGAAGGAGGTAGCAGATGCAGGATATCTCAGAAGCCCGAAAGGCTTTTATGGAAACCATTACTTTTCCTAAGAGAGAAACCAATTCGGCCGTTATGGTCGGGATAATTGGTCTTGTAGGATCTGGGAAGAGCACCATTGCCCAGGCTTTAGCGCAGATAATTGGTGCCACGGTCATCGAGAATGATTTGATCCGTTTGGCTCTTCGCAAAGAGGGCATGCCTTACAAATATGTGTGGGAGATTGCTCTCGAATCAGCCTACACGGCATTAGAAAGAGAAAGTAATATAGTCTTCGATGCGGATCTTGTAAAACCAATGCAAAGGGACCATTTATCCAAAGCTGCTTATGCTGCAGGGGCATCGGCTATCTTCATTCGTACGATCTGTGACTACGATGTCATAATCGGACGTGTTTTGGAGGATGCTCGGGACAACAAGATCGGTGAGCTATTCGCCTGGGCAAAATTCGGGTGGCATGGCAATACATCTCGCCAAGAATTTGCAGCAGCCGTTAAATTAAAGGAGATGTTCAGAAGAACGGGTCATCACTATGATTGGGTTCCGGATGGTGGTGGAAAGCTGATTCCCAAATCCTTCCCACCTGATATTATGGCAATTGATACGACAGATGTTCAATCAGCACGCATTAGTGTTAACTTATTGGGTAAAGATATTATAAACAGATACTAGGCCTAGGCCGCCATTCAGGCGGCCCTTTTATTTGACTTAAAGCTATTTTTCTGGTATTATAGAGGTAGGTTCTTCAATAATCACAAGTCGCTAGGAGGTGAAGATGACAGAATCTGTTCAGACCGCCAATTTCAAATGCAGCAGAATGAGGGCAAGAGTTCTAGAGGATATCGCATCCTTTAGAACTGGGGGAGAACCCTGTCTGGAATGCAATGGGGCAGAAAGGTGTGGAGTACTCCCATTCTCTACGCCATGCCGGGATTATCTCACGAGAAATCCCGCCATGAGTGAGAAACTTCTAGACACCTGACGATCATCCAAGGGGTCCTTACAAAGGACCCCTTAACCCTTTCAAAATATCTCCAACCAACATCCACTTTTAATATTGACGCTGGTCGTAAAGATCCATATACTAGATATATGCCAATGCCCAGAAAACCTAGGAGCAATTGCCTTAGCTGTGGCACAGAAGCTCCCCGTCCGAATTATAAATATTGCAGCAATCAGTGCCAATTGGATTACCAATATCAAGTTTATATTAAAAAGTGGAAATCGGGAGGAGAGAATGGATTGCAGGGGCATGGTGTAGTTTCGAGGCACATTAAGCGCTATCTAAGAGACAAATTTGAAAATAAGTGCTTTTTATGTGGCTGGTCAAAGGAAAACCCAAAATCTGAAATCGTCCCGCTGGTTGCTGACCACATTGATGGCAATTGGCGCAACAATGTTGATGGTAATCTGCGTCTACTATGTCCTAATTGTGATTCATTAAACCCCACTTACGGAGGACTAAATAGAGGGAATGGCAGGGATGGTCGAGTCATGAGTAAAAGAGCTAAAGAAGGACGTTCATTTGGCAAACGTGCCGGAGTAACTCAGGGGTAGAGTAACTGTTTCGTAAACAGTAAGCCGGGAGTTCGAATCTCCCCTCCGGCTCCAAGAATTAAAGTTTTCTCACAGATTTTGGTATAATATGAAGTATGATCCAAACAAAGCCCTCCTGCATATATATTCGGGAGCAGGCGGCATCGATGCCCAGGACTGGGCCTCCATGCTTTTAAGAATGTATCAACGCTACGCAGAGCGTAGGGAGTTTACTTTTGTGCTATTAAACGTCTCTTATGGCGAGCAAAAGGGGATCAAGAGTGCTACTTGTGAATTATCCGGTTCCGGAGTATATGATGAGTTAAAGGAAGAATCGGGAGTCCATCGTTTGGTAAGGATTTCTCCTTTTTCGACAAAAGGATTAAGACACACTTCATTTGCGCTTGTAGACGTGTTGCCTGAAGTGGATAAGATTGAACTTAAAATAGACCCTGAAGATTTAAGAATCGATACATTTCGTGCTTCTGGCCCTGGTGGCCAGCATTTGCAGAAGACGGATTCTGCAGTTAGGATTACTCATATCCCTACGAATATAACCGTTTCGATTCAATCTGAAAGATCGCAGGCTCAAAATAAAGAAAAGGCGATGCAGATATTAGTTTCGAGACTAACTAAGTTAATGGAAGAGAAAAGAGTAGAGGAACTTTCGGAACTGAAAGCAAAAGTAGAACCAGGAGGTATTGAATGGGGAAGCCAGATCAGATCGTACGTTTTACACCCATACAAAATGGTCAAAGATCATCGAACCGGCGTAAAATCGAGCCAGCCGGAAGAAGTTTTAGACGGTAAATTAAATAAATTTATAAAAGCTCAAACCAAATGATTGAATTTAAAGGGATAACAAAGGTATACAACGGAAATTATTTTGCGTTGGAAGATGTTAGTTTAAGTATTAAAGAAGGTGAGTTCGTTTCTATCGTTGGACCTAATGGATCCGGCAAGACTACTTTGTTAAAATTGTTAACTCGAGAAGAGGCACCTACACAAGGCGACGTTGTTGTTGATAAGGTTAAGGTAAACGAGATAAAAGATAAAGATATTTCTTTATTGAGAAGAATGGTTGGAACTATTTTTCAAGATTTTAAACTATTGAGCAACAAAACTGTTTATGAAAATGTTGCTTACGCCCTAGAAGTCTCGGGAGCCCCCGATGAAAAGATTGCAGAAGATGTCCCTCAGATTTTGGGAGTTGTCGGACTATCTGAGAAAACGAATAATTTCCCTCACGAATTATCTGGTGGTGAGAAACAAAGAGTTTCTATTGCTCGTGCGCTTATTCACAGGCCAAAGATTTTATTGGCGGATGAGCCTACTGGCAACCTAGATCTTCCTACCGGCTATGATGTGGTAAAATTACTTATGAAGATTAATGGTTTCGGAACAACCGTTATTTTAGCTACACACGATGAGAAAGCTGTTAATCTTGTAGGAAAAAGAGTGATAACACTAGACAAGGGGAGGGTTATAAGAGATCAAGCCAAAAACGGCAAATATATGTTATGAGATCAGAATCAAATAGAATTCTCAAGTTCGGTTGGCAAAATTTCAAAAGAAATAACTATTTGAGCATGGCCACAACTGGGATCTTAGCTCTGACCCTGCTTTTGTTTACTGGATTAATGACGTTTAACTTTCTAGCTACATCCGTATTGGATGATTTAGAAGATAAAGTAGATATAACTGCTTATTTCAACGATGACGCAAGCGAAATGGACATTATAGCCGTAGGA
>SDBT01005978.1_pt1 | contig 20342 bp, 22 predicted proteins | sample 2277101 | NCBI WGS metagenome assembly SDBT01 (sample SAMN10404973, study PRJNA504765) | marine sediment metagenome | isolation source: marine sediment core GS10_PC15, 103 cmbsf | place: Arctic Ocean: Southern Knipovich Ridge | collected 2010 | reverse complement strand
GATTAAATATCAAACCTTTATAGGCATCAATAGGTTAGGTCAATCACGAAGGGGTGGGGTCATAATTCGCACAAGGAAAAAACACCATAGAACCTATACTACACTTACCCCCCCACACTGAAACAACACCATGGTCAACACACACCCCCTGGGGTATCGGATAGCATAAATCTCAGCTTTCATAAAACCACTTCCTCCATATATATTCCAGGATATATTCTATCATATTAGATAACATGACAAGTGACCAAGGAATACGGCAAAAATCGCTTCCAATACCCTTTAGAGGCGTGTTTAATGATTTATTAAGGACAACTACAATACTGCTATTCATATATCATATTACATGAATTATAAGTCATTATGATACGTATTTCTTTCTTAGCAATACTATTTAACATTATTTCCCCCCGAAAATCGTTATTTACTGTAATTACCTCCTATTTTAAATCTTTTTTAGCTTTGGAAACGTTGTTGAAAAAAATTTTACTTGACAAACATCACTTGAGATCCTATTAATAAGTAGATATTAATCTTGGAGTTAGATTTAGTTCTTGTTTCATGATTCATGTAACATGTGTCTGTGTGGAACACGTAACATCCGTTATATGATATCATAATTCATGGTTCATGTTTCGTTATGTTTCATGGTATGGATGGATGGTAGTGATACGGGTCATAAGATACGGTTCTTATATCATATATCATGATATACGATTCCAAATCATGAGGTAGGGTTAAATATAGCTAAATTGTCGTTTTTAGAAATAAAATCGTTTATATTAAGAAATCCAGGTGTTTTTTGATTTATTTTCATATATTGAAAAGTTTTACTTGACAAAACACGGTCCAGATCCTATTAGTATGTATAGAGGTATAATATAAAGGAAATTAATGGACGTAGATGCAAAATATAGACAAATAAGAAATCTTGGGAAGTATAAGGCTATGAATGACGAAGCCGTCATGGAAGCAGCCAAGAGAATGGTTTCAGAGAAGAAGATTAAGGTTAGAAGTAAAGACGAAGATTTAGATATTGATGTGATGTTCATTGACAAAGACGAAAAAAAATTGGCTAAAGCCTTACTTGGTAAGTATTTAAGCGATTATAGTATAGAAACTATTTCTGATAAGAATACCTTGAAACAATTGATATATCTAGAGATTATGAATGTTCGTATGCAAAAGATTCTTAATGATACTCAAGAAACGAGTAACACAATGTCAATGCAGATGGTAGATGGCATCCATAAAAACATTAACGAAATCATAATCTTAAAAGACAAGCTAGGAATTTCACAACAAGGACAGACAGATTCATATAAGTCGATAGAAATATTGAAGAAGAAATTTTCGGTTTGGCGTAAAGAAAATAGTGGAAGCAGAAATGCAGTTTGTCCTTTTTGTGGTAAAATGATATTGTTTAAAGCTAGAATGGAAAATTGGGAAGCACAAAAGCATCCGTTCTTTAAAGACAGAATAATTACGAATGACCATTTAATTAAAATGTATAAAGATGGTACAATTACTAAAACTGATGTATCAAAGGTTTTAGAGGTATCAGAAGATTATATTGATTGGGTAATTACTAAATTACACAGTAAACCAGAATTGATTAAACAAATTAAGAATTCTCAATCGGCTGAAATTCCTGAAAAGATTTCAGAAGTAGTTGATTCGGTTATGGAATCAATAGAAAAAGTTTCAGAAGTAGAAGAAAAGAAATCCGAGATTCCAGAAGGAAAAGATTCTAATGATTCAACATCTAACTCCTGAAGAACTTGATTTCTGTGAAACATTATATGACCCAATAGCTCTTTGTGAATGTTTATTTAATAACTTCGAAAACATGGTAGTGATGGATGAAGAAGAATTTGGTAATATCAGATTGGGTCAATTACCCCTTATGTCATATGAATATTTAATTGACACAGAGAATCCTGAACTTACTGAAAAACAAAATTTTAAGTTACGTGAAGGAGCAGGTAATGTTTGGGCTTTAGGCGGTCGTTTATTTGGTAAAACAATGTGTGTTGAGAAATTAGATATAATTTGCTCAATGATTTTATTAGATGGAGACACTGAAGGATTTACATCTTATGATGCAATTCATATTAGAGGTGTTCTTGAAGATATTATAAGAGTAGTTGAATTACACCCGTTTGTTAGTTTGTTTAAAGGACGTATTGTAAGAAGTCCTAGTTATAATATAACAATGAAGAATGGTTTTAAGCTTGAAGGTGTTAATATGAATCTTCAAAGCAAGGATCCAGGTTCACAATTTTTCCAAAAGCATTTTAGAAAATTGTTCATTGAAGAAGCAAGTTTTGAACCAGAAGTAGTAAATAAGAAACGATTAGATAGTGTTAGTGAAGATGGTTGTGTAATTCGTTCTGCGGGAATGACTAACTTCACAAAGTATAGTCCTTGTGGACGTATCTTTTATGATTTATCAAAAAAAGCTTGGCTATGTAATTTACCACAATATGTAAATCCTAAATGGGATTCATTAACAAAAGAACATGCTTTAAAAGAACATGGTGGTGAAAATAGTTTAACATATCGTATATTTGTTAAAGGAGAAATAGTTGAAGATGGTATAGCTGTGTTTGACATGGAACGGGTAAGAAAATGTTACCGGGAGAAAAAGCATGTTAAGCATATAGAGATAACAAAAGAGAACTTTGGTAATTTCGAGAATTTTATAATAGTTGATAGACCAAAAGGTACAGATTATTTATATGTCTGTGCAGATATTGGGGAATCAGCACCATCAGAAATTATAATAGTTGCTGAAATTGATAAGATGTTACATTACCTATATAATATTACATTATATAATTTAACTGATAAACAACAATTTAAGATTTTTAAATATTTAGGAAAAACATTAAAAGCTAATTATATAGGTTTAGATACAACTGATGGAACAGGACGTTCTATATATAGAAGTTTAGCAGAAGTTTTTCCACATGAAAATTTAGTTTGGGTTGCATTTAATGAAAAAATAGAAATTGGTTTTAAAAAAGATGATGATGATAATATTATTATTGAAAATAAGAAACCAGTTATTGAAGAAGAATTTGTTGTAACATGGTCAGTAAAAAGATTACGTGATTTACTTTATTCACAAAGAATATCTATTCCATTAGATTATAGATTTGATAGACAATTTAACTCTGTTATTTCTGTTCAAAGTGGAATAAAAACTCTTTACGCTTGTGCTACTAGTGAAAACCATTTGTTCCAAGCATTTCAAGTTTTTGGAATTGCACAGTGGCAATGTGAATTCGCTAACAGTAAACCTATTAATAAGAAACAACATGCTAAAAGTGGATGTTAAAAGAAAGTAGAATATGCAATTAAAGAAAATATCAATTAAACCATATAAACAATGGTGTAAAGCTAGAAATATAGATTTAAAAAAACACTTGGAAAAATTTCCATATATAAGAATGAGATTGGGGTTGTAATAATTGGAAATATTTAAAGAACAAGAAATTAAAGACCATATATGTAGTTTACATGCATTAACAGAAATTTTACTTAATTATGCAAAATTAAAAAAATTGAGGAACAATAATGAGAAGAAGAATTGAAGACGAAGGTATTGCATGTTGAAAGATGATAGAGGAGGTCCCATTTGAATGACAAAGGTTATTAATGAAGAAGGAACAACCGCTTAAAAAACGTGACATTTTCGATGGTATAAAACCACTTAGTGTTACAATAATAAATATCAAACCAAAGAAAACCAAATATTGTTGGGTTTATTGTGATATTTGTAAAAAGGTTTCTAAAGAAATTATTCCATCTTGGGGTATTATTACACATACACATGGTAATGCTTCAACGCATCCAACTCAATACAAGTTGAAGAGAGTTGCGATGTGGGTTAAGAATCATCAACCACCAGAAATGAGTTTTGGAATGTTAGATGTAGACCAACATTATAATGAAGAAGTTCGTTTTTTGACGGATGAAGAAGTAAGTAAATTTAAGATGCTTTAATCGGATAAAATAAATTGTTGACAAATATTAAAAGGGTGTTATAATATAAAAATGGAACAAACTAAAAGCGTATAAAAATATTTAGAACAGTAGTTCTAATCCATGCATAATAGTGTAGTGGAAACACAAGGGGTTCATGCCCCCTAGCCATGAGTTCGATTCTCATTTATGCACCCAAGGTATATAGTGTAATAGCAGCATCTCTGTCTCCAAAACAGATGGTCTAGGTGCGAATCCTAGTAGACCTGCCAAACTTGTGGCGTGGAACGTCCTATGTAGAAGGTTTGTTCAATCCAAACAGACCAACTGCCAAGTTAAAAAAATCTCATCTACCATGTGTAGAAAGAGTAACGGGATTGTTAGAAATAACATTCCCAGCCATGCGAGAGGTTCGTAACCTAATAGTTGGGCAATAATGTCCTGTGAGTAGGATGAAATAATTAGCATCTGATATACTTAAAAAGCTATTGTACTTAACTAGTACCGAGCAGCCAAACTTGTGGTGTTCTGGGAAACACAGGGAAATGGGAGTAACGACAATAGTCGTCAGTACCAATCACTTGCCCTTAAAGTAGGTTCAAATCCTACCAAGTTATCCATACATCTTAGTGTAATCGGTAGCACATCAGGTTTTGAGCCTTATAGTCTTGGTCCGAATCCAAGAGGTGTATTAAAATTATCTAAAAAAGACGGAGGTCTAAAATGGATAAATGTAAAAAGTCACAAAAATTAGGAATGTCTTTTGGTAAAGCAGGACATATTTTACATAAAAATATTTTATTTAATCTTGTACAGAAATGTGATTTAGATATTTGTTACAGATGTGGTAAAAGAATAGAATCTAAGATTCATTTATCAGTTGAACATAAAATTGCTTGGTTAAATTCTGATAAACCTAAAGAATTATTTTTTGATTTAGACAATATTGCTTTTTCTCATTTAAAATGTAATGTAGATGCTAGAGATAAAACTTTTTATAAAAAAGAAGAATATAAACAAAAATTATCTAAAGCTTGTTCACATGGTAATTATCCTCAATCTAAATTAAATGAGGAAAAAGTTAAAGAAATAAAATTACAATTAAAACAAGGTATTGGTATATTAAAAATTGCTAAAAAATTTAATGTTGCTCATAAAGTTATTACTTTTATAAATCAAGGTAAAATGTGGAAATATGTATAAGTTTCCATCCAAAAAGTTTGATAGTTTTCTTTGTCCTAGGTAAAAACTATCTCCAACGCTGACACCGTTACTGAAGAAGTTTTGGTAGCTTTGCTTCTATAAAATGTAAACTACCCCACGGCGAGTGGGAAAATTTGGCTAATCTGCTGCGTTTGGAACGCAGAAATTCTGGTTCGAGTCCAGACTTGCCGACCAAAAATCATGTATTATTTAGTATATAAGATAACTAACTTGTTGAACAATAAATATTATATTGGAACACATGTAACTAAGAATTTTAATGATAGTTATTTTGGTTCTGGTAAATTATTATTGAAAGCTATTGATAAATATGGTATTGATAATTTCAGTAAAGATATTTTGCATTTTTGTAAAAACGAAAAACAAATGTTTAAAATAGAAAATGAATTTGTTTCTCCTAAAGTTATTGCTGATAAAAATTGTTATAATTTGAGGATAGGTGGTGATGGTGGATGGAGTTATATAAATAAAAATAATCTAGTTAAACCTTTATATAATAAAATAAATACTAATATTTATGGGGATAAAGGTAGAAACAGAATGAAATATTTATATAATAATGATTTAAGGTTTAAAAAAATAATGGATGAAGCTTTATCAAAAGCTATTAAAAATTCAATGATTAAATATCCTAATGGGGTATTTAAAAATAAGAAACATACAAAAGAAACAAAATTAAAAATAGGATTAACAAATTCTATAAAAGCTAAAGGTGAAAGAAACTCTCAATTTGGAACTTGTTGGATTTATTCATTAAAAGAAAGACAAAATAAAAAAATAAATAAACAAGATTTAAATTTTTGGTTAGAAAAAAATTGGACTATAGGTAGAAAAATTAAATTATTTAATTGTAAATAATTCCAGCATCAATAGTTTAATAGAAGAACTTCGGCTTGCCAAGTCGAGAACAAGAGTGCGATTCTCTTTTGATGCTCCAGGGGGATTAGTAAAACGGGATTACCTCTGATTTGCAATCAGAAATTATCAGTTCGATTCTGATATCTTCCACCAGCATTTGTAGTGTTTAATGGCAACACGACAGTTTTCCAAACTGTAATTAAGAGTTCAACTCTCTTCTGATGCTCCACGGTGGTTAAAACTTTGTATGTAGACAGTATTTGATTGTTTGTTGCTTCTTATGAAGTAATCAGAGATTCGAGTAATACAAACTTACTTAAAGAATCAAAAATACCGCATATGGAGAAATTTCCCTTAAAGGGAATACCATCACCACGTCGAGTAGTTTAACGGCAAAACACCACGCTTATATCGTGCACCATCCCCAGATTAGGGAGTATTGAGAGTTCGAATCTCTCCTCGACGACCAGCTCTGTAGTGTTCAATGGTAGCATAGCAGGCTTTTAACCTGATAGGTGCCAGTTCGATTCTGGTCAGGGCGACCAGTGCATATAGCCCAACGGTAGAGGCAATAGTTTCAAAAACTATAAAGTAATTGTTCGAATCAATTTATGCATACCAACAAAGTAAGGAGTAAAAATGCAAAATATTTTTGTAAGAAAAGAAAAATTGTTAGAGATTTTGGAAAAAAACTTAGAAATACATAAAAAGCTTTATGAAGAAGCAAAAATTTTATATAAAGAAAAAGTTATTGCTACTTTAGAAAAAAAGCTAGAAAATGCTAAAAAAGAAAAAATTAACTTGGATTTTTATGAATTAGTTTCACCTCAAACTTATTCTCAATCTTACAAAGATGCTATAAGAATGATTAAATTAAATTGTAAAGATGAAGTTCAACTTTCTGAAAAAGATTTTCAAAATTATGTTTTAAATAAATGGGATTGGATATCTACTTTTAGACATTCTTATATGTCTAATTCTGTTAGTTCATCATCTTCAAGTTCAGTTTCTAGTGATGAATTAAATCTTTATTTCGGAGATGAATAAAATCATTTCCATCCATTATGTGTCGTATAATAGTATTATACATGGCTCTTAACCATGGAGATGTAGGTGCAATTCCTGCCACATAAACCAGCTAGAATGGTGAAATAGTAGACACGCTACTCTTAGAAAGTAGTGCCATAAAGGCGTGAAGGTGCGAATCCTTCTTCTAGTACCAGGTAAGTATAGTTTAGTGGTAAAACACTTGGCTGTGACCCAAGTCTCACCAGTTCGATTCTGGTTATTTACCCCAGGCTCTGTGACCGAGTAGTTAGGTGGTGGTCTGCAAAACCACTTACATAGGTGCAAATCCTATCCGAGTCTCCAAGAGAGAAGATAGACAGAAAGAGAGGCAGATATGATAGTTAAAATTAAGAATGTCGGTGAAATGTGGTCATATTTTGAATGTGAAATAGTTCATTCAAAGTCTTGTTTAATGGAAGATGTCGCACATATAAATGAAGCAGTAATTATATTTGAAGATGATTCTTCTAGAAAAAACAATAAAAAGAAAGTTTTGGTTTTAAATTTGGAAACACAAAAATCTCATTTGAGAACTATTATTACGGATAATGTTTGTTATATCTTGAATAAAGAAGGCAAAACAATAGAAAGAATTTAATTAATAGAGAAATGTCTTCTCTCTATCCAGCAAGGTTCGTTCAATGGTAGGACTGTCGCCTGATTAGCGACTAATATTGGTTCGAGTCCAGTACCTTGTACCAAATGATTGATATAAACGATTATATAAAATTAACTAGATGTTATAGAAGAAAACATTTAAATTTACAGATACCTTGTTTAGAAAGAGGTGGTATGTCTACACATCATAAAGGGGTGTTGGCACAGTTTTTAAATACCTCCATTCCTAAAGGTAAAATTTTGTTATGTCATGCATGTAACAATGAAAAATGTTCTAATCCTAAACATTTATATTGGGGTACCTTTTCAGATAATATGATAGATTATAAACAGTCTATTAATTATAAAAGTATTTATCAAAATACAGTTAATAAATATGGAATTAAAGCAACTAAAAAAATGCTTTCTAATAATGGTAAAACTTCTAGAGGCGGTTTAGGTAATAAAGGAAAACCTAAATCTAAAGAACATAGAAAAAAACTTTCTGAAGCAACAAAGAAATATTATGCTTCATCCAGCAAGTGTAGCCCAACGGCAGAGGCAACAAGCTTAAACCTTGTTTAGGTGTAAGTTCGAATCTTACCACTTGTACCAAAAAATTTATAAATATTATCAAACATAATATTTTCCATGAACGATAGCTCAAGCAGTAGAGCTACGGTTTGAAGCACCGTGCGTGACAGTGCAAGTCTGTCTCGTTCAACCAAGTCTGTTAGTTTAATGGTAGAACAATAGTTTTACATACTATTAGCGAGGGTTCGATTCCTTCACGGGCCACCAGGTAAGATGTCAGAGTGGCTTATCGTGTGAAGTTGCTAACTTCATGAGCCGAAAGGTTCCATAGGTTCAAATCCTATTCTTACCGCCAGGAAGTTCCATCCGAAAGTTGGCGACGGATGCTGTCTTGAAAACAGTGAAGTGTTAAGCTTTGTGAGTTCGACCCCCACAACTTCCGCCATGTATATATTTTATATGAATTTTTACTTATACGAACGGAGGTTCAAATATGAGTGAAGTGAATAAAAGAAGAGCAAAGCTTTTGGGTATGCCAATAAGCTCTGCTAGAAGTAAATTAGTAAAACAAATATTATTTGATTTATTAATAAGATATAATGAAAATTTTTGTTACAGGTGTAATGAAGAAATAAAAACTATTAGAGAATTGAGTATTGAGCATAAAGTTGCTTGGTTAAATTCTGATAAACCTAAAGAGTTATTTTTTGATTTAGAAAATATTGCCTTTAGTCATTTAAGTTGTAATTGTAGATGTACTAAACATGTTAGTAAACCATTAGAATACATTAAATTGAAATGTAAAAAATGTTGTAAAAATTTTAAAAGAGAGAAGTATATATTCACTGCCAAAACAAAAGCAGGTCAGAAAGATTTTTATTGCTCTTTTGAATGTTCTGTAGAAGATAGAAATAAATAATATCGGGATATTAATTATCCTATCCAAGTCGTGTAGTGTAACTAGGTAGCATAAATGGCTGTTAACCATTTGGTCTTGGTCCGAATCCAAGCGTGACTGCCAACAAACTAGTTTTTGGGGGTTTACTATTGTGGTTGTTATTATAACAACAAAACTCACTGCCAATGCCTTTGATGTAACGGATAGCCTACTAGTCTTCTAAACTAGGTGTGTAGGTTCAATTCCTACAAGGCATACCAAATCCTTATAGCTCAATGAATAGAGTACTTGGCTACGAACCTTGGGGTGCGAGTTTGACTCTCGCTAAGGATACCAGGATAGGCTGAACATTGGCGAGTTCCCTTGTCTGTAAAACAAGTGTATTTATACTGTGCAAGTTCAATTCTTGCCTTATCCACCATGGGTTTTTATATTTTCCCGTAGCGGGGTGAATCGTACTGTACATACGAGTAGTTCTGCAAGAAAAAAAAATATAACCAGCCTGATTGGTGTTAATAGTAGCATACCTGTCCTGTAAACAGGTGGAAAGGGTGCAAGTCCTCTTATTGGGCTCCATTATTTTTTATTACCGAGGTATATAAAATGGATTGTAATGAAAAAAAATCTTTTGAACTGAAAATGTCTTATGGTAAAGCTTGTAATATTTTACGTAAAAACATTTTATTTAATTTAGCAAAAAAACTAAAATTAAATATTTGTTATAGGTGTGGTAAAAAAATTGTTGATATTAATAAATTTTCTATTGACCATAAAAAAAGTTGGCAAAATACAACCCAACCAATAAAATTATTTTTTGATTTTAACAATATTGCTTTTAGCCATTTAAAATGTAATATCGCAAATACAACATATAAATATCCAAGCAACCCAGAAAAATTTTTTGCAAAGACAAGAAAACATTCTGCTTCTTTAAGAATAATAAGTCCAAAAGGTTATAATTGGTGTTTTAGTTGTAAAAAACATTTATTAGTGTCTGAATTTCATAAAAATAAAAGTAATATTTATGGATTTCAGAGACAATGTATTATATGTAGAAAGAAAAGAAGACTTTCTACTCCAGCTCCTATAGTGTAGCGGCAGCACGGAAGGATTTCAGCCTTTAAGCGTCAGTTCGATCCTGGTTGGGAGTACCAGATGTATTAGTGTAACAGTAGCACACATACCTGTCTAGTATGTAGTGGGAGTGCAATTCTCCTATATATCGCCAAATGTTTTATGATGAGGTCCTAGAATTGATTTAATAAATTCTTAGCCTCATTTTTTTATATCTAAAATGGAACGGGTCTCTCCTAACCCTAAAATGTAGGAGAAAAGAAATGACAAAGGAAGACGTAAAAAAAGGCGTGAAGTTAGCCGAAAAAGAGCTTCAAGAAAAACAGATTAAACATGTTAAACAATTAGTATTAAAAACACTAGAAAAAATTAATGCTAAAACAAAAGCTAAAGTTGAATTAGAAAAAGAGATTAAGATTTTAAAAATGGATATAGATGATTTAAAGACAGGTCGTTTAGATAGAATTGAAGAAAGACAAAAAAAAGATGATAAAGCTAAAAATACATCAGTTGCTACAATAGTTAAAGAGATACATCACCATCATCATAATGATTATTATCGTTGGGCTGAACCTTATACGATAACTTGGAATCAACATTGGGGAAATAATTTGACTATTGATTGTACAGATAATAAGTCGAATGGTTTTATAGGATATTGTTCTGCTAATACTTCAAGCGGTAATTCTGTTTTCACTTTAACTAATGCTGATGCAAAACAAAATGTTATAGGCACATATACAATAGATGAAAAAATAGTACATCTAAGATAACTTAAATTAGGGAGAGACCCTCGTTCCATGGAAAAAGGCAAAAATAAATTTTATAAAGAATTAAAGCTCGATAAACATACCAAAAAATTAATTTATAAATATCATAAATTTTATAAACCAAGAACTAAAGATTAGTTCTATTTGTAAGGAGAATTATGGAAAAGACAGAATTACCTATTGTAGGACAAAATAAAAAATCATCTAATTTTTTTAGTGTTACTGTATTAGAGAAAAATAAACCAGTTCATTATATAGTTAGGGGTGATACTATTATTGATGTTGCAGCATTTGCTAAAAAAGAATTTAATGCTCCAATGTTAAGTATAGGACTTACTGAATATCATAATTATTTTGATTCTAGTACTGATATTGTTGAAAAATTTGTAAAGGGAGAAACTAAGTAATGTCAGTAATAAAAGGTCTAACAGGTTCTTTAAAATGGGTAAATGATTTATTATCATTTTTCCAAACCGATGCAATTAAGATACCTGTTAAATATCGTGAGCAAGTATTACAAACAAAGAAGTTATTACAAAATGATACTTCCGGTTTGATTAATACTACTCTTGATTTTGCTATTAATTGTGCGATTACTAATTATAAAATAGAGACAAATAATGCCAATCTTACTAAAATTTTAAATAATTGGTTAACAGATATAAATTTTGAATTAAGACAATCAGTACCAACTGGTATAAATGCTTTAGCTAAAGAATATTTTAGAGAAAGATGGAAGGGTTCTTCTAATTTATTATTGAGAACTTTCTGGGAAAAGAAAGATGGTATAGAATTACCTAGTATAATGTTTTTTGTTGATGGTGAAGATATAAAGGTACAATTACCTGAAAATGCAAAAGCTGTTGAATTAGGTAAAGAAAGGTATTATATAAGAATAAATGCTAATCCCTCTGATGATATTTTATTACCTAAAGAAAAAAATGAAGTAATTTTTGTACAAAGACCTTATGAAACTTGGGGTGTTTATATTCCTATACCATATGTTATTAGAAAAGGTTTATTTAGAAATTTAAAGTTTTTTAATTTATTATCTGAAAAAGGTGAATTTATTATAGCTAAAGCTTTAGAATATCTATTTGTAATGAAAAAAGGAACAGAAAATACAGCTCTATCAGGTAGAGCTGATTTTATATATAGTGAAGAAGATTTAAAGAAAGTAAAACAAGATTTTGGACAAATTTTAAGAGACAAGAAAAACCTACCTGGTACACCAACTTATGCTACAAATTTTGATACTGAATTAACACATTTAATACCTGATTATACAAAAGCTATAAATGAAGAAATGTATGCACCTATAGAAAAAAGAATATTGGCTGGTTTAGGTTTAGTTGATATTGTTAAAGGAACAGGGTCTACTAGAAGAGAATCTATATTAAATCCTAAACCTTTTATTGCCGAAGTAGAACAAGGTAATTCTGATTTTTCATCTATGTTGGTTGATATTATGTTAGAAATAGTTGCACGTAATAAAACTCATCCTAAATGGATGAATTCAAATATAAAAGTAAAAACAGGTCCTGTTCAACATTTCATTGATGATAAATTTAGAGCAATGATTCGTAGTGGTTATGATAGAGGAACTGTTTCTTATAGAACATTTGTAGAAATAGGATTAAATATGGATTATGATACTGAAGTACAAAATAGGGAAATTGAAAAGAAAAAAGGTCATGATAAATTATTATATCCTCCAGTTATCCAAAATATGGAGGGAACTTCAGATAATAATGAAGATATCTCTCCTGATAAAAAAACGATTGAAAAAAAGAATTTTATGCAATCATTACATCTTTTAGAAGATGTTGCCTGTCCTCATTGTGAATTTCATTTTAATTGGGAAGACCAAGAAGAAATAGATACTGGTAGTACAATTTGTGAAAATTGTGAAGAAACAATTAATTTGAATGATTTAGAAGTTTCTAAAATTTTTGAAGAAGCTCCTTATAAGGACAATAAATCTTTACCTAAAAATATTCAAGGTTTGCCCACAGGTGCTAAAACTATTTGGAGAAAAGCTTTTAATGCAACATTCCAAAAATTTAGTGAAACTCGTGCAAGAAAAATAGCTTGGAGTGCTGTAAAGAAAGTTTATAAGAAAGTTGGTGATGATTGGGTTAAGAAAAGTCAAGGTGAAATAGTTAAAGGTATGAAACAAGCTAATATCAAGGATTTAATAGAATTAGCAAAATTAAAAATTTTAGGTAAACAAGATAAAGTTTTAAGTAAATTAATTGAGGAAGACAAACATAATGAAACTACATAATAAAGCAGGTGAGGAAATTAAAAGCCTAGATTTAGGAGTAGTTGAAGCAGGCAAAAGTAAAGAATTTGAATATGAGTTATTTAATGAAACCTCTGCTCAAGTAACTGAAATAGTTGTTGAAATTGTACATCAAGAAGTAGAAGTATTGAGTTTTCCAAAAGAATTACAACCAAAAGCAAAAGGAACTGTAAAAATTAAATGGTCTCCTTCTATAACTATAAAAAAAGGATTACAAACTTTAGTAAATATCAAAGGTACGGAGTTATATAGTAATGGCGTTTGAATTTCATAAAGATTTAACTGGTGATGAATTACATATTCCTAAAGACCATACACATGGTTTAACAGCTATAAAAATAATAACTGGTGATTATGATTTATTAACAACTGATGAAACAGTTGTAATTGATGGTAGTTTAAATACTGTAGATGTTACATTACTTTTAAATCCAGTTGCAGGTAGAATGTATGATTTAAAATGTAAAGACAGTACTAATACTGTAAATATTCTTAGAAATGGTAAAACTATAGATGGAGATGCAAGTGATTTTAATTTAATTGAAGACGAATCTATCAGAATAAAGTATGATGGAACTGGATGGCAAATACTATGACTCAATTAAGAAAAATATATATAACTGATGCTTCAACTGGAAAAACAGCAAATGTTAATGCAGATAATCAATTACATGTAGTTTTAATGGGTACTATTGATGCTGATAATTCTACTAGTACTCTTCTTAATGCTGATGCTGTGTTTACTGGTGGTACATATGAAACTTTAGATTTTGGTTATATTTTTGTAACTATGTTTTCAGATGTAGCAAGTGCTACTGATGGTCTAAGTTTTCAACAAAGTTCAGACGGTACTAACTGGGATAATACTGATGATTATAATTATGTTGGAGGAACAGGTAAAATATATTCTATACAGCCCGGTGCTAGATATTTTAGAGTAGTTTATACAAATGGTAATACTAATCAAGGAACATTTAGACTTCAAACTGTATTTAAAAAGACAAGTTCATTATCTTCTAGTCATAGAATAAGTGATAATTTATCTCCTGAAGATGATGGTACTTTGGGTATAGCTATAATTAAAGGGCAAAAGCCAAATGGTGATTATACTGACTTTAACGCTACAACAGCAGGTAACTTTAAGGTCTCATTAGAAGAATTTGAAACTGGATTTGTTTCAAATCCTTTACCAACAAGAGACCCACTTTTAGAAATATCTAGAGGTAATGTTACTGGTATGTCTGGTGTTACTAAATTTGGTAGAAATATAGAAATTGATTCTTCAGTCACTGCTGATATTTGGGATGGAGGACATACAGTATCTAGTGGTGGTGTTTCTCTTATTTGGGTTGCACCTACAGCTGCAAGAATACATACTATAGCTTCAACAAGTGCCAATGATGATACTGGTGGTACTGGAGCTAATTCTATAAAAATATCTTATCTTCCTGATTGGGACACAGTAGAAGCAACTGAAACTGTTACTGGAGATTTAAATGCTGGTATAGCTATGAATAATGCGGCTGTTATAATTCATAGAATGGAAGTTATTATACAATCTACATCTACCACTATAAATGCAGGTGTTATAACAGCTACAGCGGCAACAGATAATACAGTAACTGCTCAAATTAGAGTAGGTCAAGGTCAGACACAAATGTCAATATATGGTGTACCTTCAACCCAAACATTAAAAATGGGAAGATTGTATGCAAATGTTAATAAAGCAGGAGGAGCTGCAGGGCTTCTTGATATTACTTTACTTGCAAATACTGCACCAGATATAAATACAGTACCTTTCTTAATTAAACATACATTTGGATTACAAACTGTAGGAACATCTGCATTTAGTATTCCTTATTATGTTCCTAAACAATTTTCTGGTCCTATAATTATTAAAATACAAGCTGAAAGTAATACTAATGGTATGGATGTATCTGCTGGATTTGATTTTGTTTTAATAAATAATTAAAAAGGAATATTATGGCAATAGTAAATACTTTAAAAGGAACAGCACAAGATTTTACCACTTCATGGGTAGATTATGGATCAGAAATTAGCACTGATGGTTATGATTTTATGTCATTATGGTTAAATGTAGATATAAATAATTCTATAGATGCTCGTATAAGAATAGTGGCTAAACATACCCGTGGAGGAGATAAATATGTACATTCTATAGAGGTAATAACTGCTTCAGTAATAAATGTAGAAGATGAATTTTTTGAGTTCACAACTGATGAAGACCAAAGACGTGTTATTGAAATTACTCTTGATGATATAATTCCTTTTGTTCAAGTTCAGATACAGGTAGGAACTGTTGGAGCAACAGCAGGACAGATATTAGATTCTAAGTATATATTACAATGACAGCTTATGAATTTACATATGTAAAAACTAATAATGAATGTTTTGTTTTAACTAGTGATGAAGTTATTGTAGTTTTAGAAGCAAATCCTATAGGTGGAGGGGGTACTGGTTTTACGGGTGCAGATAAAGTAACAGATGATTTAGTTAGACTTCCTTTCAAGATACAATTTAATGTTGATGGAACTAAAGCTTTTCATATAGATTTAAAATTAGATATTATAGGTAAAGTTACAAAATTACTTAATTTATTTTTAGATGTTTTAGGAACAATAAAACAAACATCTGATAACGATATATCTATTAAAGGTATTTCTTCTCAACTTTCTAATATTGGTTTATCTATTGAAGGTGTTTCTTTAAATCAAATATCTGATATCGAATTACCACTTAAAGGTATTTCGTCTAACCAAATTAAACAATTATTTGATTTAAGTGGTATAACACAAGATAAATTTATATTACTAAAATTAGTTAAAGGTACCGTTAGTTCTGATATTACTTTAGATAATGATGTTAAAGGTATAATTTCTAATAGAATACAATTTGCTCAAGATATATTAGGTATAAAATTAAATAAAATTAATATATCTAAAATATTTATAATTAATGGTACAAAGCAAATTTCCAATGTAGCACGTTATGATATAAAAGGAAGTAAAGATATTACAAATATCATAATAGGTATCATGGAGATAGAATAAACATGTATAATAAAAATAAAAATGATTTACTAAGGACAAAAACAAATGAAAAATAAAATTGAAATCTTTCTTAAAGATATGACCTATAACTCTAGATTTGAGTTTCTAGAGGAATCCAAACATAAGGATGAACTTGCAGAAATTGCAGAAAAAAGAGGTATTGTACTTCCTGCACATGATTTGTCAGTTTTCAAGGGAAGATACGCTTATGTTGATAGAATGAATAAAAATAACTGTACTTTACCTAAAGAAGAGGTAAAGGCTGCACTTGACACTTTAGTTGGTAAAGCTATTGATTTTGACCATTTTAGAAAAGATGTAGTTGGTTATTGGATTGATGCTAAAATTGAAAAAGATGAAATTATTGCTTATGGTATTTTCTTTAAAGGAAATTTTGGTGAAGAATATTTATCAATAAAAGAAATGATGGAAAAAGATGTTTTGGCTATATCTTTTGAAGCTTGGGGAGATAGAGATATTAATGAAAATGGTTCTTATAGTTTAAGAGATATTGAATTTGCTGGAGGTGCTTTACTTATAAAATCAGACCCAGCATTTCCTGGCAGTCAAGTTTTAGAAATGTCTAAAAAGAGTAGAGTCTTAGAAATGGCTAAAACATTAACTGCTCCTGAACATTTTATACATATAGGTGAAGAAGATAATGTTGAACTTGAATATAAATGTATTAAATGTGGTTATCATATAAAAAAGACAAAAAATTTAAAAAGAAAAAAATTTACTTTCAAGGGTGAATTAGAAAAAGAAAAATGCGAAAAATGTCAAGCCGATATGGAAATAGTTGAAGATAAAAAAGAGGATAAAGTTCCTGAAGAAGCTAGATATTTTATACATGACATAGAAAGTATTATTAGAGCAGTAACTCAAGTTGAATGTACTTCTTGTAATGAGAAAGGTTATTTTGAAATAGATGCTATAGATTTTGATAACAATAAATCTAAAGTAACATGTTTTAATTGTGATGCCAAATTAGACATAAGTTTAACACCTGCCTCAAAATTAACTAAAAAAGGTAGAAAAATACAATCAATCGCTGATATAGTTGATAAGGCAGAATTCCTAAAAAATGATAAATTTATTGAAGAATTTGAAGGCACTGATGAAAAATTATCATTGATTATTGAAAATGCTTTTGATAATGAAGATGGCATTACATATAAAGAAAGACTAGAATTAAAAGATGATTCTTTTGCTATTGCCCAAATAGTAAAAACAGAATCTGGAAAAAATAAAAAAATACGGGTTTTACCAATTCACGACTTAGCCCATGTAGAGATAGCAAAGTCTAGATTAGGACAATCTAGTTCTGAAGCTACATTAAACAAGCTAGGGATTTCTAAAGATAATGTGGAGAGGAAAATTTTAAGGAGGGCGAAACAGTTAAATATGAAAACTTTATTGGAGAAATTTGAAAAAACTACAGTTGAAGAAGTATTTCAAGCAATCGCTAAAGCTTCAATCGAAAGAGAGTTGACAAAGGCGGAGTTAGAAAAAGCTTATTCTGTTGTTGATGTGCCTATGTCTACTGTTAAAGCTGACAAGCCAGTTTTAAATTCGTTAAATGATTTAGTTGGAAAGACAGCTACAGGTAATCCTACTTCATTGTTTAGTGCTGAAGAAGCTGAAGTTATTATTAAAGAAGCTATTGTTAAAGCAACTACAAAAGTCGAATTGACAGATGTAGAAAAAGCTGCAGCTAAAGTTAAAGAAGAAGCCGAAGCAAAAGTAAAAGCAGATGCAAAGATTAAAGAAGATGCTGATGCAAAGATTAAAACTGATGCTGAAGCAAAGAAGATAGAAGATGCAAAAACAGTTGAAGATTTAAGAGCAGATTTGAAAAAAGTTAATGAAGAATTAGCAAGTTTTAGAAAAGCAAAAGAAGAAGCCGAAACGAAAGTAAAAGCAGATTTGATTGCTAGTAGAAGAGCTGAAGTTTCTGAATTTGCAAAAGATGTTTCTGATGAACACATGTTAGACGATATTAGATTTGAAAACTTGAAGTTGAAGAAAGCTTTGAAAGATAAATCTGAAGGTAAGATAGTTAATGTTGCAGAGTTAGTAAAAGGTTCAAGTGATAAAGCTACAACAGATGAAGTAAAGAACGCAACAAAAAGAGTTCAAGAATTAGCTTATGGTAAACAAGATGATTTAAAAAAAGAATAAAATTAACTTTTAAGTTAATATAAATACGCTTTCCCCACACTTTTTAATAGAGAGAGGAAAGATAAAAATATGAAATAGGAGGATAATGATATGTTTAAATATGACTCTCTAGAATTATCTAGAATTATTGGTCAACCAGTTGACCCTCGTAGACGTTACCCTAATTTAATTGATGCTATTTGTGATGTTGATACTGCGGATCCTAACGAATACGTTTATCAGTTTGACGTTCTTTCAGAGACAGATACTATTTTTACGATTACAAGTAATGGTGTTATTACTGCATCACATGTTACACCTGATACACCAGCTTTAATGTCGTTTATTGATGTTGCTTCACCTGAATACTTTTGTAAGATTACTGAATTAGCGAAAGCTAAGGAAAGAACTCTTGCTAGAAAGAATAAGACTATTAATCGTGCTTTAAATGCTTGGGAAACTTGGAAGATTTTAGATTTAGTTAATACTGCTGTCGTTACAAGAGGTAATGTTTGGAATCTTGAATCTGGTGATACTACGTTTAATTATAAAATGTTGATTAATATGATTGACCAAATTATAGATTATTCTGAAAATTATGTGTTAGCTGTTGGTTCTGCAATTGATAAAGACATCAAGTTATGGGATTGGACTGACAACAAGTTTCACAGTTTAAAACAAGCTTTTAGTGATTTAGGTATCGATGTTGTTCGTGTTAACCAAACGCTTACTATTGATGGTACCCCTACTGCTGCTCTAGCTTCAACTAGAGCTTATTTAGTTGGTACAGCTACTGAAGAGCCAGGGAAACCTGTTCTTTTCGTTAGAAAGAGATTAAATGAGATTGAAAAATTAGGTGGTGTTATTTTTGAAGAAGGCGAAAAGCCAGAAAGATTAGTGTTTGTTTCACCTAACCCTGTTCAAGTTACTAACTCAAGATACTTAGCTGTTGGTTTGACTGGTTTCGAAGAAATTGCTGCTGCGGTTACAAACCCATATGCACTTTCTAGATTTGATAGAAGCTAAACAAAGTTTACATAGATAGGGGGGAGGATAACCTCCCTCCTCCAAAAAAAGAAAGAAGAAAATGGTAGAAGAATATAAACGAAAAAAACATAATTCAAATACAATAGTAAGTTTCTTGAATAAAAATTCTGATTATGATTTTTATATAACAGAACAAAATTCAAGATATTATATTACTGACGAAAATAGTTTAAGCAAATTATTAAAACAATCCGTTAAAACTTATACCTTAATAGAGAAGGGTGATTGTAAAGGTATAATTATTTTGTGGAAAAGTACTGGTGGAGATAAGAAAAGATATTATGTTAAAATGAACGCTACCGACAAAATCAATGCTGATAAAATACTTACAGTTCTATTGTGGAATACAGATAAGGAATTATTCGTTAAAATAAGAAAAGAAAGTAAATTTTTATCAGTATTCAAAAGAAAGGGTTTTAGATTTAAAGGAGGCAGAGGCTGTCAAGTTTTACTCCATAGAAAATGCCCTATCAAAAAGGAAACTAAATGAGTACATTAACAACATTAGAAACTTTAGTAAGATATTTAATACAAGACTTCTCCGTATCACAGATACCTGGAGATGTATTTACTTTTGTATCTTCTACAGTCTTTACTTTGACAGAAACTAATTCTATTTCTGTTTCTGATGTTTTAGTTAATGATTCAAGTAGTGGGGTTACTTATAGTTTTAATTCTTCTAATAATAAATTAACTGTGACTAGTAGTTTATCAGTTGGTGATACAATAGAGATTCAATATACTTA
>SDBT01005977.1_pt1 | contig 20345 bp, 18 predicted proteins | sample 2277101 | NCBI WGS metagenome assembly SDBT01 (sample SAMN10404973, study PRJNA504765) | marine sediment metagenome | isolation source: marine sediment core GS10_PC15, 103 cmbsf | place: Arctic Ocean: Southern Knipovich Ridge | collected 2010 | reverse complement strand
TTCCCAAGAACCATTGTTTTTATTTTGCTTAGAAAGAATAAAAGAAATATCTTTAATGATAATATCGTCCGAAATAGTATAACCAACACTTGAAAGAGGAATTAAAGCAAAAATGTCGTCATTCACTAGGGAAATATCACCAAATTGTACACCATCAAATGCATCTAAAAGGATTTTTACATAATTTACATTAAAAAACGAATGGGGGTCTTCCCCAATAGATAATAGAACCATCATTCGACGCTCATTATCAGTAAGTAACGGACTAGGCGTAGCATAATTTTGTAAATTTGAAAAAATTAAATCATGTGTATCTTCTAAGACATTAGCTGCACTATAAGCAATGGTCGCCCAATCAGTATACAAATCAGAATCACTTTCAAATTTATATATCTCATGTACATTTTTTAAATAAGCAACAGCCTTAGGAATGCTTAGGGGTGGAGTTTGATAAACAAATCCCCAGTCATTATTATTTTGTAGAGAGGCAACTTTTATATTTAAAGCATTAGATGGTACATATAAAGTTTTTTCACCAATAGCCTGTAATGAACCAGTGTTTTCTAGGGTTATAGAGCAAGTTCCGTCTATAGTGGTCGTACAAGATTGAGACCCTAATACAACTGAGACTCCCAGAGATGGAGTCCAGAGCATATCCGACCAATCAGCATTAAAGGTGCTTTTTTCCTCCGCTGTAAATGTTATTGTGTCACCCACCATCCCAGAAATTTTAGAGACAAACAAACGAAGTGGAAAGGAGTTATATGTTAAAAGCAGTTCTTCGCCTGAAGAAAGAATATGTTGATTCAGGGCTACCAGTCCATAATTTAAATCATTATACCAACTCCAAAATTTCGAATAATCAGGAGTAGTTGCATATCCATCCAATTCATCCAACCAGCCAAATGGAGAATAAACCCAAGTCCAATTATTAGATAGTCCGGATTGTTCAATAGCACATTTACCATTTACGGTTACAGAAGCACCAACTGTTGGTGATTCAACACAAGCATTAACTGTTTTCGGACCATTAAATAAAACATTATCACCAGAATAAACTTTTAAATTTATATCAACTGTATCTACCGCAAAGACAATCTTGCTTCCGACCGAAAAAACGATAATCAATATAACGAGTTTTAAAAATTTTATTTTAAAATTATTTTTCATATAATTATTCTAATTTCCAACTAATAATATCTCCATCTTTGGGTATATAAGAAGAAATTCCGACTTTAGCTTCTTCACCATTAATGTAATACATAAGATTTTTATTTTTATTTTTATGAAGAGACCCAATATCTGTTACAAAAAACCCTAAGCCATAATATTGTTCACCTGTAAATGTAATTTGACCCTGTTCTCTTGCTTCATAGAGTGCATCATATAAAGAATTGCCTTTATTAAAAGAAAGGTTAAAAATTATATTATCAACAATAACAATGACAGAAATATTAGATACTTGGGCTTCAGCCTTATTTATTGTTTTTAAAGCTGGATTAATAAATACAATATTGTTCTGTATTCCTAAAAATATTACAAAAAACATTAAACCAAAGATAAATATAATTTTGTGTTGTTTTTTATACATAAATTTATTAAATAAAACTAAAAAAACTCCACCGAGGAGGAGTTATGAGAAACACATATGTGTTATATTCCTGCTCGGGATTAAACTATCAAGATTGGTACTCGGACTTTCTCTTTTAAAAGAGATTACCGTAGCGGCACTGTGGAGGACTTACACCTCACTTCCCCAATCAAAAATATCTATTTATAAGGTACTCTTATATAGTACTGTAATTTTAAAAAAATAACAAATGTGTATAACCCCCTACACCTTTCTTCGTGTCACTTTTTATTCTACAAATTAAATCATACAAATAACTTCGTTTTTTTGAGAGCATAGAAGTATTTTGGTGTTTTTATTGAAAAAGTAGAATAACACAAAGAAAAGTGTGAAAAATAACTCCCACATTTAGCTGTGTTTTATTTATAATCAGGAGCCTCTTCTGTAATATTAGATTGATGATTAAAATTGCGAGCAAAAGCATAGAGAACACTAGAAAGGCGATTAAGGTAAGCAAGTGTTTCTTTCCCAATTGTAATTTTACCTTCATCAACAACTCCAATAACTCGTCTTTCAGCTCGACGAGCAATTGTACGAGCAATATCAGATAAACTAGCAAGCTCTAATCCACCAGATACAAAAAATGTTTTGATAGGTGGAAGTGTTTTTTCTATGCCATCAATAATTTTCTCAAGCATTATAACTTTATCTTGTGTAATGGTTTTATCAGCACCTGCAATTTCAGCTTGAACTATAAAAAGATTTTGTTGAATATTATCAATAGTTTCGGAAACTAAAATTTTAGTAGTAGGTAAAATAAAAGAAATATTACCTGCTTTTACTTTTATTAATCCAAGAAAAGAATTAATTTCATCAAGAGAACCTAATGCTTCAGCAATATTTGAACTTTTTGATACTCTTTGATCACAACTAAAAGTTTTAGTTGTACCATCATCACCTTTTCTTGTGTATAACATAATCTTAAACTTCGCAAAGACCTGACACGCAAGCAAATTCTTTTGCTCCTAATGTATTGTCAGTACTTTCATATTGGAAAAGTTTAGAGAAATCAATTTTACCAATAAACTTAGAGCGTCTTTCATATTCTTCTTTATTAATTGCTTCATATGGAGCTAACTGATAAACATGTTCTGACCTAGGAAGAAAAGAAAGTCCACCAATAAAGTCCCAATTTTCATAAACAAAATTACCAACAGCCAACCATTCTTCTGGTCCTACATAAATAGTAGCAGACGGATTATGTTCAACATAATGCTCTTTAAGCCTCTTCCACTCTTTTATTAATTCTAAGGCAGAAACCTCATCTTTAAAGATTGCTCCCTTGGGCGCTTTAACTGGAAATTCCAAGACAAAAGTAGTTGCAGATTCTGCTGGTTGACCCACTTCTGGTAAACAAGGAACACCTTGGTCTTTAGCCATTTGTAGTAATGGGTCAGTATGAGAAATTCTAACCCTTCTAATAAAATAAGGAGCATACCAAGGATGCATACCAGAACCTACACCTAGAAGCTGTCCAGAATTACCGTGTGGCTTTACACAGGTAATGGCAGTTGATGCATTGATATTAAAACGCTTAGCATATTTTTTATTCGTTTCAATTGAATCTAGTCTCAATGTATTAAGAACTTTATCATCTCTAATAAGAGGATTATCATAATAACCTGTTAGAGATACGCCAAGTAATCTTTCTTTTTCACAATTATCTTTCCATTTTTTTGAAAGATAGCCAAAATTAGTTAAAGTAGATTGATATGTTCCAAGCAGTGTAGCTAATTCCATTTTTTTCTTTAAAGTTTTAACAGTATCATTCGGACGAATAACAATACTGGTTAAATTACAAAACTGCCTAGAGCGTAAATAAATTTCTCCACAAGGATTAAGTCCTATTTGTCTTTCATTTTTAATTGCTGCCCATCTTCGAGCTGGTAATTGTTTTTCTAATCCAGCACGATTAAAAATACCTCTTTCACCTGAACGAGACTTAACTAATGCTGTCCATTCATTTAAAAATTCTTCAGCCGATGGTTTAGAATTATAAACTGCTGAATTATTAGCCATTGAGCGCTGACCCTCATTTAAATAAAATTGGCCTTTCTTTGCATCACGCATCTCTTTATCCTCTAATTCAGAAAGAGATATTAATGCACTACGCCTTACACCACCAGCTACAACAATTAAACCAATCTGACAAACAATATCATGCATGTCTAAATTAGAAAGACGCCTACCTTGTTTAGATAAAATTTTTCTTTTAGAAAATTCCATTAAATCCATAAGAGGCTGTGGACCAGAAGCTCTTCCACCAGCTATTTCTAATCGCGCTCCGGCTGGTCTAATAAATGAATAATCAAATTTTATATCTCTACCACCAAACCAAGCTTTCAAACCCAAAACAAAAGCATCTGCCCAACCCTCCTTGCTATCTTGAACAATATGAATAGATGGTTTTTCTTTTGTTTGTTTTTTTATTTGTGGAAATTTTTGAACATTTTCCCATTCAACAGCAAAACCAAGTCCCGCACCACACATAGAAATATACATAATTTCTCCTAAATCTTGAAAACACGTGGGGGCAACATAGGAACAATTATATGCCCAAACATTAGAATCACGACAAGCCTTACCAGCTGACCAGAGAAGTCGCATTGATGGACAAATATCTTGATTCAAAATAGCCTGTTTAACTTCTTCATACTCTTTCTTAGAAAGCTTATTTCCCAAATTCTCTTTCATATAGTCCACATAACGGTCAATAGTTTCAATCCATGTTTCTCTGCGACCTAATTCTGGGACCCATCGTGAATAAAATTGGTAAAAAATATATTCTGAGTAGGGACTAGAAAAATATTTATTACTTTCTTCCACTGCTTTTTTTACATTATCTGGTATTGGTCCATGGGCTGCTCGAAGCTCTGAACGTCTATTACGGTAGATAATATATTTTTTAGCTGTTTCTGTGAAATTTTTTTTCATTAATTCTTTTTCCACCATGTCCTGAACCATTTCAACAGTTGGTAAAAATTTAGCTCCCTTATGTTTACTAACTAAGTCATCTCTTAAAACAAGTAAGCCTTTAAAAACATTATTAGCTAAAACATGGGACTCACCTTCTTTCCCCTCACCTGTTACTTCAAAAGCTTTTAAAATAGCCCTAGCAATAATTTCTAAATCAAAGGATACAACTTCACCACTTCTTTTTCTAATTGATTTTATTTTTGCTAATTCTTTTTTAAAAATTTTTTCTACTTTTTTCATAATTTTAAGTTGTTTTAGGATTAAGGGTGTTAATGATCATTTCGGTTTTTAATTTCTTTTCTTTAATTAAAAGATTATAAATGGCAGGACTTAAAATAAAAGCAAAGAGAATATTACCAGTCAAGTGTAAAATAGTAAATGGAATTTGTCCAACAAGAGATACAAAAAATGGTTGATGAAAAAGTATTGGACCAATAGTAAGTCCTGTTACTATGTCAAAAAATAAAGTTCCAATGATTGCAAAGTACACAAAATTCCACTTACTTGCTTTATGTTTTTTAAAATAACTTGCAGACCAGAAACCAAGTATACCATAAGCCCCAGCAGTAAAAAATGTTTGTATTCCAAGTGTTCCAGAAAATACATCATAAAGTAAAATACTCAAAACAGCAAAAGAAAAACCTATAAATGCTCCATAAGCTTTACTAAAAGGCATAGTTGTTGCTAATATTGGTTCAATATTCGGTGCACGGAAAGGAATAAAACGCACAAGTAAACACAAAACAAGACCGAGAGTGAATTTAAAATAATTTTTTTTGTATATACTTGTATTTTTCATATCATTAATAAAACATTCGTTTTGAGAAACGCAAATTGTCTAGCGTTAATAATTAAAATAGTTGAAAACTACTTTAATTATTATACATGAGACCAACCCCTCCACTCAAGCTGATAAGTTAGATTTTCAACATTAAACCACAGAAAAAAAACTTATAAATACTAAAAAGAGGGCACCCTAAATACAGCTTATTAATTATGGATATTAAGAGCTTCTAAAAGAAGCCAAAAGATCATTTTAGACTTTGACGAGTCTATTGTTCATGTGTTTAAGTATTGGAGATTATACTTGAATGTGGGCGCACTAGGACTCGAACCTAGGACCACCGAGGTATAAGCTCGGCGCTCTACCAACTGAGCTATACGCCCAAATTCAAACATACCTCCACTTTTTAATACTACAAAATTAAACAGATTTCTGCAAAGAAGTTAATTGGCTTTCTCTGGTACAACAGTCTCTTTTTTCTTAAGAACTATATTATGCATCGTTAAAATCTTTTCGTATTCATCTTGCTCCAATGTCTCAACTTCAATTAATTTTTGCGCAATAGCAACAAAAGCTTTCTTGTGTTCTCTTAATACTTTTCCGGCAGACTTAAGTCCGTCATTTATTATTCTAGATATTTCCGCATCTACTTTTGTAGAAATATTCTCAGAATATTCTTTTTCTACACCTTCAATATGTGGAGCTCTGCCTCCCCCGCCCACTAATGCAACTGGTCCAATAACATCAGACATTCCCCATCTAGTTACCATTGCACGCGCCAAGTTTGTAGCCATCTGTAAATCACTTGATGGTCCAGTAGTAATGTCACCAAAAATTATTTGTTCAGCTACATATCCACCAAGAGACATTGCTATGTCATCTATGAATTCTTTTTTGGATTGAAGCTTTTTTTCTTCAAGAGGTAATTTTAAAGTGTATCCCCCAGCACTACCACGCGCAATAATAGAAACTTTGTGTACTGGATCTGCATGAGGAAGAACAGAGGCAACAATAGCATGTCCTGCTTCATGATAAGCAGTAATTTCTTTTTCTTTTTTAGAAAGTAGATGACTCTTTCTTTCTGGACCAAGCATTATTTTTTCTATTGCACGAATTAAATCAAATTGAAAAACCTTTTTGCGATTCTCACGAGCAGCTAAAATTGCTCCTTCATTCATAAGTGAATATAAATCTGCACCAGAGAAACCTGGAGTACGTTCAGCAATTAATTTAAAATTAACATCTTCTGCTAAAGGTTTTTTTATTGCATGAATTTTTAATATTGCTTCACGGTCTGAACGGTCTGGTAAATCTAAAATTACTTTTCTATCAAAACGTCCTGGGCGAATAAGTGCTGGGTCAAGAACATCTGGCCTGTTAGTCGCAGCCATAACTATAACCTTATCATTTGGCTCAAAACCGTCCATTTCTACTAAAATTTGATTTAGTGTTTGCTCACGCTCATCATTTCCTCCACCAAAACCCCCCCCACGAGTACGTCCAATTGCGTCTATTTCATCCACAAAAATTATTGCAGGAGCTGCTTTTTTCGCCATTTTAAAAAGGTCTCGTACTCGAGATGCTCCCACACCTACGAACATTTCCACAAATTCACTTCCTGATAAATGGAAAAAAGGCACAATTGCTTCTCCTGCAACTGCACGAGCAAGTAGTGTCTTTCCAGTACCTGGAGCACCAGTCAAAATTACTCCTTTCGGAATTCTTGCACCAATATCTAAAAATTTCTTTGGGCTTTTTAAAAAATCTACAATTTCTTTCAATTCTTCCTTGGCTTCTTTGCAACCAGCTACATCTTTAAAAGTTATTTTAGTATTTTTATCATTAGGATCAATAATACGAGCTTTGGATTGACCAAAAGAAAATGCCTGCATACCAGCTCCCTTGACTTGACGTGATAAATACCATAAAAAAAATACAATAAAAGCAATGGGTAAAAGAAAGGGCATAATATTTAAAAGCCAATATCCAAAACCACTTTCACTCTTTACTTCAATCTTTGTATTAGCAAATATTTCTGGTGTCACTCCATAATTAAAAAGTGTTTGAGATAAAGAAGAACCAGCTTCTTTTTTTGCTTTTTTTACTTCATCATTGTTATAGGTAATTGTAAGTTTTTCTCCCTCCACAAGTACTTTCTTTACTTCGCCAATTGATACACTTTTAGCTAAATCAGAAATTGCTACCTCTGGCACAGCCTTTGAATTATCAGAAATTACTAAATAAAGAGCAGAAAGAATCATTAAAATAAAAATTGCTCCAGTAAGATTGCTGAAAAAACTAGAATTCTTTTTCTTTTTATTCCCCTTATTTTTAGGGTTAATATTGAAATCCATGCCTACAGATTAACATAAAAAGACCCTAAAGAAAAGGTGGTTAAAAATGATTTGAAATAATTCTATCTAGGAGTATACTGAAGATATGAGAGTTCACGAATACCACTTTCGAACATTTCTAAAATCAGTGACGTGGTTTGTAATAGGATTTCTTGTTGCCTTTGGAGTACTAATGTTTTTTACGGGAGATTTTAGAATATCCATTATTGACGCAGCTTTGATACAAATTATTAAATTCGTATTCTTTTATGCGCACGAGCGTGTTTGGAACAGATACAACATGTGGCAAGAATTGAGAAAGTAATAATAACTCAAGACCAATATCAATCGTGAAAAGACTTGGCTAGATGCCGAGCCTTTTCATATTGCAATACTCCGCTTTGCGGAGTCCTACAAAAATATAATCAAGCTGGGATTTGTGATACTCCGCTTTGCGGAGTCCTACAAAAATATAATCGCTCCGCTCTTTATTTTTGTGGAGATGACGGGAATTGGTCAGGGATAATTTTCTCGTCGCCACTCAAAAATTTCCACGACCCTGACTCACTTATTTTTTGTACTCAAAAAATTATAGCTCTGTCTTTCAATTCCCGCACGAAAGCAAAGTAGTTTGCTTCCTCGTCTTCACCTAAAAAACAAAAACACCCTTTTGGGGTGTAATGTTTTTACAGGTGGAGACGACGGGAATTGAACCCGCGTGCAGAAGGTTGTTACCAAGAAGTCTACATATATAGCTTGCTTTTTTGTTTTAATTAAAAAGTTCTTAAGCAAGCCAAATATTTTTTAATCGAGTTCTTTTGTTTTGGAAAAAAGTCAGAACAGTCTTTTATCCTATCCCGATAATATTATGCCTAATCTTATATATCGGAAGTCTATAAGATAGACACCAGCTATCACTTACGCGAGAACTGGAACAAGAGCAAAGTTCGGCATACCGAAGTATGGAGAAACTTTTGCCATTGTCTTAGAAGTCAATTTTGCAATTAACATTTAAACAAAGTTTTACGAGATTATGTTTATGCTCGATATGCATCTGGATAAACAAGTCATCTGTCTATGCCTTGCATCCCCATGTTTATTTTCTTATCAACGTTCTTTCTTCTCATCCCTTGGCTGAATATTCCCGTCTAATTTCACGCTCAGTTTCGCGTTTTTTAATAGTTTCGCGTTTGTCATGTTTCTTTTTTCCCTTTACTAAAGCTATAGATAACTTTATTTTTCTATTTTTATTATACACTGAAATAGGCACTATTGTCAAACTCTTGTTTTTTTCACTCCCCACAAGTTTGGTTATTTCTTTTTTAGTAAGTAATAGTTTTTTATTACGAATAGGGTCATAATCTTTCGGTGCATTTTTTACCTGATATGGAGGAATATTTGCATTAATTAAAAATGCCTCACCCCCACGCACAATAACAAAAGCACCATCCAAAGACATTCTTCCAGCTCGGATAGATTTTACCTCTGTGCCCAAAAGTTCAATACCTGTTTCGTATTTTTGAAGAATTTCATAATCAAAACGTATTTTTCGGTTTTCAGCATAATTAGCCATATTTACATACTAACACTCAGGTTAAACAATAAAAAGGAGGTAAAATTAAACCCTTGGGGAATTATTGACTTTAAGCCCCAAATAAGCTATTATCTTGTAGTCAAAGGTATTTTTATATACTCTATATATCAATTGCGTCAAAGAATAAACAACCAAATAAGAGCCAAAGAACTTCGAGTTTTAGATAGTGAAAACACCAATCTTGGTGTTTTAAGCATAAAAGATGCTCTAGAGTTGGCAATAAGTAAGAATTTGGACTTAATTGAAATATCTCCAAAGGGAAATCCACCAATTGCAAAATTAATGGATTATGGCAGATATCAATATGAGGCAAATAAAAAATTGAAAAAATCCAGAGCTAATGCAAAATACACAGAAACTAAATCAATCCAAATTAAAATAGGTACTGGTAATCATGATTTAGCACTTAAGGCAAAAACTGCTTCAAAGTGGTTAAAGGAAGGACATAGAATTAAAGTTGAACTTTTCCTTGTAGGACGCGCAAAATACATGGATCAAAAATTTCTACAAGAACGCCTAGACAGAATATTACATTTAATCACAGAAGAATATAAAATATCCGAACCATATAAAAGAGGACCAAAAGGCTTAGTTATAACAATAGAAAAAGTAAAATAATATGAAAACAAATAAATCATTCTCAAAAAGACTAAAAATTACTAAAACTGGAAAGATAATTGCTCGTAAACCGGGCTTTAATCATTTTAATGCAAAACAATCACGTTCTACTCAACTCGCTGGTAAAAAAGGTAAAAACTTTGTAATTAAAAACAAACCAAAAAGTCATTTAATGCCTTTCAGCTAACTTTCAACTTTATAAACCTTATAATTTTCAACTAAATATATGACAAGAGTAAAAAAGGGAGTACATGCATTAAAAAGAAGAAGAAGTGTATTAAAACAAACAAAAGGAATGCGTCATGGACGTAGTACTAAAGAGCGTCAGGCAAACGAAGCGCTTTTACATGCTGGAAATTATTCTTTTGCCCATAGAAAAGATAAAAAATCACATAATCGTAAACTTTGGAATATTAAAATAAATGCAGGAGCAAGAGAGTTTGGTATATCTTATTCAAAATTAATCAATAAACTCAAAAAGAAGAATATTAAACTTGATCGAAAAATATTATCTGACTTTGCAGAAAATCATCCAAAAACCTTTACTAATATACTAGAAACATTAAATAGTACTCCAAGTAAAATCCCTGAATAAGGGATTTTATTGAATAGGGTCAGGAGGAGAAGAACTTGTAACCTTTAGCTCAGATACTTTATTCTTTCGTACTAAAGCTATAATATCTTCTACGAGCTTTTTAGGATTAGCCCCCATTAGAATTTTGGCATTTGGACGATGAGCCTTTTTTATAATATCTTTTAATTGTTCATCCATGCTCCATGGTCCTTCAAAAATACCAATATACTTACCATCTTCAAAAGCAACAGTAAATTCATGAATAGTGCCAATACGCCCACAACCACAAATAACTACATCAGAAGAACGTGTAAGCAATAAATCTCTTCCAGGATAACCAAAACCTGTATAAATAATTAAATCCATATAATCAAGAGGGAGTTTATATACTTCTACATGTTCTTTTTCAGAAGACGCTGGAGAAAATCCAATAGAAATACCTCCAGCCTCTTTTGCACCCATTGCTGCCCAAAGAGGAAAACCAGTTGTTGCTCCAGTTATTAAAACTGCTCCCTGACGCGCTATTTCACGCCCAAGCTCTTTAGCCTTATCAAGTGCACCTATACCACAGTGCCCAGTTTCAGCTGCTCCAGAAACACAAATTTTTATTTGATTATGTCCGTGCTTAATAAAACTATTTGTTAAATTATTCATGATTGTTATTATACCTAAAAGAAAGATTTTATCAAAATCTTTCTTTTCATTTTTATATAAATATTTAACAATTAAATGTTACACTCTCCCCTTGCTCTGGAGCAGAGGCATCAATTGCTAAGTTGTCTCTTAATTTTTGTACCAAAAACAATGATGACTTTGGCTCACCCATAACCACAAAAACCTTTTTTACACTATCTTGCATATCAGAAACAAAATTTAACAAAGCATCAGAATCTTTATGTCCAGAATATCCAAAAATAGTCACAAGATGTGAACGAACAGTCACATACTCTCCTGCAATACGCACTGTCTTAACTCCTTCTTGAATAAGTCTACCTGGAGACCCTACTGACTGATAACCAATTAAAAGTAGGGTATTATTTGGGTCTGGTAAATATTTCTTTTCGTGATGCACTATGCGCCCACCAGAAGACATGCCTGAACCAGCAATAATAACTTTTGGATTAGGTACAGTATTAATTTTTCTTGATTCTTCAGAGTGAAGAGTAGAATGAAGTCCAGGAAAATCAAATAAATAATCATCTTCCGACAAGACCTTCTGTACTTTCGCATTTAAATAGTTTTTATATTGCTTAAAAATTTCTGTTAATCTAATAGCGAGTGGAGAGTCTAAAAAAATAGGCATTCTGGGAATACGATGATTTTCCACCAAGTCGTTTAATTCAAATAAAAGCTCTTGTGAACGTTCTAAAGAAAAAGTCGGGATAAGAAGAATACCTTTTCTTTTATAATTATCTTCAATCGTCTTTTCTAAAAATTTTCGACGGTCCTTTTTAGATTCATGATTTCTATCTCCATAAACACTTTCCATTATAAGATAGTCTACATCAGTAATTTTTTCTGTATCTGGAATAAGTGGAGAAGGACTATTGCCTAAATCTCCAGTAAAAAGAATTTTCTTGCCATTATATACAAAAAGAACCATCGCAGAACCTAAAATGTGTCCAGCATTTAAAAAAGAAACTTTTAAGTTTTCAGTTATTTTTAATGTTTGCTTATATTCAATACCCTCCCATAAAGCAATAGAGTGTCTTATGTTTTCCGGAGAATAAATTTTAGTTAAATCAAAATTTTTATTCTTTTTTAAAATACCAGCTGTGTCGTTAAGCATTGGAGTGGCAAGAGATTTTGTGGGTTTAGTAGAATAAATTTTTCCTTGAAAACCCTCAGCAATTAACTTCGGAATTCGACCCAAGTGGTCAATATGTGCATGAGTTACAAAAAGAAGGTCAATTTCTTTTGGATTGTATTTAAATACATCCCAATTAATTTCATCAGCCAATCTTATTCCCTGAGTAAGTCCGCAATCAACTAAAATTTTCTTACCATCTATCTCTAAAAGAAAATTGGCTCCAGTTACGGTGCCTGCTCCTCCATGAAATGTAATTTTTACTTTATTATCCATCCGGTTTGTGAGAAATGGCATTATTCATTAGCCATTTCAGTTTTAATTAAATAATAATTTCTTTATTTATATACACTACTAATTTTAATTTTACCGTGCAAATTATGACAATGCCATTTTCTACTACGGAATCCATTATTCTGATTGTACCCTATTTTCTGATGACAGCATAATTATTTTAAAAAAATAAAAAACCGAAACAATTGAACCTAGTAAATCAAAAAATATATCAGACATAATATCCCTAAAGTCAAAAGAGGTAGCAGAAACAATATTTAAGAAAAATTCATAAGCTTCCCATAAAACTCCAATAATTAATGTTGCTAAAAAAACTTTAAAAAATAAAATTAAAATGGATGTCTTGGGGTTTTTTGTAGAAAAAACATAAATAAAAAATAATCCAACCCAAAATCCACCAAAAAAATGCATAATCATATCTAAATACCAGACCGATGAATACCAATAGAACTGCAAAGCTAAGGAATTCACTAAAAAAATAAAAAACATCAGAAATACTAGATGTTTTAAAAGACTTTTCCTATCCATGACAATATTTTATCACAAATAAGCATTATTTGTAAGAAAAAATCCGCCAAGGTAAATAGTGAGCGGAATTCTTCTTAGGACTATTTTCAATGTATTACCATAGCTTAAAGCTAGGTGGGTGCTAGACACTTATAGCCAAAGCTATAAACGATCGAAGCTCCCATAAATTAGTGTTCTAGGTAATAATTGAAAATAACCCTACTTAAAGTATAATCTCTTCAAAAAAATTTGCAATATAGACAAAATATTTTTTTGTTTTAGAATTATTTTATATTAAAAAACATAAAAAAATATTAAAAGACATTTTTATTAAAATTTAAAGCCCCAGAGCCTGAACTAGTTGTTTTATAAGTCCAATTACTACAGGAGGAGCAAGCAAACTATAAGAATCAATACCCTCGTCATCTTTAATAATCCACGGTTCTTCGTTAATTGTTACTTTATTTGTCTTTTTTTTATATTTAAATACATATTTAGGAGTTACTTCATAATCATCCACAATATTATCTTCTATACTATTAACAGGTATAGCGTTACGCAATAATACCTTCGGAATACCATGAAGCAACATCACTTTCTTAATTAATTTATCGTCTAGTTCTAAGCGCTCACGAACACTCTCAATACCAGCATCGTCTCCTTCTTTACCAACCATTCTAGCTCCTTCGCATTCTAAATTATCACACTTTAAGAAAAAAGCCTTTGATGCCTCGTCATATCCTACCTCCTTGGTAGGAAAAGTTGTAAGGTTCCTAGGCGCCTGACATTTGGGACAAACAACACGATTACGCATACGCTCATCAATAACTGATTCTGGTATATTAATAGCAATAAATATATCTGGGTCAGATCGATAATCTATAAGATCTCTAAAATACAACGAATATTGCACTTGATCTAAATTACGAGGAAAACCATCTACAAAAATAACTCTACGATCAAGTTTAGAAATTTCTCTTTTTATTAAAGTAAGAATAAATTCGGTCGGTAATAGAACTTTTTGGTTCTTACCAATTAAAGCATCAATCGCATCGTCAATAGAAATATAGCCACGATAGTGCTGTTTTAAATATTTAACAACCTTTTCTCGTTCTTTTGGATCTTCTATAATTTTATGTGTTTCACGAACTAAATCTCCAACAGAAATATGACTTATCTTGTCAGCTCCAAATATCTCGGCCATTAATTTTGTATAAGTTCCTTTACCTGAGTTTTTCTTACCCAAAAGGTAAGCAATAAAGGTATTATTTTCAAAATATTTTTTGAGTTTTTTTATTTCTTCACCTACTTTTGCTTCGAAATATTCCTTTCGTTCTATGGGATCATTAAGATCAAATCTTTTTTCAAGACTTAATATTTTAGTTTTAATAATTGGAAAATCGGTTAATGGTCCTTTCATAATAATGCTTAAATAAAAAAATAGCTTTCGCTATATATAATAATATGTCTATTCTAGCACTAGTTAATAGAAAAAACAATTATAAAATTTGTTTTATAATCCAAATTATTCCATTAATTTATATCTTTTCATAATTTCAGCTTCTACTTCTTCTCTATCTTTGCCATATTTTACATAAGAGAGCTCTTTTAAATTATCAACAATATTCTGATTCCCTTTTTCAGGTGCTAGTGTTTTTAAATTAAAAGGCTTAGTTGGTTGACCATTAACAAGTATGCTCATATAAGCATTGTAATTATCAAGCTTCGTAATATCTGCAGCCGTAAATTGGGGTTTAAATTTCTGCTCTAGAACATTAGCGTCTTCAGCACCAACACGAAATACTGCCATTGAACCCACATTTCCAAAAACTGCATTTTTAATATTTTCTTCAAGCTGGGTAATATATTGATGAGCTATGTTTAATGATAATCTATATTTCCTTGCTTCAGATAAAATAGAAGAAATAGAATCAGTAGTAACATTTTGAAATTCATCAATATATAAATAAAAATCATTCATGGGCTTACCAAACATATCTACTCGCGAAAGTGCAGCCATTTGAATTTTACCAACAAGCACTAATCCAATTAAGTTCGCATTAATATCACCAAGTCTTCCCTTAGAAAGATTAACTAAAAGAATTTTCTTTTCATCCATTATTTTTCTAAAATTAAAAACAGAATTTTGCTGAAGTACAACGGGACGCATAATATCATTTGAAATAAAATTATCAAATTTTGAAGAAATATAGGGTACGAAATTTGCTAAAGATTGATCCCCTGTTGTTTGTTCAGCTGAAATCCAAAATTGCTTAATAATAGAATTTTTACACTTGGCAAGTTTCATATCTCTGAATTTTTTATCTGCCAAAACTCTAGTAATTTCAAGCAAAGTAGAACCAGACTCTGGGTCTTCCATTACTAAAAATGCACTATTTCTAAAATACTGTTCAAACATTGCTCCTCCACCTACTTTCATATCAAAAAGTTTATTAAAAATTCCCATCATTTCATTTACAACAAAAGTTTTTTGCTCTGGATATTTTGGGTCATATTCAAGCATATTAAGTCCCATTGGACGTGCTGTATAGGCTGGATCAAAATAAATTACATCATCAATACGTTCTTTTGGTATTCGCGAAAGAATAGTCTGAATATCTGTACCATGCGGGTCAATATAACAACAACCATCACCATTTTTTATATCTTGAGTAATCATATTTAACATTATATTTGTTTTACCTGTACCAGTTTGACCAATAGTATAAAAATGTCTCATTCTATCTTCACGTGCCATTCGTATTTCTGTATCTTTTCCCCTATAGCTATTTACTCCAAGAAGTACCCCCTTACTTTCTGTCATCTCAAGGGGGGCTGGAGCAATACCAGACTTAGCCTCTTTAAGTTGTGGCTGACTACTCAATCCAACAGGAAAATGAAAGACCGAAGAAAGTTCTTTCAAATTTAATGGTAAAACTTTATTATTTAAAAAGGTTCTATATGAAAAATCATGAAAAAGTTTTCTCAACCCATTTCCTTCTGCCTGCTCAAAAATAAAAGAATTACTAGCTGCTTCGTTAAACTGATTAAAGGAAGATTCAATTTCTTTTAAAATCGCTTGAGCACGTTCTTTTGTCTCACCAGAAGCAATTACTCGTATATTGGCTTTCATAATCGTGCTTGTAATCTTATTACCTATCTTTTCAACTGCACCCTCATCTACTGCACGTCTTCCTTTCATATATTTTTCCTTATTTTCTTCTTTATTTTTTTTCGCACCAAAAGCAAGCTCTTTACCTGCTTTTAGAAAAGCTTTATTAAATTTATAAAAATTATCAGCTGCATGCTTTACTGAAATTCCATCTTTAATATCATCTAAAATCATATGAAATTCATTTATAAATTTATCTCCAGCTGGTGCAACAACTAATTGAATAGCTGCCCCTTCACCGGTAGTTTTTAGTTTTGAAAATACATTCAAAATAGTATTCATTGGGTCATGGTCTATATTGTCATAGGTTTTAATGGGCATTACTCCTCGCTCCGATAAATGAGCATAAGCTCCTACTGAACCCCCTTTTTCGTTAAAAATATTATAATCATCAGTTATTTGATGAATTTTTGCATTATGATAAAAAGCTAAAACTTGTTTTTCAAAGAGCGAAATGTGTTTGTTTGGTATTGCTGCATATATAATTACGTGGTCAGTGTCTACACTAAGCGCAACCTCTAGGGTAAAATAATTTTCTTTTTTATTATTTTTACCCTCAGCAATAGATTGCATACCAGCATAAAATTGCTCCATTGCACCAATAAATTCTTTAAATCCTTTTTGCTTTTCTATTTCATCATCACCAGAAGGAAGCGTAATTTCAAATAAGGTCATATTAAGAGATTTATAAATTGGAGTACCTTCTTTAAAACTAGAAAGACCTGGTTTTGTCTTTAAATATTGAATTAAAATTCTATGAAAATCATCATCAATATGGGGATTATTCATTGCTTCTACAATAGAAAAAGTGTTTTTAATGCCCTTGGTTAATACGAACCCTAAGAGCTCTTCCATTATATTGTCATGCATTTCGGGTTTAAGTTTGAGGATAATACCCGTTTCTTCTTTTCTTTTTATAATATTATCTTTATGAACAGCTTCTTTTTTAGGAACTTCTTTATATTCTTTTATAACATCTACAATTGCATTTTCTTCTGCATTTTCAAAATTTCCCTTTATCATTAATTCTTTTTCTTTTTTTGCAACATGGGCACGCAAATAACCAAGCTCCTCCTCAGGAGACTTAAATTTAGGTATTTCATTAAACAATTGTCCTTTCATCCCTATAATTATATAACAAAGTAAAAAATTTTGCCTATTTTTTACTTTGTTAAAATTTCTGATTCACCTTCAGTAATTAAAATTGTATGTTCAAAGTGTGCACTCTTTTTACCATCTGCTGTTCGTATAGTATACCCATCATCATCTAGAATTACATGCTTAGTTCCATTATTAAGCATGGGCTCAAGAGCAACAACCATACCTGGGATAAGTTTTACTCCCTTACCCCTTTTTCCAAAATTCGGAATATATGGGTCTTCGTGTATAGTCCTACCTACACCATGACCAGAAAGAACTTCCACTATGCCATACTGACCATCTTTTTGAGAGCGCACAAAGCTCTCTATTGCATTACCAATGTCTCCAACGGTATTTCCCCCATTAGCGGCATTAATGCCTACTTCAAGAGCTTTCTCTGTGGTTTCTATAAGCCTTCTAGAGGCAGGACTTATCTTCCCAACAGGTATTGTAATTGCCATATCGGTAAAAAGCCCTTTATGTTGTAGCCCAAGGTCAATACACACAATATCTCCTTCTTTTAAAATTTTTTCTTTCTTGGGAATACCGTGAACAACTTCATCATTTACTGAAACACAAAGACTTGCTGGAAATGGATTATCTGCCCCCTCTGGATGATAATTTAAAAAAGCTGGAGTATCACCCATGTCACTAATTAATTTATATGCATAATCGTCTAAATCTTTAGTAGAAATACCAGACTTAATTTTCTTTTTTATATTATGTAATATCGTTGCTAGACATTTTCCTCCTTCGCGAAGTATTTCTATTTCTTTCGGATTTTTTATTATAATCATTTTATTTTAGTACCAATAAAATCTTTTCCATTTAAATAATTTTCTAAATTAGACATATTTTTTCCATTTAATATTACAACTTCCATTTTTCCTTCTTCAGCCATCTTGGATGCAATGGGGTCAAATGGTGTACTTAATCCTGGATTCCATTCTTGTGGAATAAGAGCTCGATAATCTTTCCAGGAAATATTTTCAATTTTTTTAGCATCAGAATATTTATTTGGGTCTTTATCGTATGCATAATCTATATTTGATAAATTAATTATTTTTTTTGCACCAAGCATTTTTGCCCCCATTACTGCATCTATGTCTGAACTGGCCCCAGGGTGATAAGCAGAACCTATAATAATTGGTTTTGAAAAATTAGTAGGGATTGATAAATCGGCAATAACTTTATCATGAGCATATTCTCCAAATATGACTCTTAATAATTCAGCATTTAATTTAAGTGAAGCTATTCCTATCCAATCTAAATCCTCAGAAGATGGATTAGAGAGCTCTTTGGCAATATCTTGATATTTTCTACAAATTTTTCCACCACCAGTAGTAATAACAAATCTTTTTTCTTGTGCTATATGTGAAAGTATTATTTTTTTAAAATCTTTCAAAAAATTAATATCAATCTCCTCTGGAATTATAAGTGAACCACCTAGTGAAATTACAATTGTTTCTTCCATCCCGCTTAGAAGCAGATCGCGATTAACTCGCGTGTCTGACATTTTATGTTATTAATTTTTCTAATATTCATTTTTATATTTTTGTATGTTAAATTGCGATCGCGGCTTCTAACGGGATCCATGTTAAAATCCTAGGGCTTTAATAATATCTTGGTGAACATTTTCTATTGTCTGTTCTCCATTGATAGTATGTATTTTATAATTTTCTTTATCTTTAAAATAATTCATCGCTGGAATTACATTATTTACATATTCATCAAATCTTTTCTTTATGCCCTCCTTTGTGTCATCAGACCTACCACGAAGCGTGTTGCGCTTTATTGCCTCCTCTTGGGAAAGTTCAATATAAATAATTTTTATATTCTCTCTTTTATAAAACTTCATCATTTCCTCAAATGTTTGTGCTTGTACTGTTGTGCGAGGATATCCATCAGCAAATAGGTGTTTTTCAGATGATAAAGATGATGTTAAAATATTTGTAAAAATAGCATCGGTTAAAAAATCTGGTTGAAGTTCCCCTCGTGTTAATGAAGCTTTTATAAGATTACCAGTATAATTTTCACTTTTAATCAATTTGCGATATTCTTCTCCTGAACACGCATAAACAGATTCTCCTTGAGAATGATTTTTTAAAAAATCCACCAAAAGCTTAGCTTGAGTCCCCTTACCAGAGCCAACTTGTCCAAAAAATACAAAAGTTTGAATTTGCATATATAAACAATACAAAATTTAGCTTGAATAATCAACCCTGTAGTAGATTTTGGCGATATTTTTCAACGCGCTTCGCGTGTCGCCAAAATTCACTACGGGGTCAAGGGTTTTATTTTCACTAAAAATATGCTCTAATGACATTATGAAAAAACTTGGATTTAATATAATACTTCTGGGAATGATAGCTTCCGGTAAAGAAACTCAAGCAAATGTTTTAAAAAAGAAATATGCATTAAAACTTGTAGAATCTGGAGTATTCTCACGTAAACTTTTAAAAGAAAAAAGTAAAGATGGTGATAAGGCTAGGTTAACAACAGGAAAAGGTAAGCCCTTACCTACTATTTTATTACAAAATTTTTTAATCAAAGAAATAAATAATAAACCAAAAAATAAAGATTTACTTTTTTTAGGTACTCCCAGATTAAAACCAGAAGCCCAATTAGTAAAAAAAACTCTCAATACACGCAAGGAAAAATTTTTAGTTCTATATATTACTCTACCAGATAAAGAAGTATATAAGCGTTCTTTAGAACGTAGAAAGGGAAATATGAAAGCAATTTATAAAATATTTGATACAAAAAAACTTATTAGTATACGAATAAAATGGCACAAAGACCAAGTTGGTAAAACTATAAAATATTTTAAAAGCTTAAAAAAATTAAAAACAATTAACGGAAATCAGTCTATACCTAAAGTAACAAAAGATATTCTAAAAGCTATTAAAGAATACG
>SDBT01005976.1_pt1 | contig 20346 bp, 16 predicted proteins | sample 2277101 | NCBI WGS metagenome assembly SDBT01 (sample SAMN10404973, study PRJNA504765) | marine sediment metagenome | isolation source: marine sediment core GS10_PC15, 103 cmbsf | place: Arctic Ocean: Southern Knipovich Ridge | collected 2010 | reverse complement strand
CCATTTCTGCAAACGAGGGTATCGGCCTATTATGACCGGGTAGCCGAAAACGAGAGCCACTTACTCCGGGGCCGACTGCCGGAACGGAACGCCCTCCTGCTGGTATCCAACGACTACCTGGGCATGGGGAACCACCCCGTGGTAATCGAGGCTAAAGTGCGGGCCCTTCAAACCGAGGGACACGGCCTGCTGCGGTCGGATGTATTCCGGCACGGGCCCGGTCCGCTGAGAGAGTTTGAGCGGGAACTGGCCCGCCATCTACAGTCGGAGGATACCGTGTTGTGCCAATCGGGATGGGCGGCCAATGTGGGTCTGATCCAATCCATTGCCGATGCCGCGACGCCGGTGTACCTCGACATGCACGCCCATGCCTCCTTTTGGGAGGGCATTAAATCGGCCGGCGCCTGCGGCCGGCCATTCCGCCATAACAACCCCGCCGCACTGGAGAAGATGCACCGCCGCTACGGTACGGGGATTGTAATTGTGGAAACAGTCTATAGCACCAGTGGCACGGTGTGTCCTTTAAGCGATATGGTGGCTGTGGCCGAGCGGTTCGGCTCGGTGATAGTGGTAGACGAGTCGCACTCTCTGGGTGTATTCGGCCGTGAAGGTGCCGGGATCACGGTGGCGGAAGGGCTGGCCACCCAGGTCCATTTCCGCACGGCCAGTCTTTCGAAGGCTTTTGCCGCCCGGGGCGGAATGGTAGCCGGTTCGGCCCGGAACATTGAATTTTTCCGCTACGAATCATTCCCGGCTATTTTCAGTTCCGGCGTGTTGTCCTTTGAGGCGGTCGGCTTCAATGCCACGTTGAAATTGATCCGGGGCAGTCAGCGGTTACGGGAAAGGCTGCATAAAAATGCCGACTATCTGCGATGCCACCTGGCGGCGCTGGACTACAATATCGGTGAAAGCCGGTCCCAGATCATTCCTATTGTAGCCGGTAACGAGGCCCGTACCCTGGTATTGCGCGAGGCCCTGGAGACCCGGGGCATTTTCGGGTCGGTGTTCTGTTGGCCCGCCACGCCCAGAAACGGGACCCTGATCCGCTTTTCGGTGAACAGCTCCCTGACGCAGCCGGAATTGGAACGGATTGTGGCGGTATGTACGGAGATCAGAGATGAAGCCGGGCAGGAGGAAGGACCACCGCCGGTAATCCCGGACCGGCCGGAACTGATATTACCGCCGGTAATCTCGCCGCCGCGGCCGGCTATTGTCGGTTTAGCTCACCGATAATTTTCACGATCAAGGACTCCACGCTGTCCTCGTCATATTCGCCGGGGTGGTTGGCGGTGTTCAGGATAATCCATTGGCCGTCGGCCCGGTTTACCTGGTAGTTCAGGTCCTTCAGCATTTCGATGGCATAGCTGTTGATGATCCGTGCCGGGAATGCACTGGCATCAATAATGACAGTCCAGCTGGTGTTGGGGCCGAATCCCTGCATGTCGTAATAATAGGGCACGCCGTCATACGAATTGGCTTCCATGCGATCGAGTGTACTGGGCCGCTGGCCACGCTGGCTCTCGATCAACGTCCTGGATTTTTCGGCATAACTACCGGCCAGCTCCCGCGGTAGGGCATACACCCGCCGAACGTCTTCGAAGTCGCGTACTTTTACCCGCAGCCGAGGCAGGTCAAGCAGAATCAACGCGTCCGGATCGAGTAACCCGCGCCCGTATTCAACCACCTCTTCTGACAGGATGATTGCGTTGATTCCCACCATTTTCCGGATGCGGGGAATCTTGGTGAGTTCCTCCATCCGGGCCGTTTTATTTACGTTGAGCCCGATGATAGTGGGATCGATGAGTGTGTCACTGGCCAGATTGCCGTAAATGGCGCTGCCCGCATGCACAGCAATACCGAAATTGAGGGGTGCGTGCCCATGCGACTCAAGCTGCCGGTTAATACCCTCCACCGAATTGACGAAGAAAATAGCCAAGGAAAGAATATTCGCCACAGCGTTTTCGCGCCCGGTCTCGTCGTCGCTGTACATGAAGATGGCATCCCCCACCGGCTTGATAACCGCCAGATCCTGCCCGATGGTGGTGATTTCGGTAAAACACTGGGTGATCTGCTGGGCCACCATCACCTCCGATTCGTGGCCGAACATCTTGGTGAAGTTGCGGATGTCCGCCTCCATGATGGCACAGAAGCGCTCCTCCTGTTTGGTGATCAGCTTGATGGCGGTGTCTAAGTCGAACTTGCGCTGGAACTTGCGCAACTTGGCCACAATGGTGTTACTTAAAAAATGGCTCAGCAGCAGGTTCTGCTCCTGCATCATCCGGGAGTTTTCATTAGTTATTTTCCGCAACCGCTTTTCAAAGCTGGCCTGCATTTTCCGGTAACGTTGCAGCTTGTGGTTGAAGATGCTTCCGAATACCAGCGGGAAGAGGAAAATTACCAGGTACTGCAGGAAGTCGGTATGATTGAAGCCGCCGGCCGTCGAGAAGCTGAAGCCGAGAAGGAAGAACCCCCAGCCGGCGAAAAACACCAGGGCGGTGCGCCATTCCACCAGGAGAGTGAGGAGGAAGGCAGCGCCAAGCGTGGAGAAGATCCAGACCTGGGAGAACTCATTCCTGATTAAAAAATAGGTAAAGAAGAAGGGAATGTTGTAAATCACGGCGATATGAAAACCCAGCGGCAGGAAGCGGATTAGCCGTGGGGGCCAATAATGAGAGACGAACGGCAGACACAGCAGGCTACCCAGCAGCCGCAACGGGAGGTTTTCATACGGTTGGGGAAACAGGTTCCACCAGACGACATAGAAAATGGGATGCCCAAACAGGCCCAGCCAGGCGGCGCTGGCCATAAAGGGGCTGGCGTTTTCCACACTCCGGACTAAAGTGCGGTCCAGCCAATTACTCCACCGTCGGCCGGCATTTGCGCTGTCGACTGTCATGACCCTGGAGACAGCGTCGCTGTCCGGGTGGTCCGGCACACGACCGGGGCGACATCTGAAGGGCCGGGCATCTGTTTCATCGGTTAATCCTGACCGGGATGTGTGAGGTTGAAGTTAGAGCAATTTATGTCTCGAGAATAGCCCTAAGCGGGTGGCGGCCTGTGACCTGACAAGGAAACATCCGATATTTGGATAGCGCGGCCGTATTATTTAATTTTCGACTGCCGGCCAGGCGCTGGCGCCGGCATACTTTTTCAAGCTGAACACCGAATGAGCGACAATCCAACAGCCGTTAAAATCGCTAAACTGATAGCAGCCTGCGCACTCTGCATTGGGACGATTTACCTGATCGTCACAATTATCCAGCGGATTATTGCGGGCTGATTGATCACCCAAACAAAAGGAGTCGGACCTATGGTAAAGAACATGAACACTGTCGATCGCGCCCTGAGGATCGTCCTGGCGGTCATCCTCGGCTATCTGATCATCAACGGCACTTTAATTGGAGTCTGGGCCTGGGTGCTCGGTATCCTGGCCGTCATTTTCCTGCTGACCAGCATCGTGGGCTACTGCCCATCGTATAAGTTTATCGGGGTTTCCACCCTGGGTGAGAAAGCGGCGCCACCCCCGGAATCCTGATGGCCTGAGCTGCGGCCATATATCACCCCGACCGGTATACAGCTCTCCCAATAAAGGTTGTGCGGAGGTGATATTCGTTTCCCTTTCGAATTGCCGGGCGAGGTCCCGCTGTCTAAATTCCCGCGCTGTGACGAACATACCGGATGAAAAAGTAATCGGCTACGACCGGCAACGGGTGCGCTTCGCCTTTTTGGCCACGATCGGCTCGCTGCTGTTTGTGCTGCTGGTGGGCATCGTGGCTGCTGTCCTGTTTCAGAGCTTGAGGCCTACGCCCATTGTAGATACCGATCTGCCCAGATGGGTCATACTGATCGGGGAAGCGCTGATAATAGTGCCACTGGTATTCATTCTACGGCGCAGCCGTATGCCGCTACGGGAGTCCTTAAGGCTACGGGAAGTAGCCGGCCCGACCGTGCGGGCGGCGCTGTTGATCGGGCTGGGTGTTTCGGTGCTGATCGATGAGCTTGACCGGTTGATCGCCCTGGTTTTCCCTTTGCCAGCGTCAGTAATGGGCGCAATGGATCTACTGGTCTTCTCCAGTATGGGGGATGCCCTGCTGGTGATTGGCGGAGCGGTGGTGCTGGCGCCGGTGGTGGAGGAGGCGGTATTTCGGGGTTTTTTTCAGGGGCAGTTGGAGCTGGGATACCGGGATGCTACCAAGGCGGTACTGTTTTCGTCGCTATTGTTCACGTTGGTGCATTTTAATCCGTGGTGGGGAGTGCAGATTTATATTTTCGGTATGGTGCTGGGGTACCTGGCCTGGCGGACGGGGAGCATTTGGCCTTCCATATGCGTGCATGGCGTCAACAACGGGCTGGCTTTGATGGTCGCCAATGTCGATACCGGCTCCCAGGAATGGTACCTCACCGGGGAGCATGTTGCTCCCGGCTGGCTGCTGCTGGCAGCCTTGCTATCGTATGGAGGGTTCCGATTGCTGCTGCTGGAGAATCCGGCGCCGGCGACGCCAACGAACGAGGGAGGGTCGGAGGAGTGATTAAGGTTGAAAGCGTCCTGGAATTAATCGGTAGGACACCGGTGGTGCGCATTAATAAACTGGCCGACCCGGAAGGGGCCGAGCTATGGGCCAAGGTGGAGTACCTCAACCCCGGCGGCAGTGTCAAAGACCGGATCGCTGTGCGCATTCTGGATGATTACGAAAGAGAGGGCCTGCTGAAACCGGGTGGGACCGTGGTAGAGGCCACCAGCGGCAATATGGGCGTGGGGCTGGCCATGACGTGCGCCGTCAGGGGCTACAAGGCCATCCTGGTCATGTTCGATAAGGCGAGCATTGAAAAGCGGCGCTTGGCGCAAGCCATGGGCGCCGAGGTGGTTATCTGTCCCGCCGACGTCCCCGCCGACGATCCCCGCTCGTATTACTCGGTGGCCAGACGCATTGCCGAGGAGACGCCGGGCGCCGTCCTGTGCAACCAGTACCATAATCTTTCCAACGCCCAGGCCCACTACGATATCACCGGGCCGGAGATCTGGGAACAGATGGAGGGGCGGATTGACGCTTTCGTGGCCTCAATGGGCACCGGTGGGACCATCACCGGGGTAGCACGCTATCTCAAGGAAAAGGATCCCAACATCAAGGTCTGGGCCGCCGACCCCTGCGGCAGTATCCTGAAAACCTACAAGGAGACCGGCGAGATCACACCGGGACAGTTTTACCTTGTCGAAGGTATCGGTGATGATATGGTCCCCGGGAACCTGGACATTGACCTGGTGGATGAGATTGTCAACGTCAACGATAAGCAATCCTTCCACATGGCCCGGCAGCTGGCGCTTCAAGAGGGGATACTTGGCGGGGGCTCTTCGGGAACCAACATGAAGGTGGCGGTGGATGTGGCCGCCGCGATGCGTCCCGATCAGGTGGTGGTGACTATAGTGCCCGATACCGGCGAACGCTACCTGTCCAAACTATATTCCGATGAATGGATGCAGGTGCAGGGCATGCTCACGCGCGAGCGGGCCTCACTGGAACTACTGCGGCAACTGAAAAATCAGGAACTGCCGGCAATTGTGAGCGTAAAGGGTGATCAGCAAGTCCGGCAAGCCCTGGAACAAATGGTCACCCACAATGTCTCTCAGCTGCCGGTTTTTGATGGGGAGCAGAACGTCGGCAGTGTGCGGGAGAGCAATTTGTTGGCGAAGGTCCTGGCCGATAATGCCCAAATGGAGCAGCCGGTGAAAAAGGTAATGGAAGCGCCGTTCCCCACCTTAGAGGAGAGCGCCAGCGTGGCCCAATCCATCCCGCTACTACTCAAACATCAAGGGGTGGTGCTCATGCGCGCTGACCGCCCGGTAGGGTTCATCACCCGTCACGATGTGATCAATTTCTCGGATGGCCGATGAGGAAGGAATTTATAGGCACTGAAGGCATCGTGCTGTTGGATACGGTCCGGCGGCTGTACCGGCGCAAGGCCTGGTCTGCCCTGGGCCGGGTGCTCAAGAAGATCCACCCCGCGGAACTGTCCTGGATTTTCCGGCATCTGACTGCCAGGGAGCGCCAGGTTATCTTCGGGATGCTCAAGGAGCCGGAGCAGATCGGCGAATTTCTCAGCGAGCTGGACGAGAGTATCCGGCTGGAACTGGTATCGTCCCTCTCGCCGGAGGGCATCAGCGAGATGATTGCCAGCATGTCGTCCGACGATGTGGCGGACCTGCTGGACACTCTGGACGAACGGTTGCGTCAGAAGGTCCTGGCCCTGATGAACAAGGAGGACGCCGCCGAGGTCGAGGATTTGCTCCAGTACGAAACGGACACGGCCGGTGGGATCATGTCGCCGGATTTCCTGGCTATGAATGAAAGCCTGAAGGTCAGCGAGGCTATCACACAGGTCCAGAAGTTGAGCGAAGAAGCTGAAATGGCTTTCTATATTTATGTTGTGGACGGGGCCGGCAAGCTCCAGGGAGTTCTTTCGCTGCGTCAATTGCTCATGAATTCCAGTACCAAGCAGCTGGCCGGCATTATGGAGACGGATGTGGTGGCGGTCTCTCCCGAAACCGACCAGGAGGAGGTGGCCCATATTGTTTCCCGGTACAATATTATGGCTGTGCCGGTGGTGGATCACGACGGGGTGATCCTGGGTATCGTGACGGTGGATGATATACTGGATGTGATCCGGGAGGAGGCCACCGAAGACTTTCTCCGGATGGTGGGCGCCGGCAAGGACCGAGAGATCCTGCTCAAGCCGGTGATGCAAAATGTGTGGACCCGTCTCCCCTGGCTGGCGGCCAGTTGGCTGGGCGGTATCCTGGCCATGCTGGTGATCAGCAGCTTCGAGGAGGAGCTTTCCAAGGTGCTGATTCTGGCCGGATTTATTCCGGTTATTATCGGTATGGGGGGCAACATCGGTACTCAAAGCAGTACTATCACCATCCGGGGGCTGGCTACCGGACGAATCAACATCGAGCACGCCTGGAATTTTATCGGCAAACAGTTGCGGGTGGGTCTGATCCTGGGTTTGATTTTCGGTGTAATGCTGGGGCTGCTGGGTTGGGCCTACGGCGAACCTCGCCTGGGCACCGTGGTGGCCTTGGCCATCGGCGCCACCATGTTCATCTCAGCCCTGCTGGGGACTCTGGTACCGGTGGTCCTGCGGCGGTTGGATGTGGACCCGGCCGTGGCCACCGGCCCATTTGTCACCACTACCACGGATGTATTAGGGGTGCTGATCTATTTTCTCCTGGCCAAAAGCCTTTTGGCGCTATAGTCAACGTAGCCGGGTAAACATGGAACGGGGACTTACCAGGGCGTCCTGGTTACTGTTGGCGGTGGTCGTATATGGGCCGCTGGTGGCTGGGGCCCAAACCCGCACCTATACGGTGAGCTGGCTGGGGTTGCCGGTGGTAGACGTGACCATAACGCAAAGCCTGGAGGACAGCTTGCGAAATAGTCATTATCAGGCCCGGACCAGGCCGTGGTTCAACTCGTTCTATACGGTAGACAACCAATATTGGATCTTTCAGGATACCCTCACCGGGCAGCTGGTTCGATACCGCAAGCAGATTCGGGAGCGCAACCGCCGGCGGGAGTTTGAGGCCCAGTATCGGTTTGACATTGGACAGGTAGTCTACGCCAACGGGGCCACCCGCCCACTTGAGCCGGGCGACCAGGGTCTTTTCAGCGCCCTGCAATGGGTTGAGAGCAACAGCTGGAAAACCGGTCAGCAGCGGGAACTGGTGGTGGAGGTGGAAGGGGTATTCTGGCTGGTGTCGGCGCGCTGTGAAGAAGTCCGGGAGATGGATGACTCGGCGGCAACCGTGGCCCGGGTGACTGCCCGTTTTGAGTGGCAGCTACGTGGTGAGCCGGTTCTGAGTAGCACCGACGTGCTCACCGCCCTGCTCCCCGGCCAAGGACACGAGCTGCGATTCGAACTGGACCTGGAGCGCCGCCTGGTACTGTCGCTGGAATTCGGCTCCCTGCCATTTGTGGTGCGGGCACGGCTCGTCCCTGATGGATGACCCGCTGTTGGCTGTGAATTATTGGTGGTAGTGCAATGTGGTCCAATATAAAAGATTTTTTCCGGATCTACTGGCGGTCAATCGCTATCGTTTCCGCTTTGGCGGCTATGGTGGCGGTGGGGCTACTTCTGAAGATCGACGCCAAGGTAGTGGCCTTGTTTGCCGTGGTGGTCGGTTTCATTACCAACGGCTTTGTGGCCCTGGCAACCTTGATCTCTTTGATTCCGCTGGTGGGACCGCTTTTAGTCAAGGTCCTTTCCCTGCCCATATTCTGGTTGCTCAACACCACGGGATATTTCGCCTCACTGGTGGCTATTAAGAAGGGCTTCCGGGCCGAGGTGATCAACAACCGGTTGCTGACCATTATACTCTTGATCGGCATTGTAATAGGTTATATTCTCGGTAACCTCCTGCCCCTGAACTAGACGCAGTCACGACCCACCGGTTCACCATGGGGAGCCGGGGCGACTTTGACCATCACCGTGTAGGGGAAATCCCCCACATTAATATTAGGCCACGCCCTACAGCATTTTATGGCCTGATTTATTACATTTAAGTAACCCGAATGCCGCTGGAACACACCCCCAAATTTTTTTTGAAATGTGCGCCAGCTCATTTGTATTATGGTTCACTCGGTCGTATACTGTCACCTAATCAGCGGTACTGGAAACAGATAATGCGCAGAGTGATATTACCGAGTCCTTTTCCAAACATAACCATGAGAGGTAATGGTATGAACAAGCTCAGCTATTGGCTGATTGTCCCTTTGCTGGCTTTTAGCGTCTTGACAGGCGCGGAGCGGGAGTCAGTGGACAAAGCCACCACACAGAAACAAGAGGCGGCATCGGTGTCGGCGACAATTGATCGCACCGCACCGGTGTCCTCGGCAGATCAACAAACCAGGCGACCACGGGCTTTGAAAAAAGCGGTCCGGTCCTTGGCCAAGTCGGTGATGAATAAACCGGCCGCCAGACAGATTACGCGCCGTGAGATGATGGGGCGTCAGGCGCAGAGTGCCCGCAAGGCAATCAAGTCCCGGAGCAACCGGCCCTTCGGTGCTCGTTCCGCTCCCAGGCCACAGCGTCTCGCAGTGCAACCCAAGTTTGCCGGTGGCGCCGGCATTGGTACGGATTTCCTGACGGAGATCGCGGTCTTCACCAACATTGCGGGGGACCCCATCAATGAGTATACCATTGGCGATACGATCGTTTTGACGATTTACTCAACCGATACGGTATATATGGAGCTGTACGTCGATGATGGCGACATGCTTTTTGATGAGTTCAGCGATTTATGGTTTGATGCCGATGAAAGGGGTGAGGGCATCATTACTATCGTCGATGGGGATTTCGATGATGAAGATTCCACAGCCGGCGTATGGCAGCTGACCTTCGATACAGGCAACTTGGGGGAAGGTGGCGAATTCTTTGCCCTGCAGGGTGTACGCCTGTGGTTCAACTTCTGGACTCCGGCTGGTCCGGAGGGAGAACTGCCGCTGGACGTTCTTGCGGCTCCCTCAGCGACCAGCTTATCAGGAACGGTAACTGTTGAAGGGGCGGCGGCGCCTAACATCATCATGGTTGCATTTCCAATCCCCGACATGACGGCTGGTCCCGAGGATGAAGGCGGTGGCGAACCGGAGATCATGTTTATCAGTATGACCGGCGACTCCGGTGATTATACCATCAGCATTGATGATAGCCAGGCCGATCAGGAATTTTTCATCTTCGCTTTTGATCTGTTCGGCGAAGTTTGGGGCTATTACCCCAATCCACCGGATATCTGGATTTATTTGAGCACCGGTGATAACCTGGTCGACTTGGATTTCGACTTCCAGCCGGCCAATGCCGTAATAAAGGGTTGCCTTACCGATGCCAACACAGCAACCGGAATCAGCGGTGTGCATATCAGCGTTGGTGATGGTCCCATGGAAATAGAGGATATCACTGATACTGGCGGGTACTATCGCATCCCCGTGCCCGGTGGAGAGTATCGGGTCGAGGTGGACAGCTGGGACCTGAGTGATCAGGGCTATATGGTGCCCCGTCATAAGGATGACTGGGTATGGGTTGGCGACAATGACTCTATAAGCGTCAACTTCGAAACCTATGCCACTGATGCCACCATTGAGGGGCAGGTCCTGTGGTCCGATGGTTCTGCGGCGGTGGACGTCAATGTATGGGGCGATGTGCCCGGGTTTTACTCCGATACCTGGACGGATGCCGCAGGGAATTATTCCTTGCCGGTTAGCGCATACCTCGACACCTTCGAAGTGGTTGATCCCTGGGATAGCACCATGACCTGGAAAAACGATGGGTACTGGGTTGGAGTCTGGGAGCCTCAGACGGTAGCGCAGCCGGATGGTCAACCTGTGCGGGCCGGAGACACGGGCGTGGACTTCACGCTCTATGGCACCGACGCCACTATGACCGGGGTTATCTATGACCACCTCGGGGACCCGGTACCCCACGCCGGCCTGTGGGCCTACGTGGAAGCTGACAGCGCTTACGAGCAGTTATTCTCAACCGGTACGCAGGCTGGGGAAGAAGGCACATACGAATTAAAGCTGATTGGTGGCTTTGAATGGATCGTAATGGTCTTTCCGGAATCGTGGGGCCCCCCGGCTGCTATCGATACCTTCAACGTGTTCGCCGGACAGAACATCGTACACGATTTCCATCTGCGGGAGAGGAAGACCCACGTTGCGGTGGAAGGGATGGTCTTCAACTTCGATGGCATTGGCATTCCCAACGCCACCGTGGAAATCCGCCAGACGGAGGGCGGTGATTACTATAGCGCGGTGAATACCGATGGGGAAGGCTATTTCCGCATCGAGGGCGTACCCACGTTCTCGAGCTACGAAGTGGCCGCCTTCGCGCCTGATGGCGAGTCCCAGCACTACCCCGTGTGGGTAGGTGATGAGGACACCTGGCTGGAATTCTGGATGGGCGGTTTCAGACGGTTGAGTGTTTCCGGTACGGTGTCCAATCCTGAAGGAAATCCGTTACAGGGCGCCTTCGTCTTCACCTTCGATGATTCCAGCGACGATCCCATCGATGTCCGGCGCACTGACGAAAGCGGCTACTATGAGATCTTCGTGGAACCAGGGGACTACGAGTTCCGGGCCGGTTCTCCGGGATTGCTGGTGAGCAGCTTTGGACCGATATGGGTCGATACATCGATAACCATCGACTACCAGCTGGATTCGGCCGGAGCGGCTCTAACGGCCACCGGTTCGGGGCATGTGTCCGACGAAGTGGGAAGTCCAATTCCTAATGTGCACGCTCTGTTCATTTCGGATGTTTACATGGGACGGACCTTCACCGATTTCAGCGGTGATTACGACATCCAGTTGGTACCCAGCCCGAACTACGTGGCGATCTACTATAAGGAAGGTTACCACGACGAGTACCGCGGTTATAATATCATCGAGGGCAATAATCCGGGACTGGATGTGACTATGATGCCCCGGCCTTACCTCGAACTCCATACGGCGGTAGACGTACCTGAGGACCACGGTGAGCAGATACTCCTGGCCTGGCATGTCAATCCCGGCCTGGCGGGGAATCTTACCCGCTTTGAGCTTTGGGAGATCGGCCGGGGAGCACAGATAGATCCCTATAATCCGCAAGGACCGCCGGCGCGCCATGTAGGCACCGTACCGGTGCATCCCGGCTGGACCGAATACAGCGCCGTGGTGTCCACCCTCAGTGATGGAGTGGAGACTTGGTACATGGTTACGGCCCACGGCTGGGATACCTGGGACTTCTGGGATTCCGATCCCAACAGCGGGGTCTCGATCGACAACCTGCCGCCGCAGATCCCAGGGGGTGTAACCGCCGGCGTCGGTGAAACTGCGAACCAGGTGGAAATCACCTGGGATGCGGCCAACATCGAGCCGATCCAGTACTACACGATCTACCGGTCAGTGGATGGCGGCGCCTTCGAGCAGCTGGCCTATTCCGCCGAGCCGGGATTTGTGGATAATCTCGCGGCGCTGGGCAGCTACGAGTACGCTGTCTCAGCCACCGACTGGGGCGACAACGAGTCTCTCAAGTCGGCCGGGGCAACCTACACGTTCCTGTCAATCGTGGATGGGATGGGTATCCCGGATGAGTTCGCCCTGAGGGCCAATTATCCCAACCCGTTCAACCCCAGCACGACCATCGGCTACCAGTTGCCGGAGGCCGGCCGGGTGAACCTGGTGGTCTATGACCTGACAGGCAACGTGGTCAGCACGCTGGTGAATGAGAGCCAGCCGGCCGGCTACTACCAGACGGTCTGGAACGGCCGGGATCGACGGGGTGCGCCGGTGGCTACCGGGGTCTACTTCTACCGGCTCCAAGCCGGCGCCGAGTTTGTCAAAACTCACAAGATGGTGTTAATGAAGTAGCACTGTACAGGCCAATGGCCGAATAGAAAGCCCCGTCTGGCCCCCAAGTATCGGGATCGGGCGGGGCTTTTCTTTGGTTAAACCTGGCTGGCTTGACAATGGCACTCAAATATTGTATACTTAGGCTCACTGTTCAATTCTCACCCTGACGTGGGGGTGCGGAGCTTTTGTGAATAGTAAGTGATTATCGATGCCATTATTGGAGCATATGAAATGAAGATGGGATCAAATCAGCGATTGTTTTGGTTATTTGCTGTGTCAACGGTATTGGTTTGCCAAGGCCCCAGCGATCCACAGCCCTCGGCCCAGCTCCGGGAGCTGACTCCGGGCACCCTGCTGTTCATGGGCAAGATCGTGGAGCCGGTGTGGGAGGAGGGGTAAACATGAGCATGTCCTGCCCCGGCAGTACCAGCTTAGCGTTGAGTTCAGGTGGTAGTGATATTTTAAGAGATAAAGCCATCCAGGATGAGCAAGAATGAATCGGTATTGGTTAGTTCTTGTGACGCTTGGTTTTATAGCCGGTTGCCAGGAGTCGCAATGCCTTGAAACGGTTGATACCGATTTTTCTCTGGAGTATACGCAGTACGGTGGATGGATCGAACGAGCTACATTGATCATAAATGAAGATGGGAGTGTGGAAGGACGCTTCCTGGGGTATAGTAGTTTTGATTCACTTTCATCGTACCAAGTCAGAGATTCTCTCTCTTATCTCGAAAAGAGTGAATGGGGCGACCGATTAAATGAAAGCGATTTTTTCTGCCTTGAGGAGGATTATACCGAAATAACACCGATACCAGATGACAACAAATATGAGATTACCGTGGTATCGGGTGGGGTGAACAAGACAGTAAGTGTAATATCCGACGGAAAATACCCTGCGAACCTGATACCTGATCTGCTTATTCTATTTAACGATCTTTACAGCGATGTATTTCTTTCTATGCGCGACAGTGCTTCGGTGGGCACGGTCATTCTGGCAAGAGATTTTCTCATTACGGGATGGCCGTTTTATACTGAACTGCCCTTGTCAGGAATAGGTTCCGCTGGTGTCGAAGTTACTTCGGGGCCCATACGGGCCTATTTGGACAGCCTTTATCAACCTGGAGCAGGGCATGATCCGGATCGAAATCATCTCCATTTGGAAGGAGACACCCTCTACTGGCTATCTGTGGGCACAATCTACTTCAGCATTCGTTCCGTTCTTTGGGCGGAGGCTTGGCCGTCCGGGTTAGAACTCCTGCCGGGTGAATTTCCTGCAGGAGGTTTCGTGATTCGAGATGATCAGTTTCGGGAGTTGAAAGGTGTATTACAGGGTCCGGATTATGGAACCTACCCTATTTTCACTCTTATCCCGCCTTCCGAGGATGTGGTGGCTTATGAACTATGGCTACTTGTAGGGGAACCTCTCGATTGATCCGTGTATTGCTGCCACATGCGGGTATCGCTAGGTTTATCACTCGCTGGGGGAATACAGTTCGCCAGAGATCAGGCCTTCTGAAAAGAGGAATTAACAATAGAAGTCGTGGCGATCACTTTGTAGTCGGGGAAGACATCTTTTAGTTTTGCGATTGTAGGCTGCTCCTCAAACATTCCATACACCCCACTCCCGCTCCCCGACAGCCCGGCATATACTGCCCCTGCTTCCAGCAATCGTCCCTTTATCTCCGCCAGTTCCCCGTGGTGCGGAAAAACCACTGCCTCGAAATCATTGGTGAAGGCATCCCAGGGAATAGGGTCCTGCGTGATGAGCCGATCGAAACCTGGTGCTGGAGGGAACGACTGCCGCCCGGCAAACTGCCCGTAGGCCCAGGCGGTATCCACACTGAAGGGGGGCAGCACCAGCAGGATGGTATGCGTTAGCTGCGCTGCCAGCGGAGTAAGCACTTCGCCGATGCCCTCGCCCAGCTGCAGCCCGCCACGGATAAATAAGGGCACGTCCGCGCCCAGCTGGACGGCCAGTTCCTGAAGCTCATCGGGGGTGAGACCCAATTGCCACAAATCATTCAGCCCCTTGAGCACCGCCGCCGCGTCGCTGGAGCCGCCCCCCAGGCCGGCGCCGGGCGGGATCTGTTTGTGTAGCACAAGGTGAGCACCCACCGGCTTACTGGTAGTTTCCTGCAGCAAGTGGGCGGCCCGCAGGCAGAGGTTTTCCTCACCGCTGGGCACCCCCACCTGGGCTCCGGTCACTTTCAGGGTGAGTTCAGGGCTGGGCCGTTTGGTGAGGATAATATCATCACCAAAGTCAATTTCCTGGAACAGGGTATGCAGCCGGTGGTAGCCGCCTGTCCGTCCGGCCTGGCCGGGAGGGTCATCCCGGCGGCCCACGATACGCAATCCCAGGTTGATCTTGGCGTTGGCCCGTAGTTGGAGGGACATGGAGAGGCTACAGCTCCAGGGCGGTCTGCACCCGGTCGCGGCACTTTTGAAGGCCGAATTCATTCACGATGGTCACGATGTCAGGGCCCACAACCCGCCCGGTAATGGCCGCCCGGATGGGGTGCCACAGTTCCCGGCCTTTTAAGGAGAAGTCATCACCAATACCTTTCACCGTGTCCAGGAACCACTTCCCGGAGAATTCCCCTGCTGATTCCAGGTTGGTCATGAGGGTGGAGAGGATGCCCCGGGACAGGGCATCGGAAAGGGCGGCTTTGGCGTCCTCATCATATACCACCGGGTCCTCGAAAAAGAAGGCCAACTGTTCCCGTGCGTCAGCCAATAAGTTGACCTTAGTCTGAATGGCAGCCGCCATGGTATCGGTGACATCCCAGTCGGAATCCAGGTGGGGCTCGATGGCGGCGCGAAACTGTTCCGAAGGCAGGGCCCGGATATGCTGGCCATTGATCCAGTCCAGTTTCTCAATGTCGAAGATAGCCCCGCCCTTTTGCACCCGGCCGATCTCGAAGGCCTCGATCAGTTCCGCCAGTGTGAAAACCTCTCGATTCCCTTGTTCGTGCCAGCCCAGCAGGGCCACAAAATTTACCAGGGCCTCCGGCAGGTAGCCCTTCTCCCGGTAGGCTTCCACGGCCACATGGCCCTGGCGCTTGGAGAGTTTGGAGCGGTCGGGATTGAGCAGCAGGGGCAGGTGGGCGAAGGTAGGCGGCTCCCAGCCAAAGCACTGGTAGAGATACAGATGTTTGGGCATGCTGGGCAGCCACTCCTCACCCCGGATCACGTGGGTGATGTTCATCAGGTGGTCGTCCACCACGTTGGCCAGGTGGTAGGTGGGGAAGCCATCGCCTTTGATGAGCACCTGGTCGTCCACTGTCTGCCAGTCGAAGGCCACCTTTTTGCGAATGATATCCTTGAAAGTGATGCGGCCCGATTCGGGTATGGCCAACCGGACTACGTGATGCTCACCGGCGGCCCGCCGTTTGGCCTCGTCGGCCGGTAGGGAGCGGCAGTGGCGGTCGTAGCGTACGTTGATGCCCATTTTCTTTTGCCGCTCACGCAACTGCTCCAACCGGTCGGGGGTGCAAAAGCAATAGTAGGCCTGCCCGCCGGCCATTAGCTGCTCAGCGTGCTGGTGATAATTCTCCAACCGCTCGGATTGCACGTAGGGGCCGTAATCGCCACCCAGGCCGGGTCCTTCGTCGATTTTCAGGCCGGACCAGGCTAGCATATCCAGCAGACTATCCATGGCGCCTTCTACTTTGCGGGACTGGTCGGTGTCCTCGATGCGCAGGATGAAGACGCCACCGTGTTTGCGGGCGAACAGCCAGTTATACAGGGCGGTGCGCAGGCCGCCTACGTGCAGGTAGCCGGTGGGGCTGGGGGCGAAGCGGACGCGGGTGGTCATGGTACCTAAGTGTTTCCCATTCTAATTAATGGTGCTCGTCTTGGTGTTTGGCTCCAGATTTGACTCGAAGCGATAAAAAGTTGACAATCCATTGTGGATTGACTATATTTCAATTGCCAGCGATGAAATTCGGCTCCATGCCGTGTGGTCGTTCAACTGCGGTTGAGCGAGACCCTATATCGCTGGCATTTTTATATCTGTTCCTCAAGTACCCTCAGCGTTAAAGGATTCTGTTGTGTATAGTATTCTCCGTAAGGATTGCGACGGGTATCATCGATGTCTTGGATTAAGCGAATCGAGGGCCAGATATATTTGAGGAAACGATCCTCCCCTTTTTCATAGCACCGCTGAAGTGCCCATAGAAAATAATCTGCTACTTGCAAACCTGCGGATTCTTGTAATGATGCCGCAGCAACATCAATCATGGCATCAGCTTTCACATTCCACTGTAGACGGAATCTCTCTTGAGCGGCCTGGAGTGCATGGCGTAAACTGGTTGTACGATCAGAATTGCCTCGCCGGGCAAATACAATTTTGCATTGATCCGCACGGTGCAATAGATTTTTAAACAATCTACGGACCAAGTAATCATATAGTTCATTGGGTTGATAGCGGTATTTAGGATCAAAGGCATTCCGACCCATGATATATCTTAGAACAGTTTTCTTGTTCTTGACAACAGCTAGGAACTTCAATTCTGGGTGCTGGCGAAGTGTTGAGAAAACCTCTCTCTTCACTTCAGGTAGATCATCCTTGGCGTGAAACGCAAAATACGTTTTCTTTGTCTCAGGTTGCATAGAAGGAACGCCTTTGAAATATGGATCACTTATCAAGCGCTTGCGCAATGCCGTCAACTCGATACTAATCGCCTTTACATCGGGAATATCAATTACGCCGAGGATAAAGTACTGTGAAACTCCTCGCTTGCCAATAAGTACCCGCCGGCCTCGACGGCTAAAAATGGTAGTGTCACCGGCCTCATCAACAAAGTAATTCTTGATAGAGCCTGATTGCTGGGAAGGGTGGCTGATCATGTCCTTGTCAGCTAGATCCCCACTTCCACCGTCGCCACCGCCAGGGCAGCAATGCCTTCCCCCCGCCCGGTGAAGCCCAGGTGATCGGTGGTGGTGGCCTTGATACTCACCTGTGATGCATCAACCTCCAGGTCCTCCGCCAGCAGCTTGATCATCACGGGAATATGGGGCGCGAGGGTCGGTTCCTGCAGGATGACAGTGCAGTCCACGTTGTTCAGGGTGGCGCCGGCCTGCTTGAGGATGTTGCGGGCCTCCCGGAGGAACAGGCGGCTATCGGCGCCTTGCCAGCGAGGGTCGCTGGAGGGGAAGTGGTTACCGATATCCCCAGCGCCCACAGCCCCCAGTAGTGCATCCACGATGGCATGGATCACCACGTCCCCGTCACTGTGGCCGGATATCGACCGCTGGTAGGGCACTTTAACGCCCCCCAATACCAGGCCATCACCGGCAATGAAGGCGTGGACGTCGACCCCGATGCCGGTTTTAAGCATGGGTCAACCGCCACTCCAGGAATTCCCAATCCTCCTGGCTGGTGATCTTCAAATTATGGGTAGACCCGCGTACCACCGCCACCCGGCCGCCGATGGCCTCCACCAGACGGCATTCGTCGGTGGCGGTCAGGTCGTTTTCCTCGGCACTGGCCAGAGCACCCCTGAGCACCGAAGCGCGAAAGGTCTGGGGGGTCTGAGCCTGCCAGGCCACCTTGCGCGCCAGGGTGCCTTTCACAATACCACCCTGCTCGCCAGCCTCCAGGTCAACTTCCTTCAAAGTGTCCACCACCGGGACCGCCACAATAGCCCCATCGTAGGTGCGGCACAGCTCTGCCGTTTGGCTGATCAAGGCCGGGTCCAGGTTGGGGCGGGCGGCGTCGTGCACAGTGATCAACTGGGCCTCCACGGGTACTTCCAGCAGCGCGTTGGCCACCGACTTCTGCCGGGTGGTACCGCCGACGGTCACCAGCAGCTCCACTTCGGGAGGCAGGAAGTTTGAAATCATTTCGTGGGTGGAATCGAGGTGGGCCTCCGGGACCGCCACCACCAACCAGCGGACCTCCGGAGCGGCCAGAACCCGCTCCAGGGTATGTACCAGCAGCGGCTTACCGGCCAATAGGCGGAACTGTTTCTTGGTATGGCCACCCAAACGGGTGCCCTGACCTGCAGCGGGGACGATAGCGGCGACTTGTAATGTTTGCGAGGTGTTCAAATCGGTGGATAAGGATTCAGGGATTTACTTTTTGAGCGCTGGAATATAAGCACGCCAGCCGCCGTTTTGATCTTTCCAGCCGCGGTCCCGGGACTACAGGATCAACATGGCATCCCCGTAACTATAGAAGCGGTACTCCTGGGCCACGGCCCAGCGGTAGCTTTCAAATATCAATTCCCGGCCCGCGAAAGCGGATACCAGCATCAGCAGGGTCGACTTGGGCAGGTGAAAATTGGTGACCAGCCCGGTAACCACCTGAAAATCATAGGGCGGGTAGATGAATTTCTCGGTCCAGCCGTTCCCCGGTCGCACCTGCCCGGGACCACTGGCCAACGTCTCCAGGGTACGGGTAACTGTCGTCCCCACCGCCACCACCCGCCGGCCCCGCCGAATCGTGTCATTGATCAGGGCGGCGGTCTCTGGGCCCAGGCGGTAATGCTCGGCGGCCATGCTGTGCCGGGAAATGTCCTCGACCCGCACCGGCTGGAAGGTCCCCAGACCCACGTGCAAGGTCAGGTAACCGACCTGGATCCCCTTAGCCTCCAACTGAGCTAATAGCCGGTCGGTGAAGTGCAGTCCTGCCGTGGGGGCGGCCACCGCTCCCCGTTGGCGGGCGAAGACGGTCTGGTAGGTTTCACGATCGGCCGGCTCCGGCTCCCGCCGGATGTAGGGCGGCAAGGGCGAACGGCCGTATTTATCGAGCAGATCAAAGATAGACGCGAAATCGTGGTGGAACCGCACCACCCGTCCGCCTTCCGGTGTGGCAGTCTCCACCTGGCAGTAGGCCGCCGGACCGATTTGCAGCCTTTGACCCGGCCGGGACCGCCGGCCCGGTTTCACCAACACTTCCCAGCGGTCAGGTTCCAGCTCCTTGAGCAGCAACACCTCGACCTCTCCCCCGCCGTGCTCGCGGGTGGTTATCAACCGGGCCGGGAATACCCGGGTGTCGTTCAGGATCAGGGTATCGCCAGGCTCCAGCAAGCCGGGCAGGTCGCTAAAATCGTGGGTGGACAGCCGGCCGGTGGAACGCTCAACCAGCATCAATTTGCACCTGTCTCGCTCAGCCGGCGGGTACTGGGCGATGAGCCGTTCGGGGATGGCCAGATCGTACTGGGACAGCCGGGGGGCGCTAACCTTAGTAGGGGCTGCCATGGCGGCGGCTAGAACAACGGTTGCTGGCGGGCTTTTTCCCGGGGCGGTTTCACGTCCAGGTACGAGTAAGCCCGCTCCAGGGCCACCCGGCCGCGCTGGCCCCGTTGCAGGAAGCCCTCCTTGATCAGGTAAGGCTCGTAGACCTCCTCGATGGTGCGGGAGGTTTCGTGCAGGGCCACGGCTAATGACTCCACCCCTACGGGGCCACCGCTAAAGGTTTTGACCAGGCAGGTGAGAATACGCCGGTCCATCTCGTCCAAGCCGGTCTCGTCGATGCCCAGGCGGTCCAGGGCCTGGCGGGCCATTGCCAGATCCAGGTGGCCGCTGCCCTCCACCTCGGCGAAATCGCGGGCTCGGCGCAGGATGCGGTTGGCGATGCGGGGGGTGCCCCGGGAACGGCGGGCGAACTGGTCGGCGGCGTCATCATCGATGGTGATCCCCAACAACTCCGCCGAACGAAGGATGATCAACTTGAGGTTGGCCGCGGTATAGAAATCCAGCCGCAGGATAACACCGAAACGTTCCCGCAGGGGGGAGGTCAGGTTCCCCATGCGGGTGGTGGCGCCCACCAGGGTGAAAGGGGCCAGTGAAAGTTGGATGGTGCGCGAATTGGGGCCTTTATCGAGCATGATGTCGATGCGGTAGTCCTCCATGGCCGAATAGAGGTATTCCTCCACGCTGCTGTTCATGCGGTGGATCTCGTCCACGAAGAACACGTCCCGGTCCTGGAGATTAGTCAGTACGCCGGCCAGGTCGGCGGGGCGAT